>OFHM01000933.1_pt1 | contig 21310 bp, 20 predicted proteins | sample 1521311 | NCBI WGS metagenome assembly OFHM01 (sample SAMEA3504083, study PRJEB24116) | mouse gut metagenome | biome: mouse gut; feature: mouse-associated habitat; material: faeces | place: Denmark | collected 2011 | reverse complement strand
AACGAACTGAGTTATAAACAATTGAAAATCAACTGGGAATAAGTGCCCAGTAATGATACCATCATATTATAATTCAAGGATACGGATAATTCCTCATCGGCATATTCTGAACGCAATGCTTTCCTGAAATATGCTTTGGCATGCCTGTAATCACCATTGACCATCCTGTTAAGTCCTAATGCAATTGTATGCTCCAAAGGAGATTGTATATAGCATGATATGGAATCTGCCGAAAAGAGGACAGGCAAAATTTTCATATCGTGACGAGCCGTCCTGAATCGGTAATAAGGCAAATTCAATATAAACGACTCATTTTCATTTTTGTCCGTCCCTATTCTGCTTACTTCAAAACATTTACCACGCCACGAGTTTTTGTCGGAATAACATATGACTCCCTTGAATCCGACAAGACCGTTATTCATATCACGCCCAACATAATCATATTCCGGTCTCAGAATAAAGTTGCCTTGGCCATCCATCGCGCCATAGCCTGTTTCATACCCCGGTCCTTTGACAATGCATGTACCGCCATTGAATCCATATGCCTCATCTATTCCGTTTGGAAAATCAAATATGACATCAAGATTTGCATCAAGTGCAACAAATGTCCTGTCTGCAATCTTGGCTACAACCGCCTCACCGGCATTCTGTGGCAGAATGACGTGTTGAAATATCGCAGGCAAACTGGACGTGACCTTGCCTGTATTGTTATCAACAGCCTCAATCCCATAAAGCCCGTCGTTTCCGAAAGTCTGCCTTAATGTCTGGGCATACGCACCAGAAACAGTTGCCACGATGGCAATAGAGGATGATATCAGATAGTATAATGCTTTCATGTCATTGTTTTCTTTTACTTTGCTCCTGCTTCATATGCTTAGAAACCATCTGTTCCTGATACGATAACATATTCACGGTATGGAATCCTTTGCATAATGTTTATTGACAATTTATAGAATACTGCAAAAATAACATATATTGATTTTTGCATTGTCATCTGTCATTTTAAGCTCAAAATAAAATCTTCAATAATTATCATTGAGTCACATCAACGGACGCCTATCTTGCATTGTAATTCCAATTTCCCATCGATATATTGATAGACATTCAAAGCACCCCTGAAACTACTATCCCACTCTACTATGTCATAAGACATTGTGATGTCGTAATCTTTTCTCTCCAAAACAAGAAGTTCCTCCTCCACAAGCTCCGGCAAAGTTGTAATGTTACTATAAAACAAGACTACCGTTTTGTCATACTGAATGCATCCTCCCTTGAGATAAAGCGAAGGCTCTGTTTTTCCGTCAAGTGAAATTTCTTCAATCAAAGAATAACTTGACATGAATGTTATGGTGGTATCATTGGGAGCATTCTGTTCTACCGTAACAAGATAAATTGTAGGTGCATCATAAGGATTGCTTAAAGTATAGGTGTTCCGTTCAATGAATGTCTTTAATGAGTCCTGAACATCAGGATTCAGGAACAGGTCTTTATGCCTTTCCTGGGCAGCTGCATCAAATGCAGTCATAAGAATAAATAACAATAAAATCTTTTTCATGGCATTATAGCTTTAGCAAACATGAAATACCTACAAAATATAGTTTATTCTGACTAACCAGAGGAAGACTGACGGAATAACCGAAACTGCCGCTTATGTATTGGAGTTCATTGGACATAAATCCATCAAAAAATAATGCTATTCAAAAATATACCATGGAAAAAGTAAACTATAATTCACAGATACGAACTCACCTCTATGTTTTGCCGGAATGAAATTATAAGAGCATATTATATTGGCAAGCCTTAATGCTTCTTGATTAACATCCTTATATTTTGTCTTTTTAGTAAATTTATCAACCTGTGCCTTTCCTGACTTATCTATAACCAAATTTATAGCGACAGGAATGCTATTTTCAAGAGTTCGCCCCTTAATATCGGCATTGGATTCCATAATACCTCTTAAGGTATTGCTGTCATATTGAAATTTTGCAGGAGTGTCCACATCTATATTATCATAAATATACATCAAATCATAATCATTCAATGAGACTCCCCTAAGATATTGTTCTGATAAGTCCACTATATCATCTATGGAGTTTTCGCCATATGCCTTTTGTGTAAACATTTTACATAAGGTCCCATCCTTATGAAAAACAATTCTCCATATTATCGGGTCATAATTCAATGTACAAACTTCATTGCTTTGATTTATTTTAAGATGTCTCATATTCAAATTGCCGGAAAACAAGAACGGAATTGCTATTCCTGAAATTTTCAATTCAGTTCCATTGAAAATTATGGTATTCGCTTTTGCTGTATCATAATATCCTATCGTATCTACAAAAACAGACATAAAATAGTGATGAGAATCGGCACTGAAATTTATTACAATTTCACCTGAATGTTCTGATGTAACATTCTGTGAGATATAATCATTAATGATATTTTGTGTAAAATCAGTCAAACGTATAGTTTGCCCTGCTGCACACAAACCATAAATAATAGCTATTGAAATAAAAATAATTCGTTTCATGACTTATAAATTTAACGACAGTAGCGGATTAATTAATTCTATCACGGAAATTATTCCTTAACATTTTGGTTTAGAATCAAAGATTGAGCTCTGCCACTAATGTTTATCGTAATTTAAGAATCAGCAGACAAAAATAATATCAAATCATTGATTGGGCAATCCTTGCAATTACTGGATGTCAATATTACAATGTATTTTTTAATGAACTCCAATGCTTTGAAATATTAAATTATACTCTATTATACCTATTATTTTTTCCTTATCATATTGAGTCAGATTACCATATTTAGGGCTATAGACATAATGTTCAACAAGATAATTATTGGATTTGTCAAGTATATTGGCGACTACTTTATCTCCACGATTCTTTAGATTACTAGAATATCCCGAAGGAATAGTATTATTAGGATGGCTATGTATCAACTTTGTCACTGTCCCACCTGCTATTTCAAGTTGCTTGGCCTTTTTAAATAAATTAATAGAATTTACACTATGGTCACTAAAAATGATAGCCTTATCAAGAGTTGTGATCATTCCATTTTCAACAAGCGTATTGTCTGATAAAAATTTGAATAATTCTGCACCTGATGTTTCGTCTAAAGTTACAAAAGAATCATTTTCATTTGAAAATTTACCATATTCAAAACTAATCTCCTTTCCTGTCCGTTTCCATTCACCATCTGCATTCTTCTCAACAATATGAAAGGCATCTTTTTCTTTATCCTCAATTCTATTGACAACATTACCCATGTTATCAAGTTCCCAAATATCCATCCCATTAGGATCAATAATGTTAACAGGATTATTATTGCAGAACGCATATGGACTGACAGAACAGTATTTTTCTGCCAAAGGATCCTGTGAAATCCAGCGGGCGGTGCAAGGGTCATACATCCTCGCTCCGTAGTCTATGTACGGAAGGCCGGCGAAGGACTGTTCCTCCTTGCCGTTGAAACGGTAACGGTTGTCCGGGTCGGTCGGGCTGCCGTCATTCCACCTCGTGCCGAAAGGAAGATAATTGTCATGCTCCATCAGATCGCCGCCGGAAGAGGCCTGAGCCCTCACGCTCCCCAAATGGTCCGTAAAGGTATAGACCGGCTCCATTATGTCTCCTTCGGTGTCACGCATCCTGACGAAACGGCCGCCGGCAAAACGGGCCTCCAAAAGCGACACGCTCCCGTCTTTACCGATTCCGTATGTGAACGGGCCGTGGTATTCCAGCCCTTCTCCCCTGCTGTCCATAGCATTAGTTTTAGTACCGTCGTAAAGATAACGATAATCAGCAATTGCAGCACCATTACGCGTGACTTTTTGCATCAGGTTAATACGGTTGTATTCCAAATCAAGACCGTTGTGACCGTCGTGCGTCATGTTGCCGTTGCCGTCATACAGGTATTCTCCTGATGTTTCGTCCTTGCCGCAGAGGCTTTTGAGCATGTTTCCTTGATAGGCAAAGCCTTTGGCAAATTCATCGTCCCCGTTTGTCCTTGTAAGCCCGATGATGTTACCGTTGCGGTCATAGATTATTCCGCCCTCTGTGAATGATCCATCAGCATTGCTTTCCGAAAACAGCGCAGAACCCGTCAGCCTGCCGGAAGTATCGTAGCTGAATGAATATGTATGGGTGCGGCCATCGGCATTCTGCCACTGCCATTCGCTGATGTTACCTGCATAAAGAGGCACGGAGCCAGGGTGGACGAGCCCTGAATTGTATCTGAGGTCTGCTGCAAACAGAGTGTCACCCTGCGCCGACACCGTATTCTGGCCTGTCATCCAGTTCCGGGTGTTATATCCGAAAGAAGTGGTAGCCACCTGTCCGAAAAGGCCGGCAGCTACAGAAGCTACACGCCCGACAGCGTCATAGCTGTACGTTGTGACTGCAGGCAGACCACCATTCAGCTCAACAGCTTCAGACATTAGTCGTCCGGCCCTATCATACACCCTGACCGTATGCAGCGAATCAGTCTTCGCACCGTTCCTCGGCATGACGGTCATAAGTTCCTCTATAGCTTCTCCGATATAAGTATATTTTGTCCGGACTACTTCCTGCCCTCCTTCCGGCGTTATCCTTCTGCTCTGCACAAGTCTTTTACGGTAGTCGTAGTAATATGCATCGCATGCACTGCCCTCTCCGGATGCCACTGAGACAATCCGTCCAGTCATCAGGCCCTTATGCAACACACGGCTTCCGGCATCACCATACACATCTCCATAAGGAGCAAGAGACGTAAAGTCCAGACCGCCATCAGAGAATCCCGCAAGTTGCAGGAAGTCATAGTTGTCATAATACAGGACTTCCGCCACAGACATCCCATCTGTCAGGGGCAGACTGACGGAATAGCCGTAACTGCTGTTTATGTCGGGAGTTGCCCTTACAACTGATGAGGCTATTGCATTCTTGTCCGGTTCTCCATTAAAGAAACCCGAAACCGCAGCTCTTCCGAAAATGTCCGGTATAGTCACCTTCCACTCTCCTCTGGCCCTTAGATTTCCGTCCTGCGACATGATGAGACAGCCTGAGTTGTCATAGATGTACTCCTCCCACTCAGCTCCCGGAAACTTCTTTCCGATGCATCTGCTCTTGACGTCATACCTGTACATGAAGGCATAGTTATCCAGGTCATATTGTGAAGGCATCCCGTTCCCTATCTGCGGCGGCAATACGAAACACAGCTGTCCTAATCTGTTGTATGCATAATAAGTACGTCCATCAGCATTCTCTATGCACAGCACTTTCTTCTCTTTGTCACAATATGTCCGTGACACCGTTCCATCTTCGTCCACCGTCTCGGAAACTATGACATATCCGTCAGCGAAAGCAGTGCCTGATGCCACCAGTATAGGATTCTCAACAGGTCCGGAAGCCCTGTATCCGGGCAGCGCGCATGAATATTCATTATATTTTACAGCCTTTCCCGCAGATTGCCATGCTTCTCCCGGCCTGGAAGCGGACGTAATTTTTGACAAGGCGTCCTGTGTGTATTCCGTTATGGATTCCGGAGCGGTATCTTCATAAAATGCAGACGCAGACTGCAGCACGGTTCCATATGGTACACATGTACTGTTCCTGAATTTTGAAGGAGCCGGAGCCAATATACCCGATATTCGTCCAAAACTGTCGTATGATGTTGATGAGAGTATTATGTCCGTCCCGTACGGAGCACCACTGTGCACAACACTCTGCACTGGCCTTCCGAGATGGTCATAATAATCTACTGTTCCACGGAACCTGTCCTCTCCGCCATCTTCTGCCGGGCCTGTCGAAATCAAAGAGGCGACATAATTCATCTTCGTATCAGGTGTGAACTTCTGCGGCCCCTCATCAGGTGCCTGAGGACGGATGTTCATTCCGTAGAGTTGCAGCCCTCCGTAATAAGAATCTCTTGAAACTCTGACGAAAAAACTTCCTTCCGGCATATGCACTTCACGTATCTGAGGGAAAAATTCTTTTATCCTTGGATAGTGCTCACTATGGTCCAATATATTAAGATTACTGTCCAGCAGTTCCAATATTCCTTTCGTGCCTCTTGGCCCGATACCGTCCACCGTAATTGTCATGAAAGACGGAATACGGAACTTGAAGTACATGTCATCTTTTTCTCCGTCACGTTCCGTCTGGGTATAATACAGGTTTTCCATAGGATCGGGACCGGACAATGTGTCCAAGTCCACAGCTTCCTCAGGAGTAGAGCCGAGTGCATAGAATCTGAAATTTGTAGTCAACAACCCTTCATTCGGACTTCCCGTGTCAGCTCCCTCGCATCTTATGGCGTAGAACCCCGCCGGCAGTTCCATACACAGGAATGCCTGTCCTGCTCCTATATCCGCAAGATCCCTGTCCAAATCTCCGTACATAGGATAAAATTTCCGCATCTTCTGTATCATGCCATCTGCGTCCGCGATTCCGGCAGAGCCTTCTGCATAGACGCTCCATATGTCAGACATGCTGAGAGGAGTTCCCTGCATCATCAGTGAGATGCATGTCCTTTCGACTCCTGAGCCAGCATGATTAATCACAATCACAGATGGCTTCGCAAGCACGAACTGGTATGTTACGTCTTTGTTCGAATTGCCTCCGCTGTCTTCCGAAAGTGATGTATCAACAGTCTCGGAATGACTCCATGAGCCATGTATGTATTCTAAATTCGTCTGCCCCATTGCCGGCAGTTGCATGATGACGGCCGCAAGCACAGCTGTAAATATACTTCGTTTCATAGCCTTTCCTCCTATAGTGAAATTCCGTTCAGTATGTTGTATTTGTATGACTTGATGAGTTCCCGTCTTCCTCCGTCCCGCCTGAAAGTTTCTGACAGAAGCCTGTTTGAATTGTCGTATGAGAATGAGGTCGAAGTCCCGGAAGGGTCTGTCACCTTAGCCATGCCCACGAGCGGTATCCATGTGTAAGTGGTTACCATTGCTTCTGGAAGAAGCTCCCTGAGAGCGTCTATCTGCTCAATCATTTTTTCCCCATTGTCAGAGAGCATGTACAGCTCACTCCCTAAGATTGCCGACACTTCTTCAGGGGAGGCATTGTCGATTACTGCTACCGGATATTTCCCCCAGTATCCCCAGATATAGGTTGTTTTCAGACCATCAATTGTTTCAGAACACGTAGGATTGCCGTAACGGTCAAATCCACTGAAATGTTCATATCCAATCATTTCTGAATTGCCGCCATATTCCTCAACAGAGGATATCTTGCCTTTGTCATTATAAGCATATACAATATGGTTTCGCCTGCGCCTTCCCTCCTCACCGCTGACTTCATTTATGATTTCCTTTATTTTTCCATAATTACATATGTCGCAGTCTTGCATTTCGTGACAGTAATAATAATGTGTTTCAGATAAGTCTTTGGCATCTATCAGCATGCTGTATTTTGTCATATATCCTTCACTGTTATATCTCCAGTATTCATTCCGGCTGTAATTTGTACGTGATTGAATGTCATAATTTGTGGTTATACAGGTAATCGGCTTATATGAGTAAAAATGCTCCCTGTTGATGCTGACAAAAAGCGACGCAGTTATTGCATTGGCGACCACAGGACGCTCTGCCGCGTAGATGCCGATTTTATCCTCCCCAAAACGCGCATAGACGTAATATACGGTCTGCACAGTGTCTCCGGCATCATTCAGCAATATCTGCTCCCGGAGTTTCCCTCTTTCAACCGAACGGTCTTCAGGTTCAAGGAAGTTGTGACGCAAATATTCCCTGTCAAGTTCAGGTATAGGCATCACACTTGTCGGCTCCAAGAGGTCACGGCATTGGAATATGAGTTTTTCTTCAGGATAATCATCCGGATTTGTGTGGTGGTCCGTATATCTTGTCACTGTGGCATATCCATTGACTTTAGTTATCGACAAATCGGGACTATGAGGTTCAAATCCCACGTATGCCTGACCAGTCTTGCCGATTTCAATTATATATCTTCCGGCACCGAATTGTTTCACCGGGTTGATTGTTTCATAGTATTTGCCTTCGGATACATTTTTCTCAAAGACAATACCACGTCCGACTTTATATATTGATATATATCCTGAACAATTATCGTTTTTGTATACTTCAATAGTGAATGTCCATCTTGAAAGTTCTTTTTCCGCCTGTTCTTTCCCTGGAAATTCATTGTCAGTCTCACCGACGCTTATAGTCTGGCTTACCTTTCCGTCTGTGCTGTTCGGAGAGATGCCCATTACTTCAGGCGGCACTGGTGCTGATATGATGACATCAGAATCTGTTGCATATTCTGTTATAGTGGAATATGTGACTATTGGACTTGTATATTCCCCGGGATTAAATCCGTCGCTGCTGTCCACGAGAAAAAATACAGAGCCAAAAAATCCGCTTGTCCTCCATATATGATAGTATTGCGGAATATACGCCAATATGCCGCTGCTTCTGGATTCGTCAGGGTAATCCGTATATTTGTACACAGTGCGCTTCTGTATATTGTTGTCTTTGTCCATGAATTCAAGTTGATGCACCCGGGCACCACCGCAAGGATAGTTGACTTTTCCATCTACGAGGGTCTTGTGAAATGATGTGGACGTATTCTTTACGAAATATGAGGAATAGTCGTTCTGTTCATATTTGACAGTCAAATGTCCTCCGGTCGGGAAGGTGACACTGTTGAGCAGAGATGCTGAATAATCATTGAACATCGGTGACCTCTCATCACCTATATATTCAATGTCGTTGGTGGACATGTTGTTATTGCCGATTGCCTCTGAAACCGCCGGAAGAATTCCCTGAGGCCTTGCTGATGCATGTCTGCTGTAGCCCCAATAGTCAATATTGCTTGTACATGGCTGCGTAGATGTACTGTTGTATTCAAAAGTATGCTTCCCTTCAATAGAGTTACTTATAGATCGAAGGAACATGTATGCATTGTTTTGGTAATAGTGCTCAAATGTCGTCTTTTCTGTAGTCACGCCGCTTATTCTGGATCTCATTGACACTGCCTGCAGCCTGGCTCCGCATGACTTGCCGAACCGTGACAATGACCTCTCTTTAAACTGCACCTCATTGCGGTCCGAATATGAGAAAGTGATTTCTTTATCGTCCGTTGATATTTTACTGATTAAAGCTATCTTGTTCAAAGTCTGCCTTATGCCATCCTCCCTTACCGGCCAATCATTAACATTAATGATTGTGTCAAATAAAGTACTTTTGACGGCAAAAGAAGTGACTGGCACTGCTGAATATGAATAGTATTTATTGTAGCCTTTCCGTATCAGGTCATCACACATTCTATCCGATATAAGCAAGGCAGGCTTATCATGATAATTCTGTTCTATATCTTCTCCCAGATAAGTTATTTTCAGTTCCCGTCCATTAGGTGCGATGATTTTTGAAAGATAAAATCCTGATATCCTGTTATTTGTCAACACAGGCGATGTCACGTACTCCCATACTACAGCAGTATAGTCCACTGCACCATAGCTGCCTCCAAAACAATATGTATATCCGTCATCAGTCGTTATTCGTATTTCAGAGTCATACTTGTCTCCTGGTGCCCTCATCTTATATCTGGATATATCCACCTTATAGTGTCCTCCGTCATTTCCTGAAACAATTACGCTTCCGTCAAAATCTATCATGAATTTTCCGGAATGTTCTCCGAAATTGAAATGATAGATGTCGGAAGAAAACTCACCTTTATAGTCATTTTCTTTAAAGGCAAGAGCATCTTCATTGAACTGAGTTCCTATATACGACAGCGGAGAGCCAGAAAGCATGTCCTTTTTGACTTTTTCCGGATTTCTTTTTGCATTTTTAATATTCCACAGAAAACCGGCAGTATATTGCTCTGCCATCATATCGTCCGGCTTTCCTTTGACTTCCCTATATATTATTCCTCCGCATTCCAGTGACCAGTCTCTTCCGACAAAGTTGTCCGGCTCATTTGGCCTGAAACCTTCAGAGTTGTACCTTACCGAAATCGGAAAGTCAAAGTCCGGGTCCTGGAAATGGATAACCGGGATGCTCAAGTCAAGCCGTCCGGAGTTCTGCAAAACGGGAATCTTGTCATACATTATCATGGATGCCGTCTGCGGGGACATTCCTTTTATCTTATACTTCATGTCATACTGTGCCGTGCCGGACTCGGCATCTGCAGGAACAATATCCTGAGAATGACATAATACAGGGAATGCGTTAAACAGGATTGCAACGGCAAGGCTGATTCCTGTTCCGGATTTGTGTGTGAATGTCTGTACCATATTATTATAATTAGGATTATAGATAAACCATCGTAAGCTCCTCTCCATCTTTGACGGAATAAATGTAATGCGTTCCCTGTGGCGGATCTCCGCATTTATCGCATCTTGAGTAAACATTGAGACCATTACATCTGAATGTCAATACCTTACGCACTTTTTATTGATTAATTATTGAGCGCATATTGATTTATTTCCGGTGATTGTCAATTTTTTGTCAACAGACAATCAACAAAATGGAGGTAATTCCCTATCAATCAATGCACAGGTTATCAATTTCCTGTCAATATACTGTAAACGGGAGCTGCGGATTGCCGTATTGCCTACCTTCAAACAAAAAAATCATGGTTAAAGCAAAAAGACTTAAGGCATTTTCATTGTCAGAACTACTGGTTGTGCTTGTCATTATAGGTATCCTTGTAATAGTGGCACTGCCTAATCTCATGCCCCTCATATCCAAAGCCAAGGCAACTGAGGCCCAGCAGCAGCTTGCTTTTGTGCATACCCTACAGCAGAGCTATTTCTACACGTGGTCCAGATATTCGGAATCCTTGGAAGATATCGGGTTCGAACAGCAGGCATTGGTTACTGAAGGAGGCATGGCAAATTATGTCATAGAAATAGTGGAAGCCGACGGATTGGGATTCCGCGCAAGGGCAAGAGCCGTTGTTGATTTTGACCGTGACGGACAGTTCAATGAATGGGAGATTGACCAGAACAAAAGACTGGTTGAGACCGTAAAGGATTGACACCTATGCTTGTAATTGCAGGACATATAGCTATCTGTGTGACATTCGCAGCTATAGCGGCCTCAGACTTCAGGTCACGGAGCATCAGCGTATTATGGCTTTTCCTTGCCGGCATTTCCGCCTTGCTTTTAGCCTTTTTCATCTACGGATGGGAGCGCATGCTTCACAATATCATTACAGGAGGTATCCTGCTGGCTTTTGTCAATGCATGCTGTCTTATTTATTTCAAGGCAAAATACGGCAGAGATTCCGCATATGTGAATTCCGCTATAGGTCTTGGCGATATAGTGTTCCTCGCAATATGCATCCCTCTGTTTAATTGCGACCGGTTTGTATGGATGATGGTCGCCTCCTCTGCAATGGGGCTGCTCTACGCCTTATGTTTCCGATCCGACAGCATCCCTCTTGCCGGAATAAGCGCATTGGTGTCAATGGCAATCATTATTATTGAGATATTCAAATGACTATAGAGGACAAAATACCTGTTGAGATACTTCAGACACTCAACCCTGAGATTGTAAAGGAGTACTCCCTGATACCATACGGCAAATCAGGAGATTCGCTCATCTGCTACAGAAAGTCAGGCTGCTGTCCGGATGACAAGCTTGATATGCTCAGTGCAGTAACCGGCTACCATATATACGTTTCCGACATTGACGGAGAGGCATTTGCCCGCCTGTATATCAAGAACTATCGTGACGGATTGTCCAGGAAGGCCGGCACAGGGAAAGACTTCCTGTACAGCCTGATACGTGAAGCATATTTCATGTATTGCAGCGACATTCATTTCGAATGTTACGAATCCCGATACAGGATAAGGTTCAGGATAGACGGCAAACTTATGGAGCAGTATTCTCTTGAACAGAGCCAGTACATATCACTTGTAAACCAGGTCAAGATACTTTCCATGCTTGACATTGCGGAGAAGAGGCTGCCTCAGGATGGAAGGCTATTCTATAAGTCTGAAGATATCAAGTTTGACGTCAGGGTGTCAGTAATGCCTTCGGTGTATGGTGAAAAGGTCGTGATGAGGCTTCTGACAAGGCAGCCTGAACTTCTGGAAATTGACAACCTCGGCCTGGACAGGAAGCAGCTTGCAGACTACAGGACGGCAATAGGCAGGCCATTCGGCATGATTCTGATAAGCGGACCTACCGGTTCCGGCAAGAGCACGACATTATATGCGACTCTACGCGTGCTGAACAAAGAATGGAACAATATACTCACAATAGAAGACCCTGTTGAATATACTCTTGACGGAGTGAATCAGGTTCAGCTCAAGGAAGAAGTCGGGCTAAGTTTTCCGGTAGCATTGAGGACATTCCTCAGGCAGGACCCGGATGTCATAATGGTCGGAGAGATAAGGGACCAGGATACAGCCAAGATGGCAGTCAGAAGTTCACTTACAGGCCATCTGGTACTTTCCACAATACATGCGAACAGTGCCTACGGATGCGTGCAGCGTCTTGTCGGGTTGGGAATCAACAGGTATCTGATAGCTGACACCCTGATACTTATGGCTGCGCAGAGACTGGTCCGCATACTCTGCCCGTACTGCCGTCAAGAGTATTTTATGGAAGGACGGCGCATCTACAGGCCCGTGGGCTGTGAGAAATGTTTCTATACCGGCTATCGGGGAAGGAAAGCCATATATGAGATAATTCCTGTTGATGATGACATAAGGACATGCATACGTGACGAGAATGCAGACATAGACAGAATAATAAGCAATAAAGGAATTTCGACACTTTCTTCGTCAGGATACCGGCTGCTGTATTCCGGAGACACATCTCTTGAAGAGATACTTCCGTTTGCAGGATGTGAATATCAGGTGCCACAAGAAGAAGTGCCTGATAGAAAACAAATGGACATATGAGAATAAGAACATGTATTATTGTATTGCTGCTCTTTTCTTCTGCTGCATATTGCATGGGGCAGCCTCTGGACAGTGCCGGAATAGACGATGTCAGCAGACGTCTGGAAAATTTGGTTGAAGAACATCCTGTCTTTGCTGAAGAAGTGGATGTCTCCGTAGGGAAGATGCAGCTGTCGGAACTCCTTAGAATGGTGGCCAAGATGAAGGATGTCAACATTTCTGTCAGGGATGGTCTGGACTGCATGATAACTTGCAGTTTTTCGCGTTCGAGAATAGATAAGCTCCTGCTTTTCATTTGCGAAGAGTATGGCCTTGACATAGCGATATACGGCAATATCGTTTCAGTGTTCAGAAAGGTGCCTGAGCCTGAAACCTACACTTCTCCGGATATAAGGTGGATTGTGCCTGACTCTCTATTTTCCTTCCGGTTCACAGACAAATATCTTTCTGACGTTACCGGAATAATATCACGCAATGCCGGAATAAATGTGATTATCCCGAAGCCGTTGCAGCAGGAAAAGATTGACGGAAGCGCTGATAAGGTAAATATTTATGATGCACTGAAGATAATAGCCGAAACAAACGGGCTGTCACTATTTCCTGTAAAGGGAAGTTCAAGGCTATGGTGCATGCACCGCCCTTCGGAAGAAAAGGTAACACAGGCATCTGGACGCAGCCTTGGATTCAGTATGGCAGCTGAGGATACCGCTATGGTAGTCCCTCTAAACTTCAGATCTGTCCGTAACATAGAGTCACATATACCGTCTCCGCTTTCGGAAGGACTTGCAGTGATAACGTCAGAGGAAATGAATTCAGTGATTCTCCATGGAAGTTCGGAACGTGTTTCGCGTGTAAAGGATTTCATTTCGGGAATAGATGTACGGATACCTCTTGTAGCCATTGATGTAATGATTGTAGAAGTCTCCAAGACATCTCTGAGGGATGTAGGCCTCAAGGCGGGACGCAGGGCAAAGGCTGTGGAAACAGAAGGCAGCATCGGCGGTGGAATCGACCTGACAATAGGGACAAGCCCGATATTGTCACTGCTTCAGAGGATAGACGGATTCAGCAACATGAATCTCGGGAATGTTGCCGAGAACCTCTACGTTGAACTGAAATTGCTGGAGAACAACGGACTGCTCAGCCTGGAATCCACACCAAAGCTTTCAACCCTTAACGGTCATCAGGCTGTGCTGACCAAAGGAGAAACAACTTATTATAAAGAAGTCAGCACATCATATATAGGCTCTCAGAATCCGTGGCAGAATTCTTCATATACATGGAAAAGCGTGGATGCAGACCTGACCCTCAAAATTACCCCATATGTGAGCTGCGACAGTCTTGTGACCTTGGATGTGGACCTGAACCAAAGTGAATTTGGTGTAATGACAGAAGAAAATGCGCCACCTGACATCAAAAGGCGTGGTTTCAAGAGCATTGTCAAGGCCGCTGACGGAGATGTAGTCCTGCTTGGAGGAATTGATGTCAGCCTGTCGTCCGACGAACGGCGGGGACTTCCGGGCATATGCCGCGTACCTGTCCTGAGGTGGATATTCGGAGGCCGGAAAAAAGAAAAGACAGAGTCAAAACTAAATATATTCATACGTCCAGTCATAGTACAATAATGCTGTATTTCCGTTTCATATTGGCAGAAGGCAATTCCTCTTTTGAAGGCAGGGACCAGTCTGCCGTCTTTAATATTCCTCTGAAAATCTATAGTTATAGCCGTCATGGCAAGGGTCAGGGCCCATGTCTTGATTTCCTGAGCGATGCCTGCATTATAGAGGACATCAAGAAACTGACTGCCAAGTACGGCAAATATGCAGTCGTTTCATTTGAGGGAAGTTCTATATTTTCCATTGAAAAGGATTCCGATGACAGTTTGGCAAGGCAAGTTGCTGAAGACAAGCTGACTTTTGCCTCGAATCCATATTGGAAAAACAAGGACATGACATTGTTTGTCCGCCGTCCCCGTATAATACCATTGTTGGATTTGCTCAAATCTTCCGGTATTGCAGTAATGAGATGGCAGCTTGCAGATTATGGAAGGCAGGAGGAACATGGATTGGAAATGTATCTCAAAGAATCTCTCGCCGAAGGGCTGTCCTTTTCCGGATTAAGGAACGACCCGGAAGGACTCTTCTTGTATATGTGCTTCAGACTTGACAGAGTCAAGTTTGTGGCATTGGCAGCAATGCTCTTTATCGTGATGTCGGCCTGCCTGCTTTCAAGATTCCTGGCAGATAAAATCTCCGACACGTCAGCTGAACTGGAGGCCATAAGGAGACAGACCGGTGAAAGCATTGAGATGGAAAAAGATGCTGACATCATCATGTCGGGATTAGGTGCAGGAATCTTTCCTCCAGCCTCTTATATAATTGACAGACTGTCAGTCCTGAAACCCAAAGGAATACTATATACAAAAGTGAGCATTACGGGGAAAGTGATAACAGCTTCCGGGAATGTGACAGACTCTGATTCTCTTGTGAGGCTGGCAGATTCACTTGAGGTAGAAGACTATATAACGGGTTGCAGCATATCTTCGATTAAAACCGGAAGGAACGGGACTCAATCATTCATATTGGAAATCTCTCTGAAATGAAAATAAAGGAATACAGGAAAACGATAATGCTGTCGGGCATATTGGCAGCAGCCATTATTATGGCTGCACATTTTACTGTTATGAAGAGTGCCCGAATGGCAGTAAGGCTATACTCATTAAAAACAGAGTTGAATGAACAAGGCCGCAAAACTGCTGAGAACAAGGCCATGAATACCGGTCACGGCATCCATGCTGAGGTTGCAGATGGCAGCAATGTCATACAGGAAATTTTAAGTTGCATAAAAAAGCATGGCTGTTCCGTCATATCAGTAAAACCGGAGGTTGTAATTAATCAGGAAAAACACGGCCTCAATCGCATATCAGTCTCATATACAGGAAATTTCCACGACCAGATACTTGTCCTGGACAGCATCTGCAGGACTTTGACGCCAGGACAGGCAATGCAGGAATGCTCGTTCATGGTTGAATCAGGCTTGTCCGGAAAATCTGTAGCATGTTCATTCGTATTGAACTATATAATAAAGAATCATGGAGAGAAACAGCAGATTTAATATAGTCCTTATTGTCATGACTGCAGGCATATGGATTTATATAATGTACAAGGTCTTGCCTATATATTTCAGGAGAGGCCCGGACTTGTCTCAGCCCACAGTATCCGCAAAACCTCCTGATGTCAAATATGGCTACATGCTGTCCCTAAAATATGACATTCCTTTTGACATCGGGGAAAAAGCGGAGAAGAAAAAGCAAGACGCTCAGTCCCCTCCGCCATTAAAGCCGGCACCCTTGCGTCCATGCAGATATATAGGGAAAATATGTAACGGAAAGGAGGAAGTGATGGTTTTGGAAATAGACGGAATGTATGTATACACAGCGGAAGATGCCGGACTCAACGGGAATACCTGCCGGATAGTATCACATTTTGGAGATACGGTTTCTGTAAGATATAATGGCATGATATTCAATGTATGTATAAAAGAAAAATAAAAGGAAGTGCGATGCCGCTGGCCATCATGTTCTCTGCCCTGACAGCACTCTTCCTTGCATCAGCCATGAGTCATTGGCAGGAAACCACAATGCTATATGCAAGGAATGACGCTGTCAGACAGGCAGATGCTGCCATATATGCCTCTTGTCTTATATGCTGCAGGAACATGTACATTGTACCGGAAGGAACAGAACCTGTATCTATACAGCCTTTTCCAGGAAAGAATATTGAAGTTCTGGTCAGCAGAAGAATGCATGGTCTATACGACATGCTGACTTTTAAGGTACGGCTGCCCGGTGGAGGTGAGCGTTGTTCTGCACGACTTATTGGAAAGTCTGCGGTAAGGACAGGTTCTTCTGTAATGATAAAAGACACGGGCATGGATATCTCCATTGGTGACGAATGCCTTATAGAGTCAACTCTGTATGTTCCTAAGGGCAGGTATAGGCCGGTTTCCCATGCAGGAAGTGGCAGGCACAGGCTTTCCGGCAAGCTTGACATCAGGAAAAGTCCTGCGGCATTCCCTTGTACAGATGTCAGAGCCGATGAAGCGCTAAAGATGATATATGCGGACTCTTGCGGAGACAATGTGTTTCTTTCGGATATGGATTCCATACCTGACATGATAGTTTCTGCACGAAGTGTAACAGTTGGTTCCAAGTTCAAGAATTCCGTCCAGATATTTGCACGGGACAGTATTGTTCTGGAAGATGGTGCTTTCCTTGAGTATCCGTCTGGGATTCATGTCATGTCACCTGGCGGCATGATTGTAATGAAAGGAAACTCTGTTGTAGAGGGGTACGCCATAGTGTCCTCTACCGGTGGAAATCAAGATTATGGAACAGGACAGATAAACTATATCCAAACTGACAGCGCTACAGTAAGAGGCATTGTGATAGTTGATGGAAAGGCTGATATCAGAGGTACGGTGACCGGAAGTCTATATTTATCTTATCCCATATCACAGACGGGGCGTGGCTATTCCCCTATGACATTACGGGGGCTGACACAAATTGACAAATGTTCTCTTCCCTATCCTGTATTCCTGTCTGGCGCAGCAGGAATGGAGGTCGCGAAAGTGCTGCCTCCTGAATTCCAGACAAGCCATAATAAAGAGACTATGCAATGAAGTCCATACGTATTCCTTACATCAGCGGCAGCACTCTGATAGAAACTGCCGTAGCCTCCGCAATAGTCATGATTGTCTTCATGATTGCGACATCAATCATGTCCAGGTTATGCGGAAAAGCTGCAAATGCCGATGCTTATCGTGACATGTCAAAATGCAGGGATTCCGTCATAGTGGCTATCACTAATCAAAGACAAATACCGGAGAAGACAATATACAGAAGAAGCTGGGGCATAATGAGGGTGGAGACGGCCGAGTGCAAAGTTCCCGGAGAAGAACTTCAGGCAATCTCGGTCTCAGTGGTGATGAAGTGCGGCTATTTGAGTAATATATACTATATGGTGGAGACTGACGGACATGAAATATAAGGGAATGACAATGCCGGAAGTAATGGTTGCCATGATACTTACAGGCATCTTATGCATTTCGGTAATGAATGCGGCTTCAATAATGGGAAAGCTTGGTGCCATGTTTCGGGACGGGACTGGCAGGGTAACGTCAGGCATAGGGGCAGGAATTTGCCCGGTACAGGATTCCGTGCATATGGCCGGACTGGACTCTCTAAGAAAAACGATATACGATTATGAATCTCAAAAGAAATCAGAAACTGAAGCATGGTGAAAAACAGGAACTTTTCACAGAAATGCATACTCTGTTGAATGCAGGACTTGATTTCACAAGAATGTTTGAAGTGCTTACTAATGAAGTGGAGAATCCTCTTCCAAGAGCAGGTTTTCTCAAGGAAATCTATATTAGCATAGTTCAAGGAGACAGCCTCTATACAGCAATGCTGAAATCCGGCGCATTCTCAATCCTGGACTGCAGCACCATAAGGATAGGAGAAAATACCGGACATCTGGAATACACTCTTTCATTCCTTGCGGAATATTACAGGAAGAAGGAAGAGCAAAGGAAAGCTGTCATATCCGCCGTGGCTTATCCTCTGGTTGTATTATGCTTTGCCATTGTTGTCCTTGCATTCATGATGCTTGTGATTATACCGATGTTCAGTCAGGTATATTATAGAATGGGACAGGAACTCCCGGACTTGACACGCCGTGTCATAAGCCTTTCCGAAAGATTCCCTCAGACAATTATTGCTCTGCTTATAATATCAGCATGTTTAGTGATATTTCTTCCATTATATAAGGAATCCCCTGCTGTCATGAAATTAAGGTCATATATCACCCTACGGCTTCCGTATATAGGGAAGACCGTCAAACTTGAAATGCAGGGAAATTTCTGCAGGATGATGTCACTTCTTTCAAGTACAGGTGTCCCTGTGCTTGATGCGCTTGAACTTGTTTCTGATTCCATGCAGTTGCATGACTACAAGTCCGCTTTTGAGGACATACGGAGAAATGTGAAATGCGGCAGCAGCCTTTCTGATTCCCTATCTGCCTTTCCGGCTCTTTTCGGAAGCAAAGTATGCATGATGGTCAGAGTCGGAGAGGAAAGCAACAGGCTTTCAGACATGTTCACAAAAGCCGGGAACCTGCTGTCTGAAAGCCTGGATTATCATCTGAAGAAACTGGCTACTTATATAGAGCCTGTACTGATTCTTCTGGTAGGTGCCATAGTGGCAGTAATCCTGATTTCCATGTATCTTCCTATGTTCAAAATGGGAATGACGATGACTTCGTGAATCATGAACATATGCTAATGCTGCAATCTGCCCCGTAATTCTGATATCATTGTCATGATGCTGTGTGATGAGGATGAGAGCACTTTCGTGATAGTGGAAGGCAGACATCCATACGAAAGCATCAGCAGGACAGCCTTTTTCATGTCTGACATGTCCAATTTTGCTATTCTTTTCATTTTAGGGAATTCTTTAATGAAGTCACCAGACTTCATCATCCTGAATATTCTGCATCTGTGCTTCTTTTTGCAGATTTTCAATTGCTCTTCAATCCTTATATACATTTCCTCAGAAGACAAATGCCTATATCCGACGATTGCATGCCTGAGTGCTTCCTGTATTTCAGAAGAATACTGGGATTGAAGAATCAGCAATGATGATTCCAATTTTGTTCTGAGAATGGATTGTTTTACCGTTTCCATAATGATTTGTGTGTTAGAAAAGTGTGGTTAATAATTTTTATTAAAATTATCACTCTTCCGCCATATCTGAAGCTTCAGCAGCTCCATCCCATTTCATTACGGAATGCTATTCTGCCATGAACTGAAAGTCCCGGCATCTCCAGACTAAGAATCACCGGAATAAAAATAGTGTCAGCCGGAATTTCCAATATCCCGGCTGACACTATTCACAAATCATCCAATCATATCTTCCTGACCACCCGTGCGGGATTGCCTACCGCAACACAATTGTCAGGAATATCATTCACCACGACTGAGCCTGCCCCGATTGTAACATTGGAACCTATCGTGACACCGGGAAGTATCGTTACACTGCCGCCTATCCAGACATTGTCACCTATTTTGACTGGTCTGGCCCACTCATTCCGGGTGTTCCTTTCCACCGGGTCCGTACTATGACAGGCCGTATATATGCTGACATTCGGTCCGATGAAACAGTCGTCCCCGATTGTCACAGGAGCCTCATCAAGAACAGTAAATGAAAAATTCGCGAAGAAACGCCTCCCCACAGAAATCTGCTTGCCATAATCACAATAGAAAGGCTGATTGATAATAATGTCATCATCCCCAATATGGCCAAGCAGTCCTTTGAGAATCTTCAGTTTTCTTTATCATTCATCATTTTCCTTTTTAAAATATTTACCATTGCATTCTGACAAATATTCCAGATTTTTCAGTCTAAACTCATTTTTCATAAAAGAACTGATGACCGTTAATCTCTGTACTCCATCCACAACCTGAAATTTTCCTTCCTCATCCTGCGCAAAATAGAAAACCGGAATAGGAATTCTTAATAACAGAGATTCTATTAATCTTGATTTTCTTGTGATATCATTCCACACAAAACCTCTCTGAAAGTCCGGCGAAAGATCAATATCCTCTGCTTCAATCATTTCGTTTATCTGCTTGATAGAAAAGGGTTTTGTGTCTACACGTATTAACTTAGGATTATATGGATTATATTTTACGTCTTCATTCCTTTCTTCCTCATCTGAATCATCAAAACCATCTTCCATATTAATCAACTGATTCATTTTAGTTTCAAACGCCGAATCCGCAAACTTTTGGCAAATCTCTTCCTCAGATTCTACTATTGTATCGCTCTTTTTTACCAGTTTAGTCATTCTAATTTCTTTATCTGTTATAATCTCAATTTCAAATTGTTCATCTTGAAATCTCCAAATAATAGAATCGTCATTATTTTGCCGCTCCAACGGGAAAACATAAATTACATTATTATTATCTGTCAAATGAATTACCAATTTTTCAATCTCACTTTTTAAATACTTCATTATATTTTACCTCTTATCGTATTTTAAGATTTCTTCTGATTAAAATATCGTACAAATCTTTTTATCTTTATTATACTGGCATAATTATTCCTCGTCAAATAATTATTGGTAAAATTATCTTCCCATATACATATATGCATGTTATATCTGCATTTTTGCAAATATTACCTTCAATATCATCCAAGCATAAGATTTAAAATTCCCTACAATATCTGATGTCAGTTTTAACAACCGGTTATACTATCCGTCTTCCTCCCGTATTAATCTTATCACCATTTATATTCTCCGTCCCCCCAGTCCTTCCCCTTACAATACACCACCGCCGTCAACGTACTCACAAACGTGGCCACAATCGCCGGCGC
>OFHM01000931.1_pt1 | contig 21355 bp, 17 predicted proteins | sample 1521311 | NCBI WGS metagenome assembly OFHM01 (sample SAMEA3504083, study PRJEB24116) | mouse gut metagenome | biome: mouse gut; feature: mouse-associated habitat; material: faeces | place: Denmark | collected 2011 | reverse complement strand
GTTAAATTATTTATAACCCGTTCATTTCGAGGTCGGTAATGCTGCGGGATATGACGTAGGCGTACATGGTCACAAGGATATGTACTGCCTCACGCAATTCGGCATCCGGAATTTCCGGGGCGCTATGCGCTTCTTCGTTTCTCCAGCCGCGTACTTTATCCAGATAGTCGCGGAAGCGGAAGTAACGCGCATCTGTCGTATGCTTCAGGCGCTTTAAGGAGTCGTGACCGAAGATGCAATCTGAGAATGTGGTGCTGTCGGCTGAGCCTTCGCGTGTAGTCAACTCCCTGTTATTGATGAGGTAGTATAGCTTCTTCAGGAAAGGCTCGAATTTTCCGACAAGAGTGTTGAAATGGGCACGCCGGTCCAGCTCAGTCAAGTGTTCATTGCAAAGCAAATGGTTGAATGAGTTAATCAGCAGATCATTGGCTCCGTTCAGTCCCGGTTTGGCAGCTCTCTTCTGAATTACATTGATAAGATACTCTGCAACCTCATCGAGCCGACGGGATGTCTGCGCCAGTTCAACAAATTCTTCGCGTATTTCAGCCACAATCTTCTCGGCGAGGCGATGCAGATCAAGGTCGATGCTGCTTTGCTGGTTGTTGCGCAATGCCATGTCGAGAATGCCACGGATATATTCGCGTGCAAACGGCGTGTCGTTGATAAATTCCTCGTAAAGATCTATGCCCTTGCCACTCATATCGAGCACCAGGTCCTGAGCGCGTTCCGAGAACAGTTCGCGCAACACGCCATATGAATTACCGCTTCTGACTGCTTCGTTTATCTTCTCGTCGGTAAGCATCAGGTGGTTCAGCGGACGGAGCACGATGTCATGGTCATCCAAAAAACCTTTGTATGGCTCGTTCACGATGTCGAGAATCTCGCGCAGCGAGCGTTTCTCATCTTCCGCCGGGGCCTTTACATCTCCTATACGTGACGATTTCAATTCGGCGTCCTCCTCTTCGAGCGCTATGGTTCCCTCCATTATCATCTGGAGACGAAGTTTGTTGAGGTCAACGCGGTCGAGAATCTCCATCGGCAGAGTCTCGCGTGTGTATTGCAGACGGGGATAAAGGGCACGGAGGAAGATATACTCACGTTCTAAATCGGGGTCGCAGTATGTGAGTAGCTGAGCCATGAAACCATAACTGCGTATGTAGCGGTTCACAAGTTTACGATATTTGTCCTTATCATCATTGCTCAGCGGAGTCTCACGCTCCTTTACAATCGAATTGCAGAGTGATACGGCAGAGGCAACATCCTGCTTCATCATGTATTCAACCACGCGGTCACGTTCCGAATCATTGTAAAGTTTGAAAGCCTTGATGTCGTCGAGAAGGGTATAAAGACGCTGGGTATCTACCTCTCCTGTGAGAATGGTGGTCTGATAATATTTCTGGAATGCCTTCTGCACTGCATCGGCATCGTTGCGGAAGTCGATAACCATCGTGTCCTCTTTCTTCACGCCTCCCTTGTCATAGCAGCGGTTGAGGCGTGATAGGGTCTGTATGCACTGGATGCCGCCAAGTGTCTTATCCACAAACATGGTGTGGAGTAAAGGCTGGTCGAAACCGGTCTGGAACTTGTCGGCCACGATCAGTATGCGGTATTCCGGCGTGTCGAATGTCTCGCGGATTTTGTCGTCTTTGATACCCCAACCGTTCATCTTGTCCTCTGTGTATTTCGAGCCGTCGGGAAGTTCCACTTCTCCGGAGAATGCCACGAGGGTCTTGAACTCGCTCCCGTATTCCTCGGCAATCAGATTGTCGAAAATCTTCTTGTAGCGCACTGCCGAAGCCCGGCTGTCGCTCACGAACATTGCCTTCGCCCGTCCTCCGATTTTGTTGCGCGTATGCTGCATGAAGTAGCTGAGCGCAAGCCGCGCTTTCAGCGTCATGTTCTCCGGTTCGGTGTTGAGTTTCCGAAGAATCAGCGCCACCGATTTCTTCTCGCCGTAGAGTTCTTCCGGTTCTTTGGCCACACCTTCCGTAGTCATCGCCATTGTAGGATGCGCAGTGTTCTTCTCGATGTATTCAAACATCGTTCTGTAGGTGGTGTAGTTGCGGAGCACGTCGAGAATAAACTTCTCGTCGATGGCCTGCTTCATCGTATAATAGTCGTGCGCCACATATCCCTCGGGTGTTTTCTTTCCGAAGAGTGCGTATGTCTTGTCTTTCGGTGTTGCTGTGAAAGCGAAGTAACTGATATGGCTCATCTGCTGACGCTGTGTCTGCATATATGCCATGAGGGCATCCATTTGGTCTTCATAACCATCTGCATCCGCCTGTATCATCGCAGCCTGTATGTCGGCTTCGGTTGAGAGGGCCGCCACTATGTCTTTGGCGCTCTCGTTGCCGATTGCGGTGTGGGCCTCGTCGATTATCACGGCATAGTTGCGGTGCTTTTCGCGTTTCAGTTCACTGAGCGCATAACTGAATTTCTGAACAGTGCTGACGATTATTCTTCCACCTTCGTTGATTGCTTTGGCGAGTTTCTTGCTGCCACGGCGGATGTCCTTAACCACACCGGCCTCTGTGGCGAATGCGTTAACATCGTCCGCCATATTTGCATTCAGCACGATGCGGTCTGTAACCATGATGATGGAGTCGAACACCGGAGTCTGGTCGGGATTGACAAGGTTCACCAGCTGGTGTGCAAGCCAAGCCATCGACTTTGTCTTGCCGCTGCCTGCCGAGTGCTCGATCAGGTAATTGTGTCCCGGACCATCCTCTACGATCCATTTGATAAGATTGCGCACCACGCGCAACTGATGGTAGCGGGGAAAGTAGGTGACGCTCTTACCATCGCTTTGCACGTTCTTGATGAAGTGGTCGATTATGTTTAACAGGGAATCCGCCTGCCATATATCGCGCCATAGGTAACTTGTGGCGTAATCGCCCGGCACCAGCGGATTGACCGAATCCACATTGAAGGGCAGAAATGCCGTATCCTCGCCGTTGAGGAAGGTGGTCATGAAGGCATAGTTGTTGTCGATGACGAAATGCACCAACGCAGTGCGGAGCATCGGATTCTTCGGGTCGCGGTCGTGGCGGTATTGCCAGATTCCGTTGGTGTAGTTTTGGCCTGTGCCTTCGTTTTTCAGTTCGGCGGTGATAATAGGAAAACCGTTGAGCAATATGCAGAGGTCAAGTTCATTCCCTTTGTCGGCTTTGTCGAGGGAATAACGCATCTGGCGTACCACGGCGAAGCGGTTGGCGAGATAAAGCTGGTGCAAGGCGGAATCTACGCCGGCGAGTGTCGGTTTGGTCTGCATCAATTTGATGGGAATTCCCTGTATCTTCAAGCCCTTCCGCAGAATATCCACCAGCGAATGACCGTTGTCGAGTTTCGAGTTGTAGTCCTTGATTACAGCATCGAGAGCCGCGTCGCCCGACTTGAAGCGTTTGACAAGGCGGTTCCAGGTGTCGGTCTGGGCGTGGAGGAATTGCCAGAGCATATCCGGGTCAACCCGTCGCCTGATGTCGAAATCACCGGGAGTCCGCTTTACATATAGGGGAGAGGCTAAAAGTGCCACTTCGATATGTTCTTCAAATTTGGTTTCGTTGTCGATATTCATTTGTGCCTTAGGTTATAATTTTTATGACTCTGCCTTATCACTGCCAAAAATATCATCCATTATTTTCTTTATATCTTCTTCTGTGGCAAATCGGATCTCGTCTTTATTAATTTTTTTACCCAATTCTTCATTGAGTCTTTCAATATAGGATTGCATAGATCTGTACGACTCCATAGAGTCCTTTACGATAGTTTGTAAACCCTTCGATAACTCCGAAAATTGTTCAATTAATTTAATACTGCGATCATTGCATTTTGAAAGGTGTTCAACCTTATCAGATATTGATGAAATCTTGTAAGTAATATCGTTTGTTAATGTTTGTGTGGTATTGAGCATTTGTTCAGCCTTAATTTTTGCATCGACGGCATCTCTCTTGGCTTTTTCAGTATCAAAAACAAGGTCTTTAAGATTGAGAGCATTATATAATTGCCATCCTACCAATATCGCAACTAAAGCACCTAATATGCCTACTATTATTCCAATATAGTCGAGACCGGTGCTGGCACTTCTGGGATATGTTACGCATATGGCAATAATACTAAGTACTATTGCTATCAAAGATAATGCAACCTGAATATAACTTAAGAACTTTTTCATTTGCTTTCGAGTTAGATAACTTTTCGTTTGCCGGTCACGACCTCCGAAATTATTGACTGACGCAGTTCTTTCAGCGTCTCTCGTTTCTTGGTGAGTTTTGCCTTCAATCCATCCATCTCGGCACACTTCTTGTCAAGGTAGTCGGCGATTGCCTGCTGCTCGGACAGTGGAGGTAGGGCTAATTTAAAAGACTTGATAGTATCTTGACTAATATTGGGCTGTCCACCACCATAAGCTGAATTAATTAACGTACGCTTTCCTGCCCTAAATACATAAAATGCAAAATCATTATCGATCTCATTACTGTAAGGTAGTACGCAACATGCTTGATTTGTAGCGGTTTCGATATTTAATTTCCCCAATTTTCCAATAGTAGCTCCATACATGGCTATAACAATGGATCCTTGGGGATAAATTTTTAATGCACTAAAATCATGTAGAGCAGCGGTTGTTATTTTCTTTGATGTGTCACTAATAGTCCCATCATTTAAGTCTCCGGTTTGAAGCCAATTGATACCATCCTCACAATAATATTTGTTACTACCAGACGTTGGCGTTGTGCCGCTACCAATACCATGAAATAATTGAGCCGTTTTCCTGATAGTCCAGTGCTCAGGGATGTCGCCGATCCAGTCGATGCCGGAGGGGCGGAGGGGAGTGTCGGGATTGAGACCACGGGTGACGACACGCGAAATCTCGCTCTGTTTCAATTCGTCAATCAACTCAATCTCTCGGTCAACCTTTGCAATCGCCGCATCAATCTCCCCACACTTCTCATCCAGCCATGCCGCTATCGCCTCCTGCTCAGCAAGAGGAGGTACTATGATGTCGGAGTTATTCATGTTTTCCATAGTTAAATGTTGCATTGCCGAACCATGCATGTCATTCAACTTTACTTTCGTGATGACATCAAGCAAATAGAAGGAATATTTTTTATCCATTTTACCTGATAAACCAACCTTCCATATATGGTAGTGAAAGATAACTTTTTCTTCATTCCATATGTATGGACCAATAGAAGCAGACCATGCATATAAAAGATCCCCTTTAGAACAGTATTTATTATCTTCCAACTCCATATCAGAATAGTACCAAGAGTCGTTTGTGAAAAAATTTCCAACTCTCAAAATCCGATATTTGCCCTCGGATAACAATTCTGGCTGAAGATAAGCTCTGCCATTTATAAGATTCATGCCGAATTTTAATCGTTGAATCTTCCAATGGCTCGGAATATCCCCGATCCAGTCGATGCCGGAGGGCTTATATGAATCGTATTGCTGTTTCATCGGGCTTCGGAAATTAGGGATTGGAGTGCGGATGTGGTGTCGGCTTCGAGTGCCATGAGGTCGGCAAGTATCTCGCTACTGTCGCGCAGGGGAGTGTAGCGGTAGAAAAGACGTGTCATGGGGAACTCACAGCCTACCTTGTCCTTACTCGGATCGCGCCATGCGTCGGGAACAAACGGCAGCACTTCGCGGGCTATATATTCGTCAATATTCTCCTTCATCGGTATGGTCTCGGTGTCGGTAAGTGCGGGGTCTATTACAAAGCCGCTCTCCGGTTTGCCGGGGGTAGCCCACACGGTCGGGGCCTCCGGGTCGGTGGTACCAAGCGAGCGCACAAGTTTTACAAAGCCCTGTGTAAGTTTCTTGCCGAAGTGCTCGCGCATTATCGCAAACATCTCTTCGTCGTTAATTTTCTCGTCGGGGAATGTGATGGTGGCAATATGTTCAAGTATCTCCTTATCGGCTTTCTTCACCTTATCTCCTTTGGCAGCTTCGGCGGCTTTCTTGGCAATGTCGGAATATGTCAGGCGCAGGGGACGATAGATTGTGACAGTGGTGTAGAGAAAATCCTCAACATCCATCAGTCGCGCCACCTTTATGTCATCGCTGTCAGGGAGTGTGGCGTCGGTGAAGTCGCCATATATACCCACAATCTCGTCTATAGCCTCATCGGGTATCTCATAGCGTTTCTTACCGAGACTGCGCTGGAGCAGACGGGCATAACGAGGATGGGTGGCGTCGACCATCAGAACTTTACCCTTGCGCCGGGCCGGTTTGTTGTTGTCGAGAATCCAGAGATAGGTGGATATGTCTGTTCCGTAGAAAAGATTTTTCGGCAATGCTATGATTGCATCGAGCAGGTCGCGATCCATGAGCATCTTGCGAATCTCGCTCCAGCCGCTGCCGGCAGCGCCGTTGAAAAGCGGTGAACCGTTCAGCACGATACCGATGCGGGAGCCGATCGGGTCCATCTTGCTTATCATGTGAAGCAGGAAGAGCAGGGAACCGTCGGAAGTGGAGGGCAAACCGACAGAGAAACGCCCGTCACTCTTGGCGGCATCCTCCTTGACCTTGCCTTCAATCTTCTTCCAGTCCACTCCGAAAGGAGGATTGGCAAGCATATAGCCGAAATGCTCGCCGGGAAACTGGTCGTTGGCGAGAGTATCGCCGAGGGCGATGTTTCGGTCTTTGTCGAGGTCTCCTTTTATAAGGAGGTCTGACTTGCAGATGGCGTAGGTCTTTTCGTTGAGTTCTTGACCGAAGAGATACACCTTCATTTCAGTGCGGTCAGTCATTGACTGAAGATAGCGTTTCCCTTCGGTCAGCATACCGCCGGTTCCGCAGCAGGGGTCGTAGATCTGGAAATGCTTTCCGAGTGTATTCACCTCGGCCTCGCGTCCGTGCATTACAAGTGACACCAACAACCGAACGACTTCACGCGGAGTATAGAACTGACCGGCCTTGGTGTTGGTGGTTTCCTTAGACTTACGGATGATAATCTCGAAAATTGTACCCATCATGGCGTTGTCGACGCTGTCGGGATGCAGGTCGGCATTGTTCACGAAACTCTCAGTTACCTGAAAGAGAAGGTCGTTGCGGTCGAGACGCGAGTAAATTCGGCTGATGTCACCGTTCTCGCCATCTTCCTGAGTAAATGCCAACAGAATATTCCGAACATTCTGGGTGAAACCGTCAAGATATGTCTTGAAATTGTCGGCAAGCATTTTGGGTTGGGTCAGCAGCTTGTTGAGCGACAGACCGGAGGTATTGAAGAAAGTCAGGCCATTGCGCCGCATCAGAGCCATCAGCATGACATCTTTCTTCTCGTCAGGAAATTCCTTGTATTGCTGATACAGTTCGTCGTACCGGTCCTGCAACACGCAATCCAGCCGCCGCAGAAGTGTGAACGGCAATATCACATTCTCCACTTCTGTATCGTCATAGACACCACGGATAATCTCCTTGATGTTCCAAATCATTCCTGCAAGTTCCTGTTCGGTCATATCTTGAAAGAGGTTTTAGTCGTTTATAATGCAAAGTTACTAAAAATATGTTCATTCTTCGTGAACCGAATCATAATTTTTTATCGACAGCTCTAATTTAGATTTAATTTTGTTCCGCAAATCGGCCGGAGACAAGACGCTCAGGCCTTCCCCGTAGGAGAGAATCAGTTGTTCAAGCTCAAAATTCGGGCGCACCTCAATCTCTATTTCATAGCTGTTTGCATCAGACTTCTTCAATTTTTGCGTTTCATGCAACGGCTTTGTTTGGATGTAAGGAAAGAGCGAAGGAGATACCCATAACTGTATTTTTTGTAGCTTATGATCAAGATGCTTCGTAACTCCTACAATATCTGAAAAATAATCGTCATTGAAGTCATATTCATTATTCTCGATATACGAAACCCCTGTAACGTCGTTGATATGTTCAATCCGGTCGAACGCAAGATGCGAGATTGAATCGTATCCGTGTTCCCTCCCTAAAAGAAACCACCGCTTGTTATACTCCTTAATATAATAGGGATGCAGAATTACTTCCTTGACTGCGTCTTGCCGGAAACTCTTGTAACCGATAGCCAGCACTTTCTTATTGCATATCGCCGAAAGAAGAGTGGAGAAGTATTCTTTACCCCTAAGATAGCGGCAATCATCGAATCCGACCACCTGTCTGCCATCGACATCAATGTTCAGAGATAGCTTGAAACGCTCTATAAAGGAGTGCATCCACTCCATCTGAGGGGTTCCTTCAAACCGAGAAAGTATTGCCATGCATTGGGAAAGCTGGGCAAGTTCATCATCATTGAACGGGAGCTTAAATATTGAGGACTCCGGATTTTCATAAGAATATGTCACGTTACGACCGACCTTCTTATCCACAATGCTAATTTCCGGATATGAATTGACGATGTGATCCATATCCTGTCTAATTGTATTCAATGCAGAGACAGTAGGAAATCCTTGAAGCTCCAATTCCTTATTCACCTCATCCATAAGATCTGAAGTGGAGTAACCGCCTCGTCTGAGGCAACGGTCGAGCACCTTATACCGGATATCTGAACTTTTCGTGTTTGGCATATCAATTGTTTTTCGATACGCAAAGGTAATATTTTTCTCCCAAAGGTGCAAATAGAGTGAGCCTATTCATTGTAATTTTGCAACACGAGGATAAAATCCCCCTCGTCAAAAGCAATGAAGAAAGTATTCTCGCTGATGTTGCTCCTTGCAACTCTCATGGTGTTTCTTCCGGCGTGCTCTGATGATAAGGACGAACCGGACGACATCAAGTCTCAAATCATCGGGACGTGGGATGCCACGTCGGTAAAGTTCAGTGATACGGACTGGGTTGACATCTCAAATTACCCCAGCATGGCACTTTCCATCACCTTTAATAAGGATGGAAGTTACTACGGTCGCGGCGCACTCGGTAACGGTGGCGGTACATACTCCGTTACAGGTAAAACCATCAAGACCTATATTGATGGCGAACTTTATGGCACATATTACGTCAAAAGCCTAAGCGGTAAAAATGCGGAGTTGTCACTTACGATGGGATCATCCAGCATGGAAATTCGTGCGGTGAAACGATAAAACCCAAAGGAATATGAAAAAGATCTTACTTGCCTTGTTCATGTCCGTCCTGATGCTTAGCGTCAGCACAACGGTATCGGCAGAAGAACCGACTCAAAGAGTCTATGCAGAGTTGCTTGGCACCGGAACCAACTTCTTAAACCTTAACAAGAATGTGAAGGTTTCAGTCGATCTGGGACAATTCCAGTCTGCAACGAAAGCATACACGCTTCTTGATGAGAATGGGAAGGACATCAAGTTCAACAGCATGGTCGCTGCCATGAACTACATGGGTGAACGCGGCTGGAAATTCATTCAGGCTTATGTAGTGACGGTAAGCAATCAGAATGTGCTCCACTGGCTTCTATATAAAGACATCACTGACCCTACTCAGATAAAGGAGGGTCTCAATGTCAAGAACATGGACTAACTTTAATAATCTCCAGATATGAAAAAGATTTTCTTCCTTCTTGCCATGATAATGGTTTCAGCAGGATGCTTCGCCCAAAGTAGCAAGGGCTATCATGGCTTCGCGGATCTCGGCTATACAATCGGTGTAGGCGATTACGACTTGGGCCGTTTTGAAATCAGCACCACACACGGCTATCAAGTAAACCCTTATTTCTTCGTAGGTGGCGGCGTTGGGTTTCACTTCATGCAGTCCTATAAGACCAAAGGCATGGACATCTCACTCGATGAACGCGACTCAAAGGTAAGCATACCTTTGTTCGCAGACTTTCGAGGCACGTTCACCAAACGCAAGTTCGCCCCTTTCGTTGACCTCAAACTTGGCTACTTTGTAACCAACAACGATGGTTTCTATGGAAACATATCAGCAGGTTGTCGAATGCTGACGAAAGGCTCCCAAGCGATCTCTCTGTCAATCGGCTATACATACGAGAAACTAGAGTTCGAGACATTCGACCGGTTCACCAGCTCAACCAGCATGAACTACACGCGCTCCCCCCGTAAACTCGACTGCGAAGGCATCTCCATCAAACTTGGTTATGAGTTCTAAGTGTCACATTTGTCATAACATAAGTCCCTTGCCATGCCTAATTGGCAGGCAAGAGGCTTTGGCATGGCTTTTGTAATAATTCTTAGTATGGAAACAAAAGTAATTTCGCTTTTTGATACATATGATTTAAAGGCTCGATTTTTTCCTGCTTTTATCTTGGCCTGTGTCATAATATATCGTATTGCGGGATATGGGAGTATTCTATCCTATGAATCCTTTGTCAACTATTCTCAGACCCTCAGATTCATTTATGGATTCATTGGGCTATCTGTTGTTCTTTTATTCCTCTGGCCCATTTCAATGATAATTGCTAAACTCGGAGATTTGATGTCAAGGTTAATATATTTGAAGAATGGATTAGTGATAATGCCAACAACCGCCATGTTATTACCGAAACCTGCATCTCAGTTATCAAAAGAAGATAAAGACTTGAGGATTCGGATTAAACAGGATTACGACATGGACCTCCTTAGGAATCGAAAACATAACAAAGAAATAGTCGCTGAGATAGGATATGTTGTTAAACGCATAATAGAAAAAGTGCGAGATGAAAAAATGGTGACATTAAATCTTACAAATTATGGAGTAATGAGGAATTTACTTGCTGTGTTTGCCATTTTAGTCTTTTTCGAACTTTGTATGCTGTTCTGTTTAATATATGATGAGATAACAATTTCATCTTTTGTTCCGTTAGGAATGGCAATTTTAGCGTTTGTTATCGCCCTAATATTAATGCGGCATTACGGGAAAAGATATTCAGATGCAGTGTATACTGCGTTTCTAACTAAAACTAATTAATAATGACTCACAAAATTACTTTTTACCCTGTCGGTAATGGCGATTGCAATCTCATCAGCTTTAGCGATGGAGCTTCGATGATCGTAGATTGCAATTTCCGTCAGGAAGCAGAGGAAGAAGATTCTCCTTACTTTGATGTATGGAAGGAGCTAACCTCCGAGAAGTTAAATACCAAGTTTGGTTTGCCATTCGTAGATGCCTTTGTTCTAACCCATCCGGATCAAGACCATTGCCGAGGTTTTGCCGAAAAATTCTTTCTCAAAGATCCTCATAAGGATGCACCGTCTAAGTCGGAAAAAGATGACAAGCTCATTGTCATCGGTGAGCTATGGTATTCTCCACGTGTATTCTCAGAACACTCAAGAGAACTTTCTGATGATGCAAAGGCATTCAAAAAAGAAGCCGAACGTCGGATGAAGCTTTGGGAGAATAATGATGCCAACAAGAATAAGGATGGCAATCGTATAAGGATTATCGGTTATTTCGATGATGAAAAGATCAAGAATTTACCAGACTCCGTCAAAGCCTTTCCGGGAGATACAGTAAAATCTCTAAACGGATCAAGCCGCAAAGAATATCGTTTCTTCATTCATGCACCATTCAAAGATGATATTGAAGGGAATGATAGAAACTGTACCAGTATAGTATTCCAGATTAAATTTGATGTTGACAAGACATCCGATGTAGGAAAAGTTATTCTTGGCGGAGATGCTGAATGGAGAGTTTGGCGTAAGATTCAGGAAGCAACTGATGACGATACCAATTTGAAATGGAATATTTTCGAGGCTCCTCACCACTGCAGCTACACCTTCTTTTCGGATAGTCGCGATAATGAGCCGGAACAATCTGCGCTAAATTTTTTAGCATATAGGGAAGGCAACGGGTATATAGTGAGCAGTTCTAAGCTCATAAAGCCCAATACTGACAACCCTCCTTGTCAGAAGGCCAAGAATCGTTATCTGGATGCAATGGACGACAAAGAGGATGAGGACTATTTCAAGTGTACCACAACTAAAGATGACGAAGGTAATGAAGTGTATAACCCCGTAGTGTTTGAGATTGTGGCTGATGGAATAAAACCCGTTGTCAAAACAAAATCTGAAACCAAGGCGAACCGACATGCTACCACGCCTCACTATTATGGCTAAATTCTCAGATAGTTTACCGACCATTGAGGAGGCTACGGCCTTTTCAACAGTAATAAACATTATCAACCAGTTTCTTGACGAATCCTTCAAGAAACTGGTTGCTTTGCCAGATGGCAGAATAGGTTATGTCTGTTCTGTTATTACTGGAGCAGCTTCTAATTCTAATTTGAAATATCGTGAACCGATTATAATAGCAAGCCCAAGGAATTCCGATATAGAGTCTCCTGAGATGACTTTGAATGTTTACCCTGACAGGCTGGATTTCCCATTTACATATTTCCCTCATATAAACCCTAAGGAAGAGGGATTCCCTCGATCAATTTGTCTTGTTCGGGAAAACTTTAATGATTGGTATGCTGAGCATACATTTGAAGATTTTCTATGTCTCATAATCAAATGGTTTACTGATGCCAAAGACGGGAATCTTGTCAAAACCAAAGAGGGGGATCGCTGGGAGCCTTTTTACCTTGGTGAGCCAGATTTATATTATTTCCGATTTCCTATGTTTGACAATACTCTTCAAACGTACGACGACCCATTTCAATTGACATTTGAAATTGATTCTAAAACATTCAAAGGACCTCATGATTATAAATCTGATCCCGATAACGGAATTTTAGGATTGTTACTTTATAGGGGCGCCAGCCGTCCTCTTAAAACATGGATTTATGACAGACCCCTGACAGTAGGTCAACTCTTAAATTTAATAGAGACATACGAGGTTTGGAATACAGATTCTCTTATCAACAAAGTGAGAGAGTGTCGGGACAAGTACGAATATATATTTTTGCAAATTGGATTCTGTAGACCGATAAACATTATAGGAAAGACTAATAAGGTAGATTACATTTGCTTTAAGGCTTCCGTTGATGCTATTGTCGAAAGAAAATTTGATGATAAGATTCAGTTGGTCCAAATAATAGATTTGCCAACTCCACAATTTGCACGAGGCCTGAGCAATACATCAGAAGATGTCGGCTCCAAAGATATTGCTATCATTGGTTGTGGAGCTATAGGAAGTAAATTAGCATACCATCTTTTTAGAACTGGATTTGAGAAATTGACGCTTATAGATTCTGACCAGATGCTCCCACATAACTACTTAAGACATGGCTTATCAATGGGAGGATTTTTGGATAATAAAGCCAAGCTGCTTAAAGAGTTTCTCAAAATAATGCTACCAAAATTTGGGGGGCAAATCAAATCGGTTGAAGAGGATGTTATACCAAAAATCAACTCGAATAGTCTACATAACGATATAATAATCGATTGCACAGCATCTGCAATGCTTCTCCATGCTATGGATGATCATAGGCCAGATCTTTCCCAGTCGATAGTCCGATTTGCAATATCTGATGGTGGAAAGGTCGGGTTGGTATATTTTAACAGCACAAAAGGCGTGAGGCTTTCCGATTACTATATGTACCTTTTGCGTATATGCGTCACAAATTCAGAATATGAGGAGGATTTTTGTCAATGGTTCAAGACTGAATCCAGTTACACTTTAGATAAAGTCCGTATTGGCGAAGGATGTCATTCGAACACGATGGTTCTTGGAGATGATTTGATTTCTACCCATGCCGGAATTGCATCCAATTTGATTAGAAATCATAATTATAACAACCAGAATAACGAGATATATCTATCTTTCTTAGACTATGATTGGCCAGGTTCATGCCATACAGATAGAATTTCTTTACCTGATTTTAAACAATACGATGTAGACTCATCCGAGTGGAAAGTCCGGCTTCCCAAAGACTTGGAAGATTTAATAAGGGTTCAATCACGTCGAGCTGGCAAAAATGAAACTGGAGGCTATCTTATGGGCTGTTGGGATATTAAACGGAAAGTAGTATATATTCTACATACCTTCGTACCTACAGATATTCGAGGCACCCATTCAAAACTGACGTTAGGAACAGGAGGCTGGAAAAATGAGATCGATAGGGTACAAAAATTGACATCAGGCTCTCTCAGATATATAGGAGATTGGCACTCACATCCTAAAGGTTCAACAAAAATGTCAAATATTGACGTTGAATCATGTGCGACTACCTTATATTCAGAGATGGACAACAATCGGTTCCTCTGTTTAATTTGTAATAATGACCAGCTGTCTTTCAATATCATATCGTTAAATACTTGAGTTCAGTGATGATTGTCAGATAAAATTATGCGTCCGTTTGACTGCGATGCAGCTGTTGTCGTTACCCCTCAGGGAGCCGAGATTATTGTTTTAAAGATTATTAGAAGGTAATCTTAGTATATGAAACGCCCCGACAAGAGGGTGAGTCTTGTCAGGGCGTTGGGTGAGATTACCTCTTAGTAGAGGCGGATGCAGGTGACGTCGGCTTCTTTGACGATGGCCGGGTTGTCAGGCTTGTCTTTGGAGAAGGCGAAAGCGAGGTGCTGGATGCGATGCTTGGGGCAGAGCTTCATGAGGAAGTTGGTGAACTTTTTCAGCTCGGCGGCGAGCCATTCTACATCGTTGGTCGAGGTGACTCCGCCGAGCAGCAACACGTTGTCGGGGAGATGTGCAGCTCCGTTTGTGGCTGTTAGGATTACGAGCGATACAGCAAACGTTGCATCTTCGGATGTAAGAGTGGCTCCATTGGTGTAGTCCTGATAGCGCAGTTTGGCTACCGGTGTACCGTAATTGTCGGCGAGATATTTCTCGATGTCGGCGAAGGCTGCTCTGAGGCGAGGGTCGCTTACGGATGCGATGCCGGTGGGCGGCTCTGCCTCAAGTGGGCTGTTGGCTGCCGAGGTCGCCTTGCGGCCAAAGATGGTTTTTACACGGGAGAGAAGTTGGTTGAGGTTGTTTGCTACTTTCATTTTCTAGAATTTTTGTTGGTGTTTTGGGAATTGAGTTCGTTGATTTTTTCTTCGAGGCGTTGCTTTTGGTCGAGGGCGCGGGCAGTTTCCTGCACACGGTCTTCGTAGGCTTTCACCTCCGATTCGATATGCTTGACGCGCTCCGGGTCACGGAACCAGCTCTCGATGCTGTCGAGTCCTTCGGTCCCGACTCCGCCGTGCATCAGGATGTAGTGATACTTGATGTCGGAGATTCGGGCCTTCTCGATGCGTGATTCCTGCCATATCGTAGTTGCGCCAAAGAAGATGAACGTGAATACCGCGATGAACATGGCGAGATAGACCTGCCATGATTCCGGGGCGATACGGATTGTCTTTTCAATCTTCTGCACCGGCGGATTGGCGGTGAAGTCATCAATTCTATTGGTGATTTCGGTCTTCAGGTCGTTGACTTCGGTTGTCAGATTACTTCCTATTTCGCTGACCGTCTGCGTCTGGGTTTCGATGGATGTCTGCATCTCATCGACTTTCTCGGTGACGGCTGACGTTATGGTTGTACCCATATTGTTCAGGTCGTCGGCGGTGGCGCAGTTGAGCTGCGACTCCTTGATTTCGGTACAGGTACCGCTGATGTTGCTGAGGTCTTCAGCGATGTTCTGGAGAATGTTCTCCTGAGAATTTTCAAAATTTTCTTTCATGCTTTTTCGTTTTTGAAATTACAAACTTCTGCCTTTTTTTCTCTTTTTCTTCCCTAGCCTTTATCTCATCATTCAACATTCCCAAAACTGTTGCCATCAATGTGCCAGATTCCGACATATTCTCCGGGACAATAATGGGAAGAATAATATCATTCGATTCCTGCTTATTCTTTTCCAGATGAACCCGGATTGTCTTTAAAACAGATGTCTTACCGGCTCCCCTGACCCCCATGATTCCAATATTGTTAGTTTTTTGATCTTTATTCCCATCATTTACTTTTTGTCCCTCAAAGTTGTCCACGGATTTTTTTTCTGCACGAAACTGATTTATCTGATCATAGATCCGCTTGTAGTTCGGCAAAATTAATTCAACCTCTGAATCTGACAGACATCTTGCTCCTATCTTATTTTTGCTTTCTTTTTGTACACTCATCCCTATTCCTCCTTATACCTTTCCCTTCGTTTTCTCTTAAATGTAGTAACTATATTATATTTCATAACATTAATTAAGTAAACTATTTAAATTTATAGTTATCTTTTATTATAATGACAGAAGCAACTATTAAATCAATGAGCTTTCTAACCTCATTCCGGTAAACTGCCCTTTAGACACAGCGCTCCCCACCCAAGCTGAGGATTGGGATACTCCTGAAGTACCGGCAGGTGTTTTGCGCCTTTTATCAAATATGCCTTCACCTTCTCCCCATATGGCGCTGTCAGATAAGGACTAACAATTTTTTATACTTTTTTTAGTTTTCAATTTTCCGGTATGTTCTTCTTTCTGCTGCATGTTAACCTTTTCTTCACATTGTCCCCTTGCTTCTTGCAGATATTTGATCTGCTCACTTAAGCTTCTTTCTTCCTGCCTTAATGCCTCTACTCTATTCAAATAGATTTTCCGCTCCATTTGATTCCTTTTGTATTGCTCATAAAGATACTGCTTTTCTATCTTTAATGAATCCTGTTTCTGTTCCAATGCCTTACACATCTTCTTTATCTTTCTATGATCCGCCACTGAAAAATCTGTATTTGATTCATGGATTTTCCCGTCCAAAATCCCTTGCTCCAATTCTTCATTGATACATTCTAAAACAGCCGCTTCCAATTCCGGCTTACTCAACCGCTCATTGATACACCCAGTATTTTCCTTTTTTTTGCCAGATGCCCTCGCTTTCGCTGGCGAAGGCCCTGTCATAAAGGCATCCCCGCAGGGATCTTCTTCATATCCTGCCTTTTTGCAGATAAAGTATGGTATTGTGGCGCAGCCTGACCGGAGCAGGCTTCTTTTGCAATGTCCGCATCGCGCTTTCCCAAGCAATACGCTTTCTTGTTTCAGAGTATGTTTTTTTCCTTTCTGGCATCCATTGTTTTTTAACACTTCTAATGCCAACAGATATTCCCTCTCTGTAACAATCGCCTCATGCCTGCCGGGCGCACAGATCTGTTCTTCATCTGGCATGGGCTTAAAATGCCTTCCTCCAATCTCTGTTACCCTGGTTCTTCCATTGACAACCGTTCCAGTATATACTTTGTTCTGCAAAATCCTCCGGACTTTCCCGCTGTCCCAATACCCTTCCCCATCCATGATATGATATTGCAGTTTCTCCCTATTCTTATACTGCCCCGGTGTTGGTATCTTTTCCTTATTTAGCAGTTTCGCTATTCTTCCAGTCCCACACCCTTCACAGGCCAGCCCAAATATCCGCCTCACATATTGCGCCGCCACTTCATCTATTGCCAGAATCTTCTTATTATTTGAAAACTGATAGCCGAATGGCGCTCTGGGGCCGATAAAATCCCCCCTCTTTCTTCTTATTAACAGCGATGACCGCATCTTCTCAGACAAGTCCTTGCTATACATATCATACAAAAGACTCTTAAAAGCAATCTCAATCCCTCCCGTAGTTCCTATGTAATCATTACTGTCATATCCATCATTGATTGCAATGAAACGGACTCCCATAAACGGAAAAATCTGCTCCAAGTAATCCCCTACTTCCAAATAATTTCTCCCAAACCTTGAAAGGTCTTTTACAATGATACAACATATTTTTCCTTCCTTTACCAACGACAGCATTTCTCTCACTGCCGGTCTGTCAAAGTTTGTCCCACTGTAGCCATCATCTACAAATTCCAATGACTGCATGGAGGGGAAAATCTGTTTCTCACTGATAAAACGGTCAATCAATTCTCTTTGATGGTTAATACTGTCACTCTCTGCTTTTGTATCATTCGACACTACGTCCCCATCCTCTACCGAAAGCCTGAGATACTTAGCCATGAACTTCCCTTCTATAATCCTCACCTCTTTCCGCTAACCGGGGAATCTAACGGCATTCGCAATGCCCGGCCATGCAGGGCAGGCTCTTTGCTGCGGCTCCCTGCCCATAACCTCATTGCCTCTCTACAGCATTAAAGTTAAATATTCATGCCTTATTTGTATCGCGCGAAGCGCCTTGGACACGGGATGCCCTTTGGGTATACTCATTCTGAAACCGGAATCGGATATGGATTCTTTTATCTTCATATACTTCCACCTTATCCAACAGGCTTACCGCCATCTCCCTTGTTAGCTCTTTTGCATCCCTGATATTCGAAAAAGCTTTCAGCCAACGGTTTTCCCCGCTCATATATTGCTCAAAATCATTTAGCTCTGCCTGTTTGCCGTCCAGTTCTGTTTCCAATTCAGCAATCTTTCCTGCATACTTTTCCTTCGCTGTTAAATATTCTTCTTTTGTCAGAATTCCTTTTTTCATGTCTTCATAAATACTGGTTTTCAAATATACATGCCTGCATAGTTCGTCTCTGATCCGCTCTACCTGCCTTTTTTTCTGTCTATAGACTATAGAATAGCTGTCTGATTGTTTCAACTGTTCCAACAGCCTGTTGACCTCGACAGCTAAATCTATCTGCAATTTTATCTGCTTTAATACCATATCAAAGATTTTATGATCAAGGATAGCGGATATATTGCATTTCACCTGTGAATGTCCATAAGCAAAACCACAGAAAAAATAATACCTTGCTTTTCCATTCCTTATATCTTTGTTCCTCCGCATGGCATGACGGCAGGTTCCACACACCAAAATCCCTTCCAGTACGTTCTTATACCCATGCCCGCCCTGCCTATCCTTCCATACTTTTCGGTTTCTTTCCTTAATTTCCTGTACCTTTTGAAACATTTCCCTGTCAATAATTGCCTGATGGTTTTCCTCTATGATCTCCCATGATTCTTCCTTTCTTTTTCCACGCCTTTCTTTAGAGTAGATAGAACGGTTATACTTTCCCTGTACCAAATCTCCCACATAAACCCTGTTATACAAAATCCGGCTGACTGCCCCCGGCTGCCATAGAACATGGCTGCAATCCTTATATTTTTTCACGCCCCGCTCCCCTGCATATCTGCTGGGGGACGGAATGCCTTCCTGATTTAATATATTTGCAATCTTATAGGCGCTCGTCCCCTGAATTTTCATTTCAAAAATGCGCCTTACTATATCCGCTGCGGGTTGCTCTATCACATATTTATTATTTTCCAAAACATAACCATACGGAGCTTTACTGCCTATAAACAATCCCTGTTCTTTCTTAATGCGGAACGCCGACATCACTTTTTTTGATATATCTTTTGAATAATAATCATTTGCCAAGTTTTTAAAATCTATAACCAGTTCCTTTTCCTGATAAATCTCACCTGCACTGTCAAAGTGGTCGTTGACTGCAATAAAACGCACCCCAAGAAATGGAAATATTTTTTCCAGATAATCTCCTGCTTCCAGATAGTTCCTTGCAAACCGGGATAAGTCTTTTACGATAACACAATTTATCCTGCCGCATTTCACATCCTCCATCATCCGTTCCCATCCCGGCCTTTCAAAGTCAGTTCCAGTCTGCCCATTATCCATATAAGTTTCTATGATTTCAATTTCTTTGCGGTATGGCATAGAGCTATCCTTTCGGGGCTCCATATTCTCAAGCTTCCTTACAAAATCTAATAACAGTTCAAGCTGATTATCAATTCCATCCTCACTTTTACCGCCATTATCTTCATTGGACAAACGGACATATAGCGCTATCTTCATAACAGGGTCTTTTATCTGTTCCGCAGCTTTCCCCGGCTTTCTACTCGTTCTCGCCATATGCTCCCTCCATTTTGCCATGCAATTCCTTTACTATGCTTAAAGAATCCTGAAATTCGTCTGCATATTTGAAATGTATTTCTATCCTTGGATAACGCTCTCCTTCCTTTTTTTCATAGACAAGTATCTGCTCAATCAGAAAAACAGCAACTTCCCTCGATATAGATTCCAGACGCCCATATTTCTTAAACTGACTGATCCAATCACATTCCCTTCGCTCTCCATCGGCAAGAAACGCCAGTTCCACTTCCATTGCGTCCAGCATCTGTTCCGCTGTCTGAATACGTTTTCCATAGATTTCTTTTAGCTCCAGATATTCTTCCTTCGTAATCAGGCCATCTTTGTAATCTTCATATAAACCCATGCGCAGACGGGTGTATTTTTGTATCTCCTCCTTTTTTCTTACCGCCTGCCTGCCTTTTTTTTCCTCCTTTACGCCAAATGGCATGGAGGTATCTTTTCGGACGCCCATCTCTCCTTGACTGATCTTTGCATGATCCGCTTTTTCCAGAATCTTCCTCAAATCTGCCACATTATTGATCTGATGGTTTAGCAGTTTCAGTACGCTTTCCTCCAAGGCCACTGCATTGATACTGTGGGAACTGCAGACGTCCTTATTTCCTTTATGGCTTCCACACACATAATAAATAAATTTCCTCTTTCCGGAAGGAACTGTCTTTCTGACCATGTTTGCGCCGCAATCGCCACACTTTACAATGCCGGACAGGCAATACACTTTCTCTTTTGCCGTTCCCGTTCTCGTATCCATCTGAAGCTGCTCCTGTACAGTTAGGAAATCTACTAATGGCATAATGGCTTCATGGGCATTCTCTACCCGGCTCCATTTATTCTGGTCACGCTTTACTTTCTTTTTCACTTTATAATTTGGCGTAGTTTCCTTTCCCTGCACCAAAGTCCCAGCATAAACGGGATTCCCTAAAATGCGGAGTATATTCATATGTGTCCACTGGCTTTTCAGATTCTTCTTAAAGCCAGTATAAAACGCGCTTCCGCTCTCTTTTTTATAGTCCATCGGCGTCAGGATATTTTTTTTATTCAGCTTCTCCGCTATTTTATACGCATTATTGCCTTGCAAATAGAGCTTAAAAATAGAACGTACAACTTCCGCAGCTTCCTCGTCTATTTCCAGCTTATTTTTATCCTCTTTCGATTTCTTGTAGCCATATGGGGCAAAAGAGCCTACAAAATCCCCCCGTTTTCTCTTTACTTCCAGATTACTGCGGATCTTAATGCTAATATCTCTGCAATATGCATCGTTAATCAAATTCTTGAATGGAAGGATAATGTGATTCACCTGCGCGTCATTCATTATACTGTCATAGTTGTCATTGATTGCAATAAAACGGACGCCCATGTATGGAAATATTTTTTCAATATATTTCCCTGTCTCGATGTGGTTTCTCCCAAAGCGTGATAAATCCTTTGTCACCACGCAGTTCACTTTTCCTGTTTTAATATCCTCTAACATTTGCTGGAATGCCGGACGCTCGAAAGCTGACGTTAGATAACGATACTTTTGAAAACACTGGAAAATCAAGGTTTTGCGGGCGCGTATCTGGCGCGGCAAGGGATTTTATGTCTTATCCCCCGAAACCGCGCTTCTACTGCGTAACAAATCCACAGCAAAAGGAGTGATTTACTATGGCAGTTTTCAGAGTGGAACGGAACAAGGGCTACACCGTAATGAGCAACC
>OFHM01000928.1_pt1 | contig 21391 bp, 21 predicted proteins | sample 1521311 | NCBI WGS metagenome assembly OFHM01 (sample SAMEA3504083, study PRJEB24116) | mouse gut metagenome | biome: mouse gut; feature: mouse-associated habitat; material: faeces | place: Denmark | collected 2011 | reverse complement strand
TGATTGTTCGCAAACCATTCTTACGTGCATCTAAGGTGATGCAGCAACGCGTTGCCGACACACCCAACATCAAAGTGCTATTCAACTGCAACACTGAAGGGCTGTATGGTGACGACGTGGTAGAAGGCGCACACATCGTGGAAAACCTTGGCACGCCCGACGAACGGCGATTCGACCTGCCTATCGACGGGTTCTTCCTCGCCATAGGGCATACCCCGAACACCACGCTGTTCCACAACCAGCTCGACCTGGATGCCGAAGGTTACATCAAGGTCGAATCACCATCCACCCGCACAAGCGTTCCAGGCGTATTCGCCGCAGGCGATGTCAGCGACCCGTTCTACCGCCAGGCCGTCAATGCTGCCGGTTCCGGATGCCGTGCCGCCATGGATGCCGAGCGCTTCCTCATCGAGGATTGATAATTATAAGAGGGCACTTAGAGATTGTCTAAAATTTTTTCCAAAAGATTTTTAGACAATCTCTAAGTGGATTCCCCTGGCGACATCTTGCCAGGTTCCCTATCAGCCCGACTATCCTACATAGCATACAACTTTACCCTGTGAACGCCGGAGCCGTTTGGCTCCGGCCCCCCTTCCCCCTTTTCCGCCTGTCAAAAACACGGACAATTCCAGCAGTCAATCAGTAACGACACAGCAACGCCTTAATGAGAATAATACGAAAGTCGTTACCACCGGGTGTGCAACAGCCATCCGTTCATAGTAAAAATACCAGTAATCTTTTTTCACTATGGGAAAGGATATGCCAAATTTAGATTCCTCCCTGTTCAGGATAAACCTGCCCACATCCCAACCAAGGCCAGGGGTGCTGCTTGTTGCAGAACCATTCTTGCGCGAGGATTATTTCAATCATGCTGTCATTACCCTCATCGAATACGATAAGGATAAATCATCAATGGGACTTGTGCTGAACAAACCCACAGGCTATACCCTCGGAGAAGCCATCGAGGGTATCGACGATAACATCGACACCCCGATTTATTGCGGGGGACCGGTGTCATGCGACCGCATGTTCTACATCCATTCTCTTGGCAACGAATTTCCCCATTCCCGCAAGCTTTCCGATGACCTGTATATCGGCGGCGATTTCGAAAGCGTCAAATCCTATGTCAACATGGGGCTACCCACAGAGGGTATCATACGTTTTTTTGTGGGCTACAGCGGCTGGGATCCGGGGCAGCTTGAAGAGGAAATAACCCGCCATGTATGGGCCGTGGCACCACGTCCTGCCAACAGCGAGATTTTACGTGAGGACGGCGATTCGTTCTGGTACCACATAGTCCGCTCGATGGGGGCAAAATACCGTAACTGGCTTTACCATCCCCTGAATCCACAATTCAATTAAACAAACAAATGGCGATGTATCAAACGTGACACATCGCCATATCTTTTCTATAACCGCATGGACACAGACCGTTCACAAACGGTTCATATGACATAATCAATCAGTCTCACCACCATCAGCGAGAAATCATAGCGAAAAATTCCTGTCTGAGTTGGGTATTATTCACAAATTCGCCGGAATAATCAATAGTGTCGGTAACAGCCATCTGCTTTTCGACCCCGCGCATCTGCATGCACAAGTGCCGGGCATTGCACACCACGATTACCCCCTTGGCCGATAAGGTTTCGGTAACCTCACGGCATATTTCGGCGGTAAGCCGTTCCTGTACCTGAAGTTTTCGGGCTATGGCATTTACAAGCCGGGGAAGTTTACTCAGCCCGATCATCGAACCGTCAGGGATATAACCTATGCTGACAGTGCCGAAAAAAGGCAGTATATGGTGCTCGCAAAACGAGTAGAACTCTATATCCTTGACCACTACCATCCGAGAACCGGCATATTCGAAAATAGCCTGCTCTAGAATCTCACGTGGCTGCTGACGGTATCCCTGTGTTGCAAACCACATGGCTTTGGCAGCACGCATAGGGGTTTTGAGAAGCCCCTCCCTTTCGGGATTCTCCCCTATCAGCTTTATTATCTCCCGGTAATGACCGGCAATAGCCTCGATTCTCTGAAGCTCGTCTGCCGGATATCCGCCGGTTTCAAATTCCGATGTATCGCAACTCATAATCAATGAAACACGATTTTATAGTTCGTTTTCATATTCAAACTAACGCGCGTTTATACGGTCACGCACCACACGCACCTCCCTGGCATAACGAGGGAAAGCCTTACGTATTTCCGATGCCGCCTTTTCCGCATCATACTGTGTGCTGAAATCGCCCACGCGCAGACGCCAATACGGGGAGGCATATGACACATAAGTGGAATAAGCAGGGAACTGCTGGCCGATAGCCCGCTCACGCTGACGGGCCTCCACTTTGGCCGACCGCACATTGTTATCGGCATAAACCTGCACACGGAATCCGACGGTTTTGCCGGATTTGGTTCTCACCACGCGCTCGGTCTCTGCTTCATCATCAGCTTCGTCAGGATTGACTACCTCGGTATCGGCATGTTGTGCAGCTGTTGTGGGGAGTGCCCTTTGCATCAATGCGGCAGGCCCCTCTACTGTAACACCCGATGCAGGAAGGCTCAAACGTTCCACTATGGTAGTTCCGATGGCAGTTTTCGTGGCCGTGTCAGGGGCATTCTGCGAATCATCGCATTCTACAACATCAGAAGCCGCCGAAGCCGGAGCATCGAAAGCCGTTTGCGCATATCCTGCCTGGATGGCAGTCACGAAAATGAAAAGGATTGTAAAACCCTTCGACACCGATTTCAAGAAAGGTTGGGGCATGAGTTGGCGTTTGTTTGGTTAGTCTACATTCTTAAGAGGGTGCTTTATAAGAAGCCTGAGATATACCCAACCGGGAAGGCCGTTAAGAGAGCCGGGTATATAAATCACAGATATAGTCTCATTTTCACAACCTCTATAAACAACAGCCGCAAACCCCTGAAAGGTTATACCCCCGTGGGATTCGCGGCCATATATTTTATGATTGGATTGCTTACCTGAATCAGAATGCGGTAACGATACCCATGAAGGAAGCTGCATCAAGGGCAGCACCGCCAATCAGGCCGCCGTCAACATCGGGCTTTGCAAAAAGCTCGGCGGCATTCGAAGGCTTGCAGCTGCCACCGTAAAGAATCGAGGTATTGTCGGCAACTTCCTTGCCGTATTTACCGGCGATTACATTGCGGATGTGGGCGTGCATCTCTTCTGCCTGCTCAGCTGTAGCGGTCTTGCCTGTACCGATAGCCCATACGGGTTCGTAAGCAAGGATGATTTTACCGAAATCCTCGGCTGAAAGGTCGAAGAGGGCTTCCTCGATCTGAGTGGTAACCACATCGAAGAATGTGCCGTCTTCACGCTGCTCAAGCACTTCGCCGATGCAGAAAATCGGGGTAAGGTTTTCTGCAAGCGCCAGGTTTACTTTCTCTTTAAGGATTTCTGAAGTCTCGCCATAGTACTGACGACGCTCCGAGTGCCCGAGGATTACATATGTAGCGCCGGTCGATGCCACCATGGGGGCGGAAACCTCACCGGTATAAGCGCCTTTGAGATGGTCGGCGCAGTTTTCGGCACCAAGGCCGAGCTTGTTCGAATCAATAGCGGCTGCAACCGATGCAAGGTGGGTGAAAGGTGTGCAGATTACTACGTCGCACTTGGGCGAAACGTTTTTAAGGGCTTCGTTTACTTCCTTTGCCAGTTCCACGCCTTCTGCGAGGGTGGTGTTCATCTTCCAGTTGCCTGCTACAATATTCTTTCTCATTTTTATTTTATGATTAAATTTCTTTCAATCTACGATTCTTAATTGAAAACATGGAACTATCAGGGTCATGCCCGACGAACCATGAAGCCATATAAGAAAAAGCCTTGATGACTTCAAAGTCAAACTTCATGCAAAATTACGAATTTTTCATGGCTTTTTTCCGATATGCACTCTTAATTTTCATCCTGACAGCAAGAATTAACCCTTGGAACAGGTACAAGGCAAGCAATGCCCCGCCGAATATGATGTTCGTGGCCGTAAACCAACGGTTTCCGTAACCTTTCAGCTCATCCATAAATTCTTCCTCGCTTTCAGGCGATTCGATGACATCGGGCGAAATCGAGCTGAGAGTTGTTTTCGATGTTACCACCCCGTCTTCAAGCACGACAAGCGATATAGTGCCTCTTGAAAGTTCCTTAAGCAGCGTATCATCAGCGGTATAACACTGATATTCAGCCATCGACATATCGCGCCATATGGCAACCCCGCGGCTGTCAGTACCGAGAAGGGCAATCATCGTGATACCTATACTGTCGGCATATTCATATATTTCATTTATGGTATATGTGAATGTGACCCCGGCACGCTTCGGTTCTGACAACACCAGCAGAAGCTGCACACCTTCAGGTTCGATTACATCGGCTGTCACCTCATCCTCCCCGTCGAAAACAGCCAGTTCCGCACCGTTGCCACCCTCAGTCCCGCCAACAAGTATTCGGTCGACAAACTCCCAGGTGGAATCAGGCAGCTGGTCGATTGTGAATTCCTGACGCTGCCCGTCTTTCTCATACACAAAGGCAACGCCGGCATCGTCATCGCCGGAAGCCACAAGCGACGTCCCTACCGGGAACGAGCGGAAATCAATCATAGGCTGGGCGTTGTACCCATAAAGCCCGATTATAATTATATACAACGAAATCCACGCCCCTACCATCCATTGTATCGCAGGATTGAACAATGCTTCCCTGATTTCACTGTTCCATTTCAGGAGCAGCAAAAGCCCGGTGGTTATGGCAATATTCTTAAGGAAAGTAGCCCCGTTGGAAATCTTCCAAAAATCACCGAAACAACCGCAATCGCTCACAGGGTCGGCAATCCATATGTAGGCCGTCAGCGGCAGCATCACAACCATGGTCAGAAACAAGCCCCATGGAGCCACCCGTTTATAACAACCCATTGCCAGCAACAGGCCGAGCACGAACTCATACCCGGCAACACCCATGGCCAGCATAAACACTATCGTGCGTGGTTGCGACATATCCCATATCGCAAGATATTCCTCTATCTTAAACACAAAGCCCCACAGGTCAAGGCTTTTGACCAGGCCCGACATTACGAACACCCCGCCGATAAGCAGACGGAGCACCCATACCGTTACATGTTTCCAGACCGGCATATCGTCAATGTGTCAGTTTGATTATCCCGAACAAGGCATAATTCACCATATCCTGATAATTTGCGTCAACCCCTTCCGACACAAGGGCTTCCCCGTCATGATCCTCGATTTCCTTTGTCCGCATAATCTTCATCAATATCAGGTCGGTGTAGGAGCTTACACGCATTTTGCGCCAGGCTTCATCATAATCATGGTTTTTGCGCAGCATCAGGCTGCGGGTTTCACCCATATAGTTGTCATAAAGCTCCAAAGCCTCGTCAACACCTATATCCTTACCCGATGCAAAACCCTTCTCGAGCTGGATCAAGGCTATTATACCATAGTTTACAATGGCGATAAAACCATCCAAAATCCCCTCATCGTCAACCTGGGCATTCCCTTTGGTTTCAAGCGAGCGGATACGGTCGGCTTTGATCAGAATCTGGTCGGTGAGCGACGACGGGCGCATCAGGCGCCATGCAGCGCCATAATCACGCAATTTAGCCTCATAAACCGAGCGGCAACGGGCAATCGCCTCGTCAAATTCCGCTATTGTGTCATGTTGTTTTGTCATTATAGCCTGAATATCTGTCTTTTATGTCGCAACCTCCGCAAACCGACATCCCATGTTCAAAAGGGAATCCCGATTACGGCCGCCACGACATAGTTTTAGCGTATTGCAAAATATAAATCACGTCTAAAAACCAAAAGCGTGGAACAAACCAAAAGTCTGCTCCACGCTTTGTAGGGTGAAATGTGGGTTTCGAACCCACGACCTTCGGAACCACAATCCGACGCTCTAACCAACTGAGCTAATCTCACCATGTTTTGCCGTCATCACGCATGGCCTCTGACGGCCTCTTTGCGGTTTGACGCTGCAAAGGTACTACATTTTTTTGATTCCGCAATACCACAACACAAAAAATCATTCAAATTCCCATTTTTTTCACGTAAGCCGGATCAGGCACAAATCCTCATGGCAAATAATGACCGATAAAACGGTTCAGGCCATGAAAAAGTAACCGGCCGCCGGCATCCTCATCGCTTACACGCGTCATGAGGCATATCCGGCAGCCGGTTGCAGTGACATGGGGTCAATATATTACAGGCGGCATCCTGCCTGCCTGCGAGTTATCTCTACAGCAGTGAAAGAGAACGGGTAATGAAGCGCGACAAATCAGCGCCACGCAACATACCGTTACCCAGCAGGGCAAGGTCGATAAGCTGCCCCACAACCGGCTGGGCCGAGGCATAATCGGCAATGAGTTTCGTCTGCTCTTCGCGTGAAGTGTTATTGGCAGCCTGAAGCGCTTCGATTTCCTTGCTATCCTCATCAGAAGGCTTGCCATCCTTATCTTTATCGCGCAAGGCGGTAATCTTCTCATTGTTGGCATTGACGCTATCCATCATAGGCTGCACCTTGGCAGCAAGCGCTCCATCGGCTTCTGAGGCAACTTTCTTTATGATGGGGTTCTCTGTGTTGACAATAAGTGAATAGCTGTCGGGCATCTCGCCATAGAAGTTCATGCCAGGCTGCATGGCGGCCATCTCCTTCATACGGCGCATATACTCGTTCTGGGTGATTATAATCGGGGCATCCTTCTCGGTCATGGCCTCGAAATTGACAAAGAACTGCGCGTTTTCAACCTTCGGAAGCTGCGAATTGAAAAGAGTTGTGAGTATATCGCGCTGAGCGGCTGAAAGATCCACACTTTTGCGGTCGGCTTTGGGGATAAGGTTGTCGACCACATCCGAATCGACACGAACGAACCGGCTCTTTTCGATTTTATGTTCGAGCAGACCCACGAAATGGCTGTCCAATTGCCCGTCCATCACAAGAACCGAATACCCCCGGTCGGTGGCAGCCTTTATATAAGTATATTGCGCAGTTTTGTCGGTAGCATAAAGGAATATGATGTTGCCGTCTTTGTCGGTCTGCGAAGGCGCGATAAGCTCCTTGTATTCCTCGATAGTGAAATATTTATCCTCGGTATCTTTCAGGAGGTCGAATTTCATAGCCGCATCACAGAACTTCTCGTCGGTAAGCATGCCGTATTCTATGAAAATCTTGATGTCATCCCACTTCTGTTCGAATTCCTTACGGTCGGCTTTGAACAGTTCTTCGAGACGCGACGACACTTTTTTGGTGATATACGACGAAATCTTCTTAACCGCCGAATCGCTTTGCAGATACGAGCGCGAAACATTCAGAGGGATGTCGGGTGAATCAAGCACACCCTGCAAAAGCATCATGAACTCCGGCACCACACCTTCTACCGAATCAGTCACAAACACCTGGTTGCAGTAGAGCTGGATGCGGTTTTTGGTAACCTCGAAATTATTTTTGATTTTTGGAAAATAGAGAATACCTGTCAGGGTGAACGGGTAGTCCACATTCAGGTGAATCCAGAACAACGGGTCGTCCTGCCCGGGATACAGCTCGTGATAGAAGTCACGGTAATCCTTGTCGGTGAGGTCGGCCGGTTTCTTCGTCCATGCCGGTTCGGTGATATTGACCACGTTGTCGCGGTCTGTATCGACCATCTTGCCATCCTTCCATTCCTGTTGTTTGCCCGAAATAACAGGTACGGGGAGGAAACGGCAATATTTCTTAAGCAACGTGTCGACGCGCGCCTGCTCCAGGAACTCTTTGTTGTCGTCATCTATATAAAGGATGATATCAGTTCCACGCCCGGCCTTATCCGATGCCTCGATAGTGAACTCCGGCGAACCGTCGCAACTCCACTTGACAGCCTCCGCCCCATCCTTATACGACAGGGTGTTGATTTCAACCTTCTTGGCCACCATGAATGCCGAATAGAAACCGAGACCGAAATGACCGATTATGGCATTGGCATTATCCTTATATTTTTCAAGGAATTCCTCGGCTCCCGAAAATGCAATCTGGTTGATGTATTTCTCAATGTCGTCGGCAGTCATACCGATGCCATGGTCGGAAACCGTCAGAGTGCCAGCCTCCTTATCGACGGATACGCGGACATCCATCTCGCCCAACACACCTTTGAATTCACCAAACGAGGCTAAGGTTTTAAGCTTCTGGGTGGCGTCTATCGCATTCGAGACAAGCTCACGCAGGAAAATTTCATGATCGCTGTAAAGGAACTTCTTGATAACGGGGAAAATATTTTCGGTAGTAACCCCGATAGTACCTGTTTTTGCCATGATGTGTATCTTTAAAATTTGATTATGCTATTTGTTTAAACAATTCTGAAGGAAGGATTATGCCCTCCTCCCACATTTCATAATAACAATCTGCAAAACAAATGCCACACTATCCGGCATGCCATTTTGTCATAATTTTCATTAAAACCAGTCCCGGCAAATAACTACCCCTAAGCGGAAGCCTCTTGGCACCGTTACGCCCTATGCCCGTCATCAACCGTTATTGTAAAAGTTAAAAAACTCCAATCGTTACAAATTGCCACATAAGCCAGCAACCATCCGGGAAGGCGGATTGTTATAGCGACAGAAACATTATAAACATAATTCGATTTATGGAATTTCTTACAAATGACAAACTGGTTATCGTCGGCGCAGCCGGCATGATCGGATCAAACATGGCGCAAACCGCCATAATGATGCAGCTCACCCCGAACATCTGCCTTTACGACCCTTACGCACCGGCTCTTGAAGGTGTCGCAGAAGAATTGCTTCACTGTGGTTTCGAAGGGATGAACATAACATTCACCTCCGATGTGAAAGAAGCTCTGACAGGAGCCAAATATATTGTAAACTCCGGCGGTGCCGCACGCAAGGCCGGAATGACCCGCGAGGATTTGCTGAAAGGGAATGCCGCCATAGCCGAGCAGTTTGGCAAAGATGTGCGTGCATATTGCCCCGATGTGAAACACATCACCGTGGTGTTCAACCCGGCCGATATAACCGGCCTGGTAACATTGCTTTATTCTGGCTTGAAACCCTCACAGGTCACCACATTGGCCGCACTCGACAGCACGCGTTTGCGCAGCGAGCTTTCCAAATACCTGCACATCCCCGCCGACGAAATCGTCAACTGCCGCACATATGGCGGCCATGGCGAGCAAATGGCGGTTTATGCTTCGACCACCTCGGTCAACGGAAAGCCCCTTACCGAAATCATCGGCACTGAACAAATCCCCGAAAAAGACTGGGAGGAAATTAAAGTACGCGTAATCCAGGGCGGTAAAAACATCATCGACCTTCGCGGCCGTTCCTCCTTCCAAAGCCCGGCTTATCTTTCAATCGAAATGATAGCTGCCGCAATGGGCGGGAAACCGTTCCGCTGGCCGGCCGGCGTATATGTAAACAACGACCGTTTCAGCCATATAATGATGGCTATGGAAACCACGATAACAAAAGACGGCGTAAGTGTCAAAAAACTGTCAGGCACCCACCAGGAAGAGCAGGATCTCGAAAAGAGCTACCACCACCTCTGCAACCTCCGCGACGAGGTAATCAAGATGGGAGTTATGCCACCAATTGAAAAATGGGGCGAGCTTAATCCCTGGCTTGACCAAAAAACGTGCTGCTGCAAATAAGCGCCGAAAAGCTTATCAAGGTATTCCGGGATGAGACGGCATGAATCCTCTCGTCCATTACATGATATTCCTTACCGCCTCCTCATATTTTGCCAATGAGGAGGCTTTTTTTATAGCCTTTGCATGCTTCCTGCCTATTTCCGGCTCAAGATATTCCCAAAATGGTTTTATCTTGGCAAGAATCTGTGTCGCGCCACATAAAGTGTCGCAATAATAACCATAGATACCTTCGTGAAGACTTCTGATTTTCACAACACGCTCCTCGTGCCCCCATTCACGCCCCTCGGCCCATTCAGCCACAAGCGACGGACGTGCCAACAGCCCTCGGCCTATCATAACCCCGGCCAAGCGCGGGAAGCGCGATGTGACGGCATCAATGCCTTGCGGGAAAATTATGTCGCCATTGAATACGACAGGATGCGAAATGCGCTCATAAATGGCCGCGAACTCGTCAATATACATCTCTCCCCCATATTGCTGTGATGCAACACGCGGATGCACCGTGACATGGCTCAGTTTCATCCTGTTCAAAGTGTCGGCTATCCCCATCCATTCGTCAGGCCGTTCAACACCGAGCCTCATTTTCACCGACAATGCAAGCCCGTCGGCCATCCCTGCAACCGCATCTAAAAGCTCGGGCTTGCGTAGCAACGCCGATCCCCTCCCATGCCTTACCTGAGGCGGGAACGGACACCCAAGGTTCAAATCCATTCTATCGAACCCGGCACCGGCAACACCGTTACACAATATCCCGAACTCGGCCTCATCCCTGAAAATGATCTGCGGAATCAACGTATGGTTCCAGTTAAGCGATGATGTGATATTCTTTATGTCACGTCGGCGCACCTCTCCCTTCTCCACCCTGATAAACGGGGAGAACCACGCATCAATCCCCTGCCCGTACACTTCTGTATGGAAATGGCAGAAAGGCGCATCGGTAAACCCCTGCATAGGAGCAGCAAAAATCCTGAAATCCATAAATATTACATAATTTGCACCAGCAAAATTACTACATCCGGCCTATAATCGCAAACCATACCAGGGCGGTAGCCTAAATTTGCGCCCGGGTATGAGCTGCCCCCATCCGCTTCTTTGCAATGTTGACCAAAATCATCCCGAAGATTATCACCACCATCGACACCACCTGCACCCAATGCAACGTCGTCATCCCAATAACCACGGCAGTAATCGTGGCAACCACAGGTACAAGATATTGGTAAATCGACACCAGCTCGCTACCAATCAGCTTCGTAGCAGGCGACAAAAGGAAATAAGCCAAAAACGTAGGACATAACATCACAAACGCAATCAACGCCCATGGCTCATAATCATGGATATGATGGAAAATCTCGGCATGAGGGAATGCCGGGAGCAAAGCCAGGGCTGGAACCGATGCAAAGAGAAACACCCATCTCAGCAAGGAAACCGGCCTGTATGTTTTCGAAGGTTTCTCGATTATGACAAGATAAAATGCATAGCATAGCGCACTTGCCAAAGCAAGCAAATCACCCAGCAACCGGTTTGAACCGCCGCCATGCACGTCACCATCGTGGCCGGTCGCTATAACCAGGAAAGCCCCGGCAAAGGCCACCCCTACGCCCGATATTTCAAGCCACGAAGTGCGGTTATGACGGAATATAACCCCTATCAGAATAACAAACACAGGCGGAAGGGTCATTATAATAGCAACATCAATCGGGTTGCCATAATGCAACGACATGTTGAACAGGAAGATAAACAGGAAAATCCCCAACGCCCCGCCGAGAATCACATAACGCCAATCCTCGCGTTGCAGTTTTGTGGTTTTAAGGAATATCGAGGCAATCCACATCAACAGGCAGCCACCCATCAGACGGAACACAGTAAGATCCATCGAGGTCATCCAGTGCGGGATAAGTATTTTAGCCACAGGTATATTGACCCCGAAAAATATCGTGGCAGTCAATATGCACAAATTCCCCTTTACAAAATTCCCCATAGTTGTTTTCTTAGTGTATTGTTCACTCATGATTATATCATTATTCACATCCTAGGCCAAAGGCCGCCAAAGTGATTTTATTTCTATGTAGATAAGCGATGAGGCCGTTTCCGCCCTCCTTATATAAACAAGGCAGCATGCCAAAACTTTCATTTTGACACGCTGCCTGCATTTTCATAAGTAAGTCGTGGAAATTATTTTATATTATCTGAGAGCATACTTTCAGATAATGTAAAGCCTGATTATACGTTTCATGCGTAATAATTTTCATGACTTACTTATCGATGGGAAGTGGGCTGTCAATTGACCGCCTCATAAACAACTTACCCGTCCAAGTATCAATCCCGTAATTTGTCGGCAAGGTGCCCGGCACCTTTGGCAGCCGATTCGAGCGTATCGGCCGTGAAATCCTTCACTTTGTCGAGAATCGACGCACCTTTTTCGGCAGCTTTATCCTTCAAATCACCGGCTTTTTCTTTTGCGGCCTGGGCAACGTCAGAAACCTTATCCTTTGCGTTGGCCACCATTTCGGCTGCCTGGTCCTTTGCATTAGAAACTGCATCGGCAGCTTTATCCTTTACATCGGAGATCGCATTAACGGCCTTGTCCTTGGCGGCTCCGACTTCTTCCTTGACCGCAACCTTTGCAGCCTGTGCACTCACATTCGCCGCCTTGCGGGAAACATCAGCCGCCGCCTCGGCTACTACCTGTTTTTTTGATGTCGTATCCATAAATATTGTGTTTTTAGATGTTACGTATCCGAATAACATCAATTCCTCACTCATGGTTTGCTTTTTGAAGCATTCCTCACAAGCTTTTGAAACCTTTAACACCAAATGACATCAAACAACATCGCAACTCCATGTTCATCCACCCGCCCCAATAACAGGCAGACACACAGGAAGAAGATAAAATGACACATACATCTCCGAGGTCTCTGCCAATTCCAATAAAGGAACTGTTCCGGGGAACGATTTCAATCCTTGGTCTGAAGGATATATAATAACGCAGTCGATAATCGAAGAATCCCGTTCACAATCATCCAAAACCCGTTGTCTAATCTTTTTATGCCGCGCATAACCCGAAAGTTGCCGCACATTTTCATGAACCGTATCGGTTTTCCATCGCGGTATATATTTTGTGTCAATAATAAGTTTTTCGTCAGTTTTTACAAAATCAAGTTCGTTTCCAAATGTAGCAGGGTGATAAACAATGGTTTTACCATAGGCATCCCTCAAAAGAGACAACACAAACAGCTCATACAGCAATGGCATATTGATAAAGAACGGGGGCATCATATGCTTATTCCCATGCAACACGTTATCAAAATCACATCCGAACATCCGAAATATCCATGATGCCACACGCAAAGCCTCGGAATACTCCGGATAAAGCCGGTTAATCCTCAAAACCGGAACAGAAGCCCGCGGATCGACCTCTCCGATTCCGGCAAAAGAGCCACGGCAATAATTCGCTTTTTCCCAAAGGACGTCTGAATTATTCATGCCATGACATCCTGACAAAAAACGCTCACAAAACAATAAAGCGGTGTTTAACACCCTGTTCTCGACACAATCAGTCGAGAATTCATGGTAACGGCAATATGTTTTGTCAAACCGGCTGAACGCGTGATGACGTTTCAGCGTAGTCCCCACACAGATTTTGCCTTTTATTTTGCCTTGCAACGAGGCATCACGCCCTATATAATTACGCATCAATCCCTTCCTTACTATGCCTTCGAGCAGCAAGAGGAAATGGGCAACAATAAACGGGGTAAGCTCCACCTGGCCTCCCGATGCCGGAATCATAGGGCTATCGAAATCAATTCTATAGATTTCACCTAAAGCAGCCCGCATTTCAGGGCAATCATCCCTGAAACAATGCATGAACATACCGAGCACATCCAGCCCCTTTATTTTAGGGGTTACGCACATGGCACTTACACCTGGCTCAATCCATTTCATCCCTACAAAATAGCCGGCCCTGACAGATGTGCGCCCACGGTCAGCCCAGTCAACGCCCAAAAGCAAATCAGGATCGGCAGGAGTATAACTGCAGGAATCCAGTATTCTTCCCAACCCGCTATAAACACATTCCACCGGCTCCGAAACTCCATGTTCAACCAAATTCAGGAACAATATGTCATTATTACATTCAAACATGCAATGCGGTTGCTTCAATATCAGTCAAATGAAAGGTTATCAATATCAGGATATTCCCCGTTATCGTTCCTATCCAGCATAAGGATTCCGTCCGTACAGTATTCCCGCAGCAACGGCTTTATTTCATATTCAAGCTTCATCTGCAACTCATCCATCGACGATGCCAGGAAATAACTGTGACCAATCATCATATCCGATTTCTTGAAGGAACCGTTCAAACGGCTCATCAATGCCTCCACCTGCTGGAACAATGACTCTGCAGCATCCCTGACTTCCGCCGACGGGAACGGATATTTGAAAATCACGTTTAAATCAGATAGGGCGGAAACAAAACCGAACCTACGGCGTATGGCATAATCCAACGTGCCGATACTACGGTCAGCGGTATTCATGGTAGCGATGATATATAGGTTTGACGGTACTCCGAATTTCATCCTTGAATATGGCAAAGTAACCGTGACAGCATTTGTTTCCCCAATACGTTTATCAGCTTCGAGCAATGTAATCAGCTCACCCATAACTTTTGAAATGTTGCCACGGTTGATTTCGTCAACTATCATCACATATGCATCAGCATTTTTAAAATCAAGGTCAGCCCCATCGGCCTGGACCAGTTCGTCAATCAGTGCCAGCTTCTTCCTGTAATCCATTTCACCGAGTTCCTGTCTGAACGAGCCTGCATCATACTCCACCCCTACTTCTTGCGCATGCTTTTCTTTACGTACAAGGATTTCCTTCAGCACAGCCCAATAAAGAGGCACGTTGCATCCACCGATAACCCCTCTGATTGCCGACTCTATATTCCCCATCTCATCCAAAGATTTGACAGAAGGGAACTTATCATACAATTTCCGCAACCTTCTGAACGATACCGTATATGTAGGGGCACTTTCGCCATCCCCTTTTATCCGGATATTTCCTTGGCCGCTGATTTTGGGAAAGCCATATTTAACCCCGGTTTTAGTAGTGAACCCCTTGAACACATTCGATTTGATATCCTCAACCAAAGAATCCTCTACGTCATCAAAGCCGATAGAATCAGTCAGGCTGTGATTTCCCGGTTTAACAGCTGCAAAAAACGCATCCGTAGCCATCGAAAGCAACATACCGGCCTGTGGTTCAAACCTTACACCGGCCTCCCCCTCGACCGGCCTGAGCCCCTCGACGAATTCCTCATAATCCAACGACTGATGGAACGTTGTGAATGCAATCCGGCCCTCATCAATGAGGCGCCGGTATTCATTCATAAGTTTCCCCCTATTGTCGAAATCGCCAAAATCAGGTGAACACAACCTCACGGCCAGTTCCGCAGTAAGATAGGTTTTCCCCGTGCCGGGCGCTCCTTGCACCACAATCTGTTTCTTGCTTTTAAGCAAGCGTATATTAGGATCGGATTCGTTCTTTTCCATTCTTTTTGATTTTATCAATGCCATAACATGGGAATAAAATTCATAATCTTTCTGCGTCAGAGTTTTTTGAGGTAAGGTCTTCTGACGGAACCTGCCATCTATCGGCCATGTTCCCACCTCGTCCCATTCCACATCCCTTATGTGGGGGAACTCCCCTTGCGATTCGTCGTAACGGTAATCCGAAGTCACCGTGCCTACACCGATGATTTCTCGTAACCCTTTCTTGGCAATCACTATATCACCCTCCTGAATGCTGTTTACAAAATCATAACAGCATTTGGCACTGACACTGTGGTCTTTATCAATGCCATATTCCGATGCGAGAATTTCTGTCAAGTCCCACTTTGTCTTATACTGACGTAAATCATCGATTGCCTCCCAACCCAGGGCCATCGTGGATGTGCTCTGATCAGTCTCCCAATTAGAAGCCGCTTCACCAGGCGCATACAGCCAGACATTTCGCCGTGAAGATAAAATCCGGTTTGCTTCATGCCATAGCATTTCCCCATATTCAAACACATCCAGGTTGGCTGGCTTCACGGCCATCACTGCTTGTTGCAATTGCGACATAGAAAGCTTCATAGAACCGTCAATGCCTACCGATTCCGCACCCGCTGCCAACATTACATGCTTGAACACCCCGACCAATTGAAAATCAGCATAGATAAATGCGATTTTCCATTTCACGGCAGTACCTAGATCAATAGAATCTATCGCAGTGAAATTACCCGAAGCCGCATATCGGGCAATATCACTCACTATACGTCTGACGGCAGAAAAAGCCTCATCACGCGTTTGACCATATTTGGCATACCAGGCATATTCACCGTCCGACATCCTTCCTTTCATGCCAACCGGAAGATTCGCACACTTATATATACCAAACTTATACGCACTTCCGCCCCATATGCTGCCAAGTCGGTCTGCAACCGATTCCAGCCAATAGCAAAAAGAGTCATGATTGGTATTGGTATAAACTTCCAATGGCATTGTTTCCAGAGATTCAAGCGGGAATTTCGCAAGAAACGAATCATAAAGGTCTTTTGGAGATGTATTATCTGCCATAATCTGCAAAATAGGTCAATTTACGCAAAGATAGCGATAAGTTATCAACTTAACGAGGGTTTGTGTAACTTTGCATGCGAATTTGCGACAAATAAAGTAGGTCATATGTAGACAGGTGTAATGTTACACCGGCAGGTATGGCTCTATCACCACGATTACTTCACTCCCACAATATTAATAATGGATATAATAAAGGCTGACAACATCACAAAGAGATACACGGGTCACACAGCCCTCGACAACGTGACGGTTAACATACCCGAAGGCTCAATCTACGGGTTGCTAGGTCCGAACGGGGCAGGAAAATCTACAATCCTAAAGATGGTAACAGGTATGCTCCGTCCAACATCTGGCACGATTGAATTTGCCAGCCATGCATGGAACAGACAGGACTTAAAGCATATTGGGGCTTTGATAGAAAATCCCCCGTTATATGAAAATCTGACGGCATTTGAAAATTTAAAAGTAAGGACTATTTTGTTAGGCTTACCAGAGCAGCGAATAAATGATGTATTAAAAATTGTGGATTTGCAAAATACAGGAAAGAAAAAAGCAGGACAATTCTCAATGGGGATGAAACAGCGGTTGGGGATTGCAATAGCATTGCTGAATCATCCGTCTTTGTTAATTCTGGATGAGCCGACAAACGGATTAGACCCGATTGGTATCGGAGAATTGCGAAACTTAATCCGCTCATTTCCACAGCAAGGGATAACAGTTATATTGTCAAGTCATATTCTTTCAGAGGTACAGCTTATTGCAGATGACATAGGCATTATTGCAAACGGTACGCTTGGATATGAGGGCGAAATGCAGCATAGTGGAAATCTTGAGGAACTGTTTCTCAAAGTCGTTGAAGAAAGCAGGAGGTAACAGGATGAAAAAATATATACGCTCAGAATGGATGAAACACAGACGGACTTTTGTAATGAAAATTCTTATCCTTGCCCCTGTTATTACGCTGCTTATGAATGTGTTTGCACCAATGTGGTATCAGCAAAATTCATTTAACTGGTGGTATATTTTGCTTTTCCCAGGCTGCCTTACTTTGCTTTGTACAATATGCGAGCAGCGGGACGGGGGAAAGATGAAATACAGAAGCCTTATTCCTCTTTCCATAAAGCTTGAAAATGTCTGGATTGCAAAAGCGACTGTTATATTGCTTTTTGACATTGCAGCAAACTTAGTATTCTTAAGTTTGAATATGCTTGGCGGCGTGGCAGTTTTCCTTATTTACGAAATTCCAATCAGTATATCGCTGATTCAGGCTACAGCGGGCATCTTTTGTATTATTGTGGCATCTATGTGGGAAATACCAGTCTGCTTGTGGCTGTCGAAAAAGGTTGGTGCATTTGCAACAGTTGTGATAAATGCAGGAATAGGCTCATTCTTAGGGGTAGCACTGGCGAATACTAAGTTTTGGATTTTTTGCCCGTATAGTTGGATATCCCGTTTAATGGTTCCTGCAATTGGGATATTGCCAAACGGTGTACCTGTTTCTGAAGAAGCAGGTAATTTACCAGTGCCAGTTGCGATGATTGTTTTAGCATTACTGTTTTCCGTGATACTAAGTTTCACTTTGCTAAGGCTCAGTGCTAAAAGTTTTTCACAGCAGGAGGTAAAATAGTGAGAACAATATTAAGGTGTATAAGAGCGAATTGTCTTAAAACGAAGCGTTCTATACTGAGTGTTATTTATGTACTTGTCCCTTTTGTATTGGCTTTGGCATTTGCAGGCTATTTTCATATTTCAAATTGGGACAGGACACTTAAGATAAGTGCTTTTCTTGAAATGATGGGTATCATATATCCGTTTTTGATTGGAATCACCGTGGGAATCATTGCACAGCAGGAAAGTCGGGCAGGACAGTATCAATTTATATTGAGTGCTGTCCCATCAAGGGTAAGCGTTTATATCGGGGAAATATGTTTCTTACTGATAAATTCCTTATTATTTTGTGTAGTTGCTGTTGCCTGTTTTTCACTCCTTTTTCCGTTTGCTTCCATAAATGGCTGCATTCAGATTATAGGGCTTCTGCTTTTAGGTACTGCCCCTATATATCTGATACATTTCCTGTGTGCTTTCATGTTTGGTAAAAGTGCTTCTATGGGGCTTGGAATAGCAGGAAGTTTATTGGCGGCAATTATGCTCACGGGTTTAGGGGATATATGTTGGCAATATATTCCGTGGGCGTGGAGCGTCCGCTTTATGGATTTCTGGTGTCTTTCTGTCACGGACAGGAATGCTTATTTGCAGAGTTGCAATTCATTTTACGGTGGGATTATAATAAATGTAATGGTGGTGCTTGTGTTGTTTGCTATCGGCATTATTTGGATTAAGTTATGGGACGGAGGAAAAGAAAATGATTAAGAAAATGCTGTTGGTATGTGTATGTCTGATAGCTTTAAGTGTCTGTTTCACGGGCTGCAATAACAATCAAATATTGGATACGGCTGATAAGAATAATACGCTGAATGACACTCTTCCAAAATATGAGCTGAATACTGCTGATTATACGGAGATAAGCTTTGACGGAAAGACATACGCCATTACAGAAAGAACAACAAAAGCCTCTGATTTAGGTGAAGAAATTGGGCAGGTTTCTCAAAACATCACAACGGTTGAAGGAGATAAATTGCGGTATGGATATGTTTATATGCTTGAGGGAACAACGGATATTGCAGTAAATATCAATGAAAAATATTTTATTGCAGAATTGACAGATAAATAAAGGAGGATTTAAATTGGCACGGTTGTTGGTAATTGACGATGAAAAAGCCATTCTTGACTTAGTTAAGAATGGCTTGGAAAAAGATGGTCATATTGTTGCTATATGTGGAAGTGCAACGGATGTTGCGGTAGACCGCTTGAAAGATTACGATTTGATTTTGTTAGATATTATGATGCCAGATGTTGATGGATTCATGTTTTGCAAAAAAATCCGAGGGCTTGTGGATTGTCCGATTCTGTTTCTTACTGCAAAGGTTTTGGAAACAGACATCATCTACGGGTTAGGATTAGGGGCTGATGATTATATTACAAAACCTTTCCGAATAGGAGAACTGAGAGCCCGTGTTTCTGCCCATCTGCGGCGGGAAAGGCGGGAGCATCATAACACTTTAGGATTTGAGCAGGAAATCAAGTTTGATTTGTCCTCAAAGGAACTATCTGTAAAAGGGGAAAAAATCAGCTTAACCAAAAGTGAATATGAGATTTGCGAGTATTTAGCCAGAAACAGCGGACAGGTATTCACAAGGGAACAGATTTATGAAGCGGTCTTTGGGTTTGACGGTGACAGTGATGATTTGACAATCGCAACACATATAAGAAATATCCGCAGTAAACTGGCGGGATACGGCATTGCTCCGATTAATACAGTCTGGGGGGTTGGATACAGATGGGAAAGGCAAAATTGATTTCATTGCAAAAAGTTTTCTGGAGATTTTTAATCATTTTGATATCAGGTCTGTTCCTGTCAGTGGCAATTCCCTTCCTGCTTCTTGCACTGGCTTCAAGTGCAGGGTATGTGACCTATGCCAATAATGCGGAACATTCCGTGCAAAAAATATCTCCAATCATTGCTGCAGCTCCAGATATTACAAAAGTTGCCATCCCATCCTATTGTGAATATTTAATACTTGATACAGATTACAACATCCTTTATACAAATATGGATGTAACAGAACAGAGCAATGCATTAAAATTTGCAAAAACTGGAGAAAACAGTGACCTCACAAGTAGGACGCAATATCAATTCATACCGAGGGAAGAAGAATATTGTGTATTAAAATATTATGTAGGCTCACAGTATAAAAGTGACTGGATGCAGAAATATTTACCCGCCCCCGAAACCCTGTTGTTGATGCTCATAGGAATCAACTGCATTGCCGTTTGCGTTTTTTTGACGCTGCGATATTCCAAAAAGCTGAAAGTACAGTTAGCACCGTTGACTATGGCTACAGAACAAATTCAGTATCAGAATCTTGACTTTGAAGTGGGAAGTTCCGAAATAAGCGAGTATAACGCAGTACTGTACTCCATTTCAAAAATGAAAGACAGTTTAAAATCATCTTTAGAGCAGCAATGGAAAATAGAACAATTACAAAGAGAACAGATTGCAGCACTTTCCCATGATTTGAAAACACCTTTGACAGTAATTCAAGGCAATATAGATTTAATAAGCGAAACAAAGCTTGATGATGAACAACAGTTGTATGCGAAGTATATTACAGAAAGTTCGGAACAGATGCAGTTGTATATTAGAACCTTAATTGATATATCCCAGACGGTTACGGGGTATCAGCTCCATTTAGAAGATATTGACCTAATTGAATATATGAAGCGGATTGAATCGCAGGCAAATTCATTGTGTATTACAAATGGGATATGTCTGCACATGGAAATAGAAACAAGTGAAAGATATTTCAAAGCAGATAAATTGTTGTTGGAACGGGCAATTATGAACGTCATTCACAATGCGTTAGACTATTCGCCACAAGGAGGAAACCTTTATGTAACGGCACAGAAAGCTGACGGATTTCTGAAAATATCTGTAACCGATGAGGGAGATGGCTTTACTCCCGAAACATTGTATCATGCAAAGGAACAGTTTTTTATGGGGAACAGAAGTCGAAATTCAAATCTGCATTTTGGTATGGGGCTTTATATTACAAGCACTATTGTCACTCAGCATAATGGACAGCTCATATTAGAAAATTCTTCTGAAACAAAAGGCGGACAAGTCACAATTAAAATTCCATATTAGAATTTCATGGGCGATGCAAATAGTATCGCTCATTATTTTTAATCTTTATGAAATCTTCAAAAATAGCCTGTACTATTTTGAAAGTGAAAGGATGAAATGAAATGTTGCCCACCAAACAAAAAAAACGATGTTTCGGTGAGCCGATTTGCCGTGCTTTGAACACTCTCCGACTTCGCTTTTTGGAGTTTGGAGAGATTTTTTATGTTCTTTTTTCGGGCGGTCATCCATCTGCTCATACAAAGTAAAGTTTATCAATACATAGCATATCGGGGAATGGCAGGAAGCCAGTTAAAAAAATCCCTGCTCTTGCAACGCTACTTCTCACCATGAAACCAGAAGTAGAATCTCCACTTAACAGAATA
>OFHM01000922.1_pt1 | contig 21504 bp, 17 predicted proteins | sample 1521311 | NCBI WGS metagenome assembly OFHM01 (sample SAMEA3504083, study PRJEB24116) | mouse gut metagenome | biome: mouse gut; feature: mouse-associated habitat; material: faeces | place: Denmark | collected 2011 | reverse complement strand
AACGGTATCTCTATACCGGCTCTCATGAGGCCATTATTTCTGACGAGATGTTTATGGCGGTACAGCAGGAGAAACTCAGCCGCTCCAAAGAACCACAGAAACAGATTGCCATGAAACTGACTTTTTGATACAATAATAAAAACTTAGGGGGTGTGCTGATGGGAAATATCACCGAAATACCTCCCTCACAGGATACCCGTCCCATAACATTACGTCATCTTTGAGTAGCCGCCTACTGCTGGGTCAGCACAAAGTTGAAGGAACAGACCAGCAGTCTCGAATTGCAGGAGCGGCACTATTCACAGCTGATCGCAGGAAACCCTCATTGTGAAAATACCGGGATATTTTTAGAAAGAGCCACAGGTTTGAATCTGAAAGAACGAACCGAATTCCACAGAATGATCAGTAAATGCCGGAAAAAGAAAGTTGACTTGATTTTTACGAAGTCTATCAGTCGTTGTGGACGGAATACTCTTGATATGCTGCAATCGTTGCAAGAACTGCGTAGCTTAGGAGTAGATGTTTACTTTGAACAGGAAAATATGCGGCTGAGTGGACAGCAGATTCAAGTGCTGCTCGCTGCTTATTGTGCCTTTGCACAAGCAGAGAGCGAGGAAATGAGTCGGAATATTAAATGGGGAATTAAACGAGGGTTTGAAAATGGGACTTCGGGCTATGCTGAATTCGTCTGTTTTGGCTACAAGCGAGGGAACAATGGACGTCTTGCAATTGATGAAGCAGATGCAATAATTGTCCGACAAATATTTACGATGAGAGCAAACGGGTCCAGCCTTGGATCGATTGCAGGCTGGCTGTTTGAAAGACAGATTCTTTCCCCCACTGGAAAATCCCAGTGGAGCCGTGAAACCATCAGCAAGCTGCTGCGGAATGAAAAATATATCGGAGATGTTTTACTTCAGAAAACATTTGTGGAAGACCTGTTTTCTGGGAAGCAGCGGAAGAATAAGGGTGAGCTGGAGAAGTTTTTGATACAGAAACATCATCCAGCAATTGTCAGCAGAGAATTGTTTGAGGCTGTCAATTAGCCTACGCAACTGATTTTTGAATAACCGAAATTAGAGGTAGAAAACGGATGATAACTAATGTCTGCTTCCATCCAGAGTGCTGGAAAGTGGCATCTATAGTGTTGAGCGGTTCCAGATGGACATTGGACGAACACCTATTATTTCAAAGGCGGCTTTGCCGTGATGGTGTGGCTCTGATGTCAAAAAAGGAAAGCTACTCAAAGGCAATTGGCCTTAGGTAGCTTTCTTTTTGTTATCCAATAATATGTACTCTTAAACTATATCCCAATGCTTTGAGATATACGTCATAATCTCTATAATCTCTTCGGCAGCGTTTTTCTCCTTTTGGACTAATCTCTGAATATTTTGGCTTGTCGTATAAAGAAAATAATGCCCATCTTTCTCATCTTCATTTGGTTTGAGGCCTCTAACCGCCAATGCTTGCCTCAACGGAATAATCCGTTTAGGGGCAAAGACTATATGAATGTCTGACTGCTCCAATTTAACATAATTACTTTCAAAGTTATCGTCCATGTATATAAAGGCAAATTCAAAATCCAACTCTTCATCTGTTGCAAATTGTTTAAACAAGTGAAGAACTCTTAGCACTTTTTTTTGAGCAGGTAATGCGGTTTCTGCAATGTCTCTTATCTGGGGATTGGTTGATTCGCTTGCCTCTTCTTGGCATTTCTTTTCGCTTTCGGCTAACTCAAGAGTTTCTCCGTTTATGAAAAAAGTATTATCTTTTATTGCTTTTAATTCATTTTTAAATGCACGTTGTATTCCCTGACCAATGGTTTCTCTTTCTAAATGACGGAACTCTATTTCACTTTTCCACAGCGGTTTTAAACGTTTTGAGCGATTAAAAACACAAAAACATATGGTTGCTAAGAGGCAACGTCAGACTGTCAAAAAAGCCCTCCGCAGGAGTTTTCGCCATAAATTGTGAATGACCACATCGAGTGGTCATTCACAATTTATAGCAATCATCAGAATTCCCGGCAAAAGTTCGGGGGTACAAAGTGCGCATGGCTGCGTCGTCGTCCTTGGTGGGCGGGAGGCCGGTGGAGGAGATTGCGTTTTGCTACCCCCTCCGTTCGCTACTTTCTTAGTATTTCGATAAGTGTTGTGGCAATTTTGAATGCGTCAGCTTCTGCATTGTCTGCCCCAAAAGAAATGCGGATAGTTCCCTGTGCATATTCTTTTGGAACGCCAATTCCTTTAATTACATGAGACACTTGAGTATTAATTGAATCACAGGCTGACCCAGTGGAAATGCAGATACCCTTCAAATCCATCCGATGTAACAAACTCTCTCCGCTGGCATCCCGAATTGAGATATTGATATTCCCGGGGATGTGATTGTCTGCGCCATTTCGGATGTAATCTACACCAGCCTCATTCAGCGTGTGGATAAAAGTGCGCTCCATTCGGGAAAGACGTTCAGAGACTGTAATCATGCGGTCACAGTTTTTTCGCAGAGCACACGCCATGGCCACAATGGAAGCTATATTTTCCGTTCCAGCCCGAACTCTGGATTCCTGTCCGCCGCCATCCGCATAAGGTTGGATTTCTGTACCCTTTTTGATGTACAGAAATCCAACGCCCTTGGGGCCATTGAACTTATGTCCAGAAGCCGACAAAAGATCAACGCCCAGCGCTTTGACATCCACCGGAATATGACCAACTGCCTGCACAGCATCCGTATGGAATAACGCACCGTGTTTATGCGCAATTTCTGCCAGAGCAGATACTGGTTCCACCGTCCCGATCTCATTATTGGCCAGCATTACCGAGACAAGCTTTGTTTGATCGGAGATAGATGTTTGAAACGCTTCTACTTCTACTATTCCTTCCTGGCTTACGGGCAAACGCCAAACCGGGATCCCCATTCGCTCTATAGATAAACACGCATTGAGAACAGCATGGTGTTCGATTTGACTGGTAATCATCAGCCGCATATCTCCCGGCCGCATCAGACCCTTGATGGCCCAATTATCACTCTCTGTTCCGCCGGAAGTAAAATAGATTTCTTCCGCTAATGCCCCAATACAGGACGCAATAGTACTTCGGGCGTCTCGAAGGGCCTTTTTCACATTTCGCGAAAATGAGTATGGCTGGGAGGCATTCGCATACTCCTCCAGTAAGAACGGGCGCATCGCCTCAAAAGCATCCGTATCCAATCTGGTAGTAGCTGCATTGTCGGCATAAATCATATGGCAGTCCTTCCGTTAGCGGGATCTTTCACTCAAAAAGAGTGCATCCTTCGTTTTTGAAATCTTCTATCTTTTCCAGCAGATCCTCTGTTGTTGTGTCAAGATGAATTGCGAGGCAGTTCAAACAAAAGTTTTTCCCGGCACGCTCCCCGATTAGCTTTTTGTTCAAACCAATCCCATTCTTACTTAAGGTAGTTTCACATACGCAGCATTTGACTCGTTTTGCCATCAAGCGTCCCACCTCACTGCATATGTCGAAAAGCCAAGATTGCCGTCTGGGAACATTCCAGGATTGACAAAACGCATTTGCTTTAGCACCGTCTCCTGCATAGTTTTCGCAGGTGTCAAGCAGTAACGGTCAAACTCCTGCTTAAATTTTAGAGTGCGGATCAAATCGCTGTTTGCATGGGGGAAGAAAAGTTTCAGATACGCTGTGCAAAGGCGGAATACGGCTTCCTTTTCTCGCCCCGAGGTATTACCTGTAGAAGAGCTTACATCCACTAATTCCTCAACCATGCCACGATATTTCATTGTTTCAGATGTACTGCGCAATAAATGCATGATTTCTGTAAAATACTCGGAGTTGAGCGCCCAGTCATTAATATACATTTCAGGTGACAAAGACGGTACATAGTGACCGGGAATAAAACCATGAATTCTCTGGAGAAGCGCGCTGTCCCGGAAAATGGGGTTAATCTCACCGATCATATCCTTGTCGCTGTCCATATTTTCATAGGAAATATTGCCAAGAAAAATGATTCCGGCCTCCCCGTCCACGCGGGTTCCTCCTACCGTGGCGTACCCGTCCTCCATATAACCCTTCAAGATTCCGGCCATCTCCTTGTCGTTGGAAAAGGAAATCGACTTGATCTCGTCCACGGCAATGAAGTCATTGCAGGTTACTAGACCTTTGGCTCGCGCTCCGGAACGGCGGTCAAGGAAGAGCATGGTACGGCTCACCTGTCCGCCAGTAAGGAGCCAACCATATTTGCTGATTTTTCCGAACATATAAGATTTTCCGGTTTGCTGCGGAGCCAGTTCAATCAGGTTGATACGGGGCTGAATAAAAGGCAGCAGACGTGTGAGCATGGTATGTTTCGCTCTCCAGACATCCCTGTCAATCCAACTCTTTCGCGTAAATCCATCCGGGTTATAATCAATTGCTCCAAGGAGAATGTCCATCCATTCTTCGGCGTTGAAGCAAGAACGGGCTTCCCTGAAATCGTCAAGGCTGACCTTATAAGGACAGAAATTCTTAAAATCCAACAAAGTAAAGCGCCCGTTTTTCTTATTACCCTCCGGAGGCATATATCCGAGCTTTACCAGTCCCCACCCGCCAGCTTCTCCAATGAGTTCACTTTTGATTCTATTCCATACATAGTCCTCAATGATGGTCTGCGCGTGACTGAACCCAAGAGACGGAATCTCAAAACTATAGTAATTTGCGTTGGAGTTAAAAGAGATATTAATTTTTGCAAGGAAGAAACGAGTTTCGCCTTCTGTCCGTGCCTCGTCCTGCAAACGCTCTTTTTCGCTTCTTTGTGGAATAATGGACGCAACATACTCGCTGAGAGCATCCTTGTCCTCGATCATTCCGTCCGCGCCGGTTTTTCGCTTCAAAATCCAGTCACGCAGGAAAGATTCAATCTTTGCCGCCTTGAACATTGACATAATGGACGGGTCTTTATATACAGTTGTAGTGGGAAAATGCTCCCTGAGCTTACCTACGTCATACATCTTCCAAAACTCCTTAGATAAGACCTTCAAATTCATCCTTCAGTTCCGCTATATGCTTTTTAACAGGCGGCTTTGTAACCGTTGTGTCAGCATCAATGATTTTAGTAAAAACCAGAACCGGAACCAACCGTTCCTCAAGGGATGCACCCCCGTGTAGTGCGTATTTCTTTCCGCCCTTTTTAGGAAGGCGGTGATAGCCCCGCACAACCCAATACGTCTCGCCACTGTCGGGAGCATACTGGCTCTCACATTCCTCTGGCCGTTGAACGTCCTCCAGTGCCGTCGAATAGCGCCAATTAAGAGGTTCTTCCCCTGGCTTCCATGGTAAAGTTGTGCCCTTCCCTTCCCGACTGGCGATTACAGATAGCCGGGAGGAACCATGGTCGGCGGTTACAACGACACGGGAGAACCGGGTAAGACCATCAGCAATCCGGTTCAGCACATCCGTCTCTATTTTTTGGAGTGTGCCGGCAAAGCAACTCTCCGGAGAGGGCGTTTCGTGTTTCTCCATACCGTCATGAACAATATTATCCAAGCCCCTGACAGGCGCCAAGGTGCGCTGCGGATCCCATTGGATGTGGTTGAATTTCGTCTCGGTGGGAATATTCGCTGATGTAATTTGGGGAGGCTCTAGATGCAGGCCATAGCGTTTTGCCAGTGCTGTCAATACGGGCAGATACTCAATTCCCAATGCGTCTACCACCAGCAAAGCGGTATCCGTTTGCGGACGCAACGGTTCCAGCACAGCGTCTCGCGCCGGGATTTCACCAGGAAGGAGGGTATCGTATGCTTGAGCCGCAAATACATCGGTCAAAGTATCCGAAAGCTTCAGCCTGCGATATTCTCGGAAATAGGCTGTAATCGTGCGATTGCCCCAGTCATAGGGAGACAGGTAATCAAACAGCGCGGGGTAAAGTTCTCCATATAGTCTTGGAAGTTCGCAGGAAAGATTCTCTTTCGCTGCTCGGCGGACAATCTCTATTTTTTCGGAAAATGTTCCGCAGTTTAGAAATGGGAGCGCATCTCCACGCTCTCTTGTAGACGCAATAAACTCCACCACGAACGGCTCAATCTGTGTACGGTCTGTGAGGGCGTTGAGTCCCTCGGCCCTCTCAAATGCGAAATTTTGCGCGTTTTCATCAGAAAGTCCAGAAAGGGCCGCTCCGACCGCGTAATTCCATAGCAGCTTCTCTGCGTCATCCTTTTCTGATAACACCCTAGCCATATAGGATTGCTCAGAAATGGATTTTCTGACATACCACACATACGCCGGCCAAAGGTTGTCCTGCCGTAACGCCAGCAGTCGCTTCAACGCCAAGCGCGGATTACAGTATTCTTTCCCAACCCTCTTCGCTAGGAGCGCCTCCGGCGTTTGACCGCATTTGACGCAATCCAGAAGCAGCCGCTCCAGAACCACGTCATCAAGTTGGGCGTCAAACCTATAGAGCCGCATTGCTATATCGCGAATGCCGGTTACAAATGTCATCGCTTTTCCAAGCCCAGACTGGGCGGAAGAAATATCCGGCAAAAAGGCAGTATATTCCCCACCAGGGTCAAAAGGAGTGATCCGCCGCAAAAGCGCGTTAAATCCAATATCGTCACCTGGCATTGCCCACTGCTTATGATAGGCTCGTATATGTAAAGGTTCCGGTGTTTCCTCTGCGCCTTTCAAGAAAACTACCTTACGGGCTTCCTCATACTTTGACGCATATGGGAGAGGATAATTGGCGGAGAGAAGATAGTCGACATGGTAATCGTCCCTGTCCAACCGCTTGCGCAATTCAGCCATGAATACCGCAATATTTTCAGATTCGATCAAGGACAGATATGCGTCCAATCCAACAATCGCAAAATAGCCGCCTTGATCTCGTATGATCTTATCCATAGCGTCCATCAGAATATGCGGCATTGGAAGCCGGAAAGCGTCCTTCAGAATACATTCAGCAACAGAAATTTCTCTTGCACCCCGGCCTTTTATGTAGTTTAGCAGCTTCGACGCAACGACCTGATTGGGGTATACCAACACTCGGGAATTGCTCTGATTTCTGTTGTCGAAGTGGAAAAACGCGTTGAGTTCATAAGGCATTCGCTTATTCCTCCCAGAACAGAAGTCCAAGCTCCGGATTTTCTTCGGCAAGCTGGAGCAGTCGGCTTTTTAGCTCCTCGGCGCTTTTTCCCTTGATTTTTGCTCTAATCCGAGGGGCAATCGCACCCTTGTACTGTCCTTTAATAAACTCAGAAACATCCGGCCTTACCGGCCACTGGTTTGGCTGGCCGCCGTATTTCCCGCACAAGTAATCCAGCAGCGGAGCAAGCGCAATATCAAATTTTCGATATCGGGACGGAATGACATCGGCCATTAATGCTTTTTGACAGTCAGTAATCGGACTCGCCGTGATGTTTTGAAGCAAAACGAGAAACTCCTCCAGCTTTCCGGCAGAAAAGGTCTGCGGTTGTTCGATCGCTTTGAGCATATCGCCGCCGTCCGAGATGCCTGCAAATAAATACCTGGCAGGGATTCCGTTCTGAATGGCCCACGCCGCCGGTGTTTCTTCTCCTGAAATACGTTTCCATTCCCGCTTGACTTTCAATACAACCGAGCGTTTTGAAAAATCCTCAATCCTCTCAGTAAACGCCGCAATAAAGGCGCCTTCATTCATTTGGAAGCCGCCTGCCATCTCGTCCAGCAGCCCCAGCCAGTCCGCATCCTCCAGAGTAATCGTTGGGAAATGAGAACGCAGTATTTGCAAAGATTCCTTCCGGGCACGGTCAAAGAAAAGACATTTAATCGAAGACGCATTGTGTTCCAAAGCGTTTTTAATCTCCAGCCGGTTCTGCCCCGCCTGTATTTCTGTGAGAAAACCGGCCAGTTCCGGATGAAACGCTTCTATCATTTGCCGGGATAAGTGATTTTGAACGGTAACCACTTTTTGCAACGTTGCAAAAACATCCTTATATTCGGCAAAGCCTGTGAACCCGCACATAGATTTCGCCAGACGGATGATTTCATATTCACAGCTGATTTCCTTGATTTCCTCGCTGATATCCGCTTGTTTCCAAAGCCACCCCGCCGTTTCCTGGCATTTTTGAAGTATGGCGGTACAGTATCCATGCGAGATATCGCCGATGGAGATTGCCAGTCTAGCAAGTTCAGGCGCTACCCTGTCAATGTAGATTTCAAAAGAACGAAGAAAACTCTCCTGTTTGATGTAACGTACGATAACGCCAACAATTTCAGAATCGTCTTCCAAAATTTTTCCTGCCTCTTTGATGGCGTTGCTCCGCTCCTCAACCTTGCCCTTGTTACTGGTCGTAAACGCAGTACAGATGTCCGTTAGCACTGTCTCAATCGAGTCCGCTCTGGGATCATTCTCCGCACGAATCAATTCTGGCAGCACCCACAGCGGAACCCTGGCTGATTTTTTCTCCACTTCTGTCTGAATCTGGCTCAGAACAGTCGGAATCGTTGCGTCAACTATAGAACTGATTCCAAACATCTCCGGGGCCCTTTTGATAAATGTCCGTTCCTCTTTGGAGAGGCGGCAAATCAGTTTTTCCTTGACTCCGAGCTTATTTGCACCGTCATCTTTGACCACCGCTTCAATAATTTCGGCCAAAGTGTCTACATCCAAGGGTTTTGTCAGCTGTCCGTTGGTCCACTGATAATTTTTCTTCAAAATATCTCCAAGGCAATAGCCAAGCGCAAATGCCGTCAACGCATTATAGCGAAGTCCGTAGGGCGCACGCTGGAGTTCAATATAGGCTGTGCGGAGGGAGAATTGCCCGCCGCGTCCCACCGTATTGGACATTTTTTTCTGGAGGAGCGCATGGATTGCGGTAAGAGGATGCTCCAGATTCTGTGCAAAGAACTGTTCGCTGTTCTCTAAACCCCTTTGCTTCATATTCGTAACCAGGTTTCCAATGGGGCCAGGAGAACCGATCATGGTAATGCCAGCCTTAGCATAACTCTGAAGGGCTTTGTTTCCAAAGAATTCTGTACGGAAACCCAAATGATCCACGCTGTACTTCATGTTTTCCCGGACATAACCTGTGATGTACTGCTTGAAATCACTCCAGACAATATCTTGTGTCATCAACTGTCCGTTTTTTATCCGATGGACACGAATCAGGGTGTCATTCCTCTTCAGTTCGTCAAACCACCCCGCCTCAATTTTGTCCAGAGTTCCGTTGTGCTTCTCATCGTCCCGAATCTGCCGCTTCACGGTTTTGTCATTCTCCGCCACATACTGCGCATACTGCCGTATATATTCACTCCAAAGATTTTTGTTGCTATGGCAGAAGGAAAGCTGCGGAAATGTGAACATGATCATCCTGTGATCCCGGAGCTGGTTCAACATATTGGAAATTCGCTGAGGGATCGCCAGCTGTTCCTCATGATTTCTGGCAATGACAAACCAAAGGCACACCGAACCGTCATCCTTTGCAAGTCCGGATGAGTACTTGTCCCGTGTTGATGCTGCGATGTTTGTCAACGTCGTATGACTTTCATCAGAAACACGAATATCGAAGCGCCCGGAACTATATTGCCGGTCGTTTTTCGTTTTCTCCTCCAACATTGCCTGCGTTCGTTCATGGAGCAGTTCATAAAACTGGGGCCGGTATTTCTCCACATCTTCTGGTTTGACCGTAGACATGGAAAAGAGTGAAATTTGGCCGTTGGACACAGAAAAGCAATGTTTACTCTGGAGGGTTTCCACAATTCCCTCCGGGTCGGTAATTGTTCCGTCACCTCGGAAGGACAACACCATATTTTCTACAGTAGGGCGCAAGCGAACATGCCCCCCTGGAGTCAGCCTGTCCATCAGGCAGAAAAGCAGCGCCGTTTTCAAAACGCGCAATTCCGGAGCGTCCTCCGTTTGATTCTGAAAGGAGCGCTCCTTGATTTGTTGGTAAAGCAGACTGATGTTTGTAATCTCGTGGTCTACGCCAAGATCCCTGCGATCCATAAAATAGTGCCAGAGATAGTCTACCGTCAGGAACTGCTTGCTGGCAATCTCCGGTCCGCCCTGATGAATGAAGTCCTGAAATTCCGTTCCGTCCGCTCCGCCCTTCAGGTACTCAAATAGGCTGCGCTGATTGGATTTAGCAGATTCAGACAGATGCTTTAGCAAAAACGCCGCCATTGGATGAATTGGCAAAATATCATAGAAACGCTGACGACCGGGATCATCCGCAGCGTTAAATTGATTGACGACATAGGAGACGGAGTCCCAAAGATCGTCCTTCACTTTTTCCCATTCTGCGGCGATACCCGGGTTCGGGTTTTCAATTATGGCGTGTCTGGCCAGACGGAAAGCGGTATCATTTGGCATTTGCAGCTTGCGGAAGTAAAAGCGGTCATTGGCTTTTTTCGCATTCTCTGAACCTTCTGCCCAATACTGCTGGATATCCATATGGGTCACAGGAACCAGGAAAAACCGATTGATGCCCGGGGTTTCCGTCACATCTTCAAAGGTTTTCAGTTGGGAGGAATTCGCTTCAATAAACGGGTGAAATTCGTCAAAGAGATACACAATGCGGTGAAGTTTGTTCGCAGCCAGAATGGCCTTCACCCACCTGCGGAACATGGGAACATCAAAATCCAAATAGATGTAGTCCTTATGCAGCACGGTTTCAACTTCGCTCAGCAGCAAGGAAGCAATCGAATCCTGTTTCAGCGCTGCGGCCAGCTGATCGACGGTTGTAATACTTTCGTTCAGGTATGTCAGCTGGTCTTGAATGGAATCCCGGGTCTTAAAGAAGTTTTCTCCTTCGCGTCTCACGCGGTCAATCAGTGTTTCCAGATTGGACATCGCCGGAACAACCATGCTACGCTCATTCAATGCGGCTATTATCCCCTTTTCCAGCCGAACCAGAAGACCGCTGTTTGCGCCGACCCCGGACGCGTTAAAGTCGTATACCACCAGCGTACCCTCCGCCCGACGAGCGAAGAGCAATTTTTCCAGATTCTCTCGATCTGAGAAGCCGTTATTCTCCTGTTCAAACCACTGGCGCACACGTTTCTCATCGTCCATAAACAGCTTTTGAATTACGAGGGAGGCATTGGATTTTCCGGTGCCAAAGTTTCCGGTAATCCAGACAGACTTTGCTCCTGACCTGAGGACAGACAGAATCGTGTTGCAGATTTCCTCAAACTCGGGATGGGGGCAAAAATCCAGCCAACGCTCAGGATTCTCATTGATTTTTTCCCGCGTCATATTGGGGCAGTAATCTTCTTTGACATGGAAATAGTCGGAATAATGTTTCATTGTAATTCCTCCAACGCCAGATGAACAACATCCCAGAGATTGTGCTTCTCGGAATAAATCTCAATGCCATCATTTCCGTGGGTAAAAGTTGTGGAAATGTAGTCGGGGTAACGAGTTCGCAGTCCCTCGCACTGGCGCTTGAAGGTATCCGGCGCAATCCCAAAGGCGACTATGGGGGAAACGAACACGGATTCCACGTCGGCAGTGAGTAATTCCCGGACGGTAAAACTGTTTCGCCCCGACAGGCTTGCAATCAAGTACAGACCATACAGAATTGTCAACGGGTGAACCTCTTTTGCTTTGCGGATGATACTTTTGAAAATCCTTCCGCTGAACTCACAAACCGCAACACCTCCATCGCTGCCTAAAGGAGAGCGGGAAATGGATTCTTTTAAAGAAGTAATCCCATCTTTTTTAGTAGACGTACCAAGAGACGGATAATTGTCGCTTAGTTTATCCAGCAATTGTTCAACGGAATAAAGGCGTCCAATATCTGTTTCGGTAACAAACCATTTTACAAGAATTGCATTGTTTGCCAGAGTTATCCATATCAGTTCCCAGCCAACGGGGTTCGCTACCCCTTTTTCCTCAAAGACTTTTGATAAAACTGTCATTTTTCTCGTCTTCGGTTCAATCAACATTGCTTGCTGGAACCAAGCGCTTGCGGATTGAACCATCTTGTTTCCCAGCGGGTGACTTTCGTGCCAAGGAAAAAAGTTATCCCCAAGATCAATCAATGCAGCAATCCAATCTTCACGCAGACCAAAGTGGTTATACTTGTTAATGCCACTCATCTTATTTTGCTCATTATCTGACTTATACATGGACTTAAACCTCCAGCAGCCAAAATCAAGGTCATAACAGCTATAGCAATGCCTGCATCGTTGAGCATCAATTTCTATTTTTCCATTCTTGAAACTGATTGCTCCAAAGTTACATTGAGCCTCACACGTCCGACAGCCGACGCAGGCTATGGTTTTACGCAACACATTTTGAAGTGTCGGCAGTAGTTCGTTACGCTCACTTTCTGATCGAAATTCAAAGGTAACAGTAGCCCCTTCTGTATTGGCCATCAGATAATGAAGCGGAATTCCACTATCTATTTTCGTTGGGATCTTAAGGAGAGATTGACCACTTTCTTTTTCAACTACGACGCTGCCTACCGTTTTTATCCACTCTAAAAAAACATCTTTTTTTAAAAGCTGGCTTTCAAAAGTTATATTCAGATTTGCAATTGTTTGGGATGGATTTGGCAGAGTCGCTTTTAGAACGACGCCGCTCTTTCTGGCTCCCCAATCCACTGTGCCAATAAATTCATTCCTTTCATCGGCTGTTAAAAAATTTTTGGTTGAGGTTTCTATAATAATATCCTCGTATTTTCTTATCAGCTGAGGATAGGCCTCTTTGGCAAACCACATATACCGTGCAGCAGAATCCGGGCAGACAATACACCCCACACGGGCGATCCCCTTTTTGTACGCCTCATTTACTGCCAGCCTGTTCGCAAAAATATACAGCCACAGCTCATGGGCGCCCCAGTCCAGAATGGGCATCCGGTTCAATTGGGAGGCGTTTTTGATGCCATTAGAAGCGTCCTCATAAAAAGACCGGCTGTGACTTTCGTCGCCGCGAACCCCAACAAAGGCCGTTACTCTGATTGCGGTTTTGCGGAACTTCTTCTTCAGGGTCATCAATGCGGGAGTGCTTTTATGTACAGAGCAGCACCAACGAATCGTTCGGGAGGGCGGTCCAAAAATTTTCCAGTTCTCCAGCGCTGGCGTTTCCGCCCGGGCCGTGATGAATTCGCGTTCCGGATAGAGAGTCTTAACCGCATCAATTAATTGATAGGTATCCGGAAGTTCCATGTCGGTATCGCTAAAAACCACTGGAACGGAAAGCGGCAGAACCCGGTGGCAAATGTCCAGCAGAACCACAGAATCCTTTCCACCGGAGAAGGCAATGTAGGCGACGTCACATCGGCCAATGCTCTCATCATACAATTCCTTGGTTCTACGTTTTGCGTCGGCAGTCACGATATCCATGATTTCCGCGTTCGCCGCCACCATAGCATCCACATCAACGGGGTGGAGCGATAACTTCCCATCAAAGAAAATCTGAATATCCAGCGGTTTCCCATACTGCGTCTTATTCAGTTGGGCAACTTTACGGCCATATGAGTTTCCGTATTCGTCCACATCAGCAATCAAATAAGTATTCTTAATTCCCCACATCAACGGTCTGGTTTCATTGGGATCATATTCAAAATACTGCCCCAGTCCTGTCAATACCAATTCCGGGGCAAATACAGGGCGAATCTCATTCGCAACATATTTTCCGGTCTGGGTAGTCAGTAAATAGCCGTGGGTCTTATTGTCAAAACGATATGAGTACAATCAGCCATCTACCTCCGTAAAAGTGTTATTTCTCCACTCTCGGTGGGGTTGTCCTTTGTAATAGGAACTGATTAAACGTCTATAGGTATCCCAGTCAGGGAGACTAAATTCGGATTTAAAATTTACGCCCAGTTCGAGCGAGAGAGCTGTATGCAGCGTTTCTTGAGAGGCGGGCAATTCAATCTCATCAAGTCGTTCCAGCGTAGTGGAAAGAATCTCGGGAAAGTCTTCCGGCAATCCAAGTGCCGCAAACGACTGGTAGCAGATTGTATCATTGATTTCTACCCGAACAAGCTCGTCAGGCGCACAGTGACGAATGATTTTGCTCAATAAGTATTTTGAGAAGGCAGGGAATTTTTCTTGAAGCTCATTTTCCGCGCAAGAGCCATAGTGCCTTTCGTTAATAAATGTTACAATTTTTTTTGCGGCTTCACCAAAGGCTTCCCATACGTTTCCACCACTATAGCGGACAACTCTACTTCTTATCTGCGGAACCGCTACGCAACGCACCTTCTCCTGCGCAACCCAAAGATAATAGTCCTCAAAATCTTGTGCTGTTTTGATGCAGGTGGGATTCAATCGTTTTTCAAATTCTTTGTAAACCTCAGATACTTCAAAGCATCCATAATTCTGAAGATACGCATCTGTCGTTACCAGTAAATCAGTCTGAGTGTCCTCGTCCGCAATTTGATCCGGCAGGAAAAAGATGCCATCCCTTCTGCCAAACATTGAATTTTCCAGATTCTCTTTGGTTTTCGGGTCAATTTGTATTCCAGATATACTGGCAAGCAGGCTGATGGAGGTAGCCTCAAAACGAAAGCCTCCAGAGTATGTACTCCTCAGTACATCCAGGATTACATCTGGAATTGTTATATCCAACTGCTTGGACAAATTATAGCGATTCTCGTTGGAAATTAAGATTTCTGGCGTGTCTATAGTAGAGGAAGATACCTCTTCAACGCCAGATTCCAAAAAGCGAACATATCTTCTGTACGCGGACAGTCCGGCCGAAAATGTCCCATGGCCGTTCCCGCGATCAACCTCTTGAAAGTTGGGTGCGGCGCGGAAAATTTTGGTCAGTCGGTCAAAATCCTGAAGTGTCCGGCAACAATAGATATCCCGTTCTTCTGCTGACAGAGGAATATCCAATTTGAGGGGCTCAGTCCGGAGGCAGGCGGCGTATCTATTTGCAACATGGGCCTTATAGGGTAACCCTCGTGCATTTGTTTGGGTTGTAAGCCAAAGGGAAAATTCCTTTTCGGCAGCGGCCCGTACCATTTGAATACCCCCTGCGTAAAAATTAGCAAAATAATCATACCACATCTGGTCCTGGAAAACAACGGCGCTTTTCGACTTTTACGAAAATCCCTCAAACTTGATTGAGCATGATATCCCCCTTCCCAGCTTCCTGGCATACTTCACCGTTATCACCGTTCCTCTCCACCACTCTCCATTATGGATAGCCGGCAGATAGGCGGTGTGATCGATCAGATAGCGGTTGCGCTCCGGCATACTACAAGTCAGTCCTCCAGCGTACTGAATAGTTTATTCTTCTTATATGGAAACGTAGGCTCTGAAAGCCAAAAGCGGGCCGTTTTCCGGCCTGATCCTTTGACTGGCTATCTGTTACACATAGAAGTTGATGCTATTCGGTATTCCGACGAACATATAGCTGTAGGTAATCCCACCGCACTGGGTCACGCCTACACCGATACAGTCGCATCTTGGGTCGACCACGGCCTGGAAGATTAATCCCGTTGTCGACGGCGTGTTGGGCGGCATCGGCTGTGCCAGTGAACACGGCCAGGTTATCACCGAAGCCATAGGGGGGTCGGCATCGGCAGCGGCCTTGCTTTCTTCTGGAGAGTGATGCCAAGTGTAGCGCCGATTGGAACAGGCTTGGGCGGCATTCATCAGGGCCTTGCTGACCGGCAGTTCCGGTACACCGTTAGCCTTGCGAGTCTGGTTGATCAGCCGGATCATCACCTGTGTCGTATCTCCATGCTGTCAGTCCAGTGTTGTCATCCTCAACGGACGGGGCAGGTTCAGTGGCTGCACCGTCCGTGAGAGTCACGGTTCCGCACTCCCCGGAACTGTTGGAGACAGTAATACCACAAATTTCCCTCTGAGGGAAGTGTGCAATGGAGGTGCAATGTCGTGGTACGAGAGATTATGCGGAATGAAGCGTTCCTCACCCAAAAGGCCGAACCAGCCACTCTGGAGGACTTGCCCGTCGCCTGGGCGAGCCGGAAGCAGACGCTGAATTGGGTCGGCTTATCCAGGATCAGCAAAAATATTGCCGGCAAACCTACGGATATCGCAGGATGTGGATATGGTTGGAGAGTCAAGGGGTCCACCGGAACCCCAAAACAGTACTGCGAGCCATGAAAAAATATGGTCTGCTTCCCGAAATACGCAGACCAAAAAAGTGGGTTCAGATGGGACAGCAGCTCCACAAATATGAGAACCTGCTCAACCGGAATTTCCAGGCAGATAGACCAAACGCCAAGTGGGTCACAGATATTTCCTATATCCATACCGGTCAAGGCGTTCTGTATTTGTCCATGATCCGCGATATCTATGATAACAGTATCGTAGCTTACAAAACCGCCACAACTCAAACTGTGAACTTGGTACTGGATACGATTCGGCTGGCAATGAAGAAAGAGAGAAAGAAGGTCGCCGCAGAGCTGCAGCTCCACAGCGACCAGGGGTTCCAGTACGCCTCTCAAACATACTTTGGCCTAACCAAAGAATGCGGCATTACGCCATCCATGTCAAGACGTGGACATTCTTATGATAATGCAATGGCCGAAAATTTCTTTTCCATCCTCAAAACCGAGTGCATCTACCGGCAAAAATTTGCCACACTTCAGCATGCCAGGCAACTCATTGATGATTTTATCTACTTTTACAATCATGTTCGCATCCAGTTAAAAACTGGAGTGGCTCCGCTTGCGCTGTGCCACTCCGCTTAAATCTCTATTCTTTCTTACATAGACCCTCTTTTTTGTGCTGCCCGCACATTCTGGGGCGGTTCATTGCCAGCCAGGTGTTTTTTTGCTTGTATTATCCATTCGGGTTAACACCGCTTTTCTTTTTTTACTTCTTCTGTCGCATATTTGTTATAAGTTTTATTTTTATCATACGATAAAATGCAAATAATGTCAACTAGTTCCCCCAACATTGGGAAAGCATCTAATTATCCTCAAAAATTACGGAAAAAAGCAGGAAGTCGCAAAGCAAAGTAAAACAGGTGCTCAGATGCGTAAAAAAGCAAATGAGTTCCGCTTTTCGAACTCTTTTATCGAAAAACGGAGCTCATTCAATCGAAAACCCTTGGTATGTCAGGGCTATCCAATTCTTGTTCTGCAATGTTGGTTTCACAAAACATCCAAAACAGAAAACAAAAGCTTTTACGAAGGATTGCTATTTGAACACTTCTTTTTGACAATACACTCCCAGTAAATAACGACGAACCGATGGCATCTATAAGTGTTGACCGGATCCAATCAAAAGGTATACGAACACCATAATCAAAGCCAGTTTGGCGGTGTACGGCGCCTGGTTTGCCCTTATAGCCGACATAATCGACTATGAGGGCAAACTTCATCCTAAAACAAGGCGTGAACTGCAATCCTATCCACCGCGCATATCCTGCAGGGCGAGCCGGTACGCATAGGATGAGCCGCCCCCGCAGCATACAGGGTACAAAAAAGCACGGTCCGGACTGCGAACCGTGTTGAAACCTTTTGCAATCTCTATCAGATTTGTTGTAAAATGTCGATGAGATAGCAAAAGCGAAGGACATCGCAGAGGTAGTCCGTCTATAAAAGAGCGGAGAGCAAAGAGGACTTTATGGAAGATTTTTTGTGAGTAGCAGATAGGAAGCGTTTATGGACCGCAAGGGCGAATTTCCGCAAGGAATTTAAGGTTTTGTGAGCATTTTCGCTGAGGAACCGACAGGAATCTTCTGAAAATGTAACATCCCGCATCCAGTGCATGGACTCGATCTTCCAGTGCTCCCGCGCAAGATCCATCAACGACCGAGGGCAAGCGTCCCGGCTGGAAATGTAATAGCTTGTTTCTTCGCTGTGATATCCGTGGTCCTCCGTGATCCGCTCAATCGCAAATACACTTCACAGTCCGGGCCATTTTTGGACTTCCGGCCAGGAAATATCGGTTGCTTTACGGCAGATCCTCTTTTCAATCCGCCCCACGTTTTGTTCTGCCGTTTGGCAGCTCTCCCACTGATCGCGGTTGATGTTATCTTCAAAAAACAAGCGAACGTCCGCCAGCAAGGACGGTTGATTTTCCTTCAAGCCGAACAGATAATCCCCCTTCTTCTGCACGATCCGCGGGATGTCTCCCGCTGGCAGTGCATGGCGTCCGCTGTAACAATTTTGCTCTCTACATCCAATATGTAAGCATTTCTTGAAAAACGGGAATCTCGTTTGTCTTTTCGTGGATGGCTTCCTGCGCCAATATGATGCCGCTGTCTGTCACATAAGCGCTCAAAATTCGCAGCGCTTTGTGAGAATTTTCTCCCCTTGCCGTACTGCAAATTGCTTTTTCATCCACCTTCTTACATTCCCCGTTTGGCGAAAAATTACAAAATCGTACCGGCGCTGACACTTCATTCTTCCCCTTGCACAAACGGGAGAAAGCTGATATAATTTCAGATGGAGGAAACCCTCCGCCCAAAAACGAATCTGCGCTGCGGCGTCCGCGCCGCGCCGGTCAGGAAAGAGGAGTCACCATGAGCAAGAAGCCCAACGACGAGCAGGCGCCCGAGCAGGAAAAGGCGCCCAAAAAGGAAAAAGCGCCGAAAAAGGAAAAGGCCCCCAAGATGAAAGTCTGCCCCGCCTGCAAGGAGCAGATTCCCAAGAAGGCCAAACTGTGTCCCCACTGTTCGGCCAAGCAGAAAACCAGCATTCTTCCCCTGGCCCTGATTCTCGCGCTGGCCCTGATTCTGGCGGCGGGGGTTTCCATTGCGCTGTTCCATTTCCCCATCGCCCCGCCCTTCGATCTGCCCTTCGGCGAAAAAATGATTTCGGAAACCATGTTGGGGGAGGCCATGGAGCTGTCCAAGACCGAGGAGAAGGCGGCGCTGGCGGTCTTTGAATCCTGCGGCTTTGCAGAGATCACCGAGGCCAAGCTTCTCTCCGCCGGCGAAACCAGCTCCTCCTACACCGTTCACGACCGGAACACCGCCCGCTATATGGAGCCCTCCAAGAGCATTGTCGTGGAATTGGAAAACAAGGACAAGGCCGTTGCGTCCATCACCTGCGACGGCGGCGACATCTACCGGAACGGCGAGGTCGTCGCGCCTGTGACGGACTTCTACATGGGGCTGGAGCAGCGGGACGCGCTGCTGTCGGTCTGCCTGTCCGCCGTCAAGGCCCGGCTGGACGTGCCGGAGAGCGCCGTGTTCCCCTCCAAGAGCGGCTGGACCTATACATCCTCCGATGAAGACCGGGTCACCGTCCAGTCCACCGTCACCTGCAAGAACGCCTCCGGCCAGGAGGAGACGCGCCCCTTCACGGTGGAGTTTGAGAAGGGGGAGTTCGTCTCCCTGTCCTTCCAGGAGCCGGAAGCGAAAAAGTAACCCAGGGCCCGCAGCCCTGCCATATCCAAATGTAGAAGGGGAGCCGTCCAGCCGGATGGCTCCCCTTATTGACATATCAAAAGCGGTGCGCGGCATCTTTTTTGACCGGCCGCATTTTCTTATTCCCGTTAGCCGGTCCGTCCAGCACCGTACCGTCCTCAGTAAACCGGGACCCGTGGCAAGGACAGTCCCATGTGTGCTCCAGGGCGTTGTATTTCAGCGCGCAGCCCATATGGGGGCATCGGGGCGCGGTGGGGGCCAGCAGATGGACCGCCGCCTCCAGGGCGTTCGCCGCCAGCTGGGGCCGCAGGATGGTCCGGTTGGGATCAAACAGCGCCTGGTATGGATTCTCCCTACCCAGGACCAGGTCCGTCAGCAGCTCCGCGGCCAGCATGGCCCCGGTCATGCCCCACTTGTTGAACCCGGAGGCCGCGTACAGCCCCGGCGTGTTCCTGCCGTACCGCCCAATATAGGGCGCGCCGTCCAGGGACATGCAGTCCTGGGCCGCCCAGCGGCAGACGGTACGGGCCTGGGGATAGTACCGCCGGGCCGCGTCCTCCAGAGCCTGCCAGCCGCCGCCCTTTTTTCCGGTCCGGTGGCCTCCGCCGCCCAGCAGGAGGGCTCCCTCCGCGCTGCGCAGGGACAGCCCCGTCTTCTCTGCGCCAAGGTACATCCCGCCCGGGTCCGGGGCGTCCTCCAAGGCGAGGACGTAGGAGCGGGACTGGTACAGCTTGAGAAAATAGGCCCCGTGGTTGCTGACGAAGGGGAAATGGGTGGCGGCGATCATCTTCTCCGCCCGGATGGTCCCCCGTTCCGTGCGGACGCTCCCCGGCTTCCACTCCAGCACCCGGGTATACTCGTATATGGGCAGCTCCTTCGCGATGGCGGCCAAAAATTTCAGCGGGTGGAACTGGGCCTGCCGGGGAAACTGCACCGCCCCCACCGTCGGGAAGGGCAGCGGCGGCTCCCGGATCAGGACGGCCGGCGCGCCGGTCCGGGACAGGGCTTCCAGCTCCTCCTCCAGATCCCGCCGGTTGGCAGAGTAGATGAAATTATCCCGCTCCTCAAAATCGCAGTCGATCTCCCGGCACAGCGCCCGGTAGCGTTCCAGCGCCGCCTCCTGGGCCTGGCGGTAGAGGGCGGCGGCCTCCGGGCCAAATTCCTTGAGCAGCTTCCGGCAGAACAGGCCGTGCTGGACGGTGATCTTCCCGGTGGTGCCTCCCGTGGTGCCGCCGCAGATGCGGCCCGCTTCCGCCAGGGCGCAGTCCACCCCCGCCTGCTTCAGCATCCCGGTACACAGCAGGCCCGTGATGCCGCCGCCGATCACCAGCACATCGGTCTTCAGATCGCCCTCCAGCCCCTTGAAACGGGGCAGACGGGCCGTTCGGGTCCATATAGAATCGATCACCGCGCACACCCTCCCTTCCTGTGGGAGTAGTATGCGCGGTTTTCCTGGGATTATCGGTCAATAGGCCAGATAGAGCTCCATCTTTACCCGTCCGGGCTCCACGACCACCCGGGACTCGTCCAGCATCTGGCCCACCAGGGCGATCTCCCCCTGCTCGGTGTACTGGTCCTCCCCGGTGAGCTCGCCGTAGGTCTCCACCAGGGCCGGGTCCCGGACCAGGGGCTGGAGGAGCTTCGCCATGCGCTCCATGGCCGTCTGGTGCTCCGCTTGAAAGTCTCCCTCCAGATGCAGGCGCAGGCCGCCCTCCTCCCGGCTCAGGTGCAGGTCGATCTCCTGTCCGCCGGCCATCAGAAGGGCGTGGCTCAGCTCGGTGATCACCCGGTTCATCCGGCGGCGGGCGCGGTACATGTGCTTTTTCATTTCGATCAATCCTCCTCCGGCTCCGGCGACATGGCCTTGATGATGGGGATCAGCAGGATGCACACCAGTCCCGCCGCGAAGCCGTTGTTGTATAGGTTCATCCCCCCGTGGAGGATGCTGGTATTCTGCACGATGGTCATATGGATGAATCCGGCGGCCAGGCCCCAGCCCCACCCGAACTGGCCCGCCACGGGAGCCAGACAGGTACACAGCAGGGTGGCCAGCAGCACGCCGGGAGAGGTGATGGGCACCGCCACCAGCAGCAGCGCCGCCAGGACAGCCCCGCACATCACCGGAAGCACGTTCTTGGGGTGCTTGCCGAAGGCGCCGAAACCGGTCATGGCGAAGATACAGCACACCAGCGGCCCGTTGAGCCGCACGCCCTGGGGGTACAGGGCCAGCAGGTAGCCGAAGCCGGTGAGGGGCAC
>OFHM01000920.1_pt1 | contig 21506 bp, 21 predicted proteins | sample 1521311 | NCBI WGS metagenome assembly OFHM01 (sample SAMEA3504083, study PRJEB24116) | mouse gut metagenome | biome: mouse gut; feature: mouse-associated habitat; material: faeces | place: Denmark | collected 2011 | reverse complement strand
ATAATTTAGGCGGTCTTAGCAAAGGTGCCATCTATCATCATTTTAAGTCAAAGGAGGATATTTTAATTGCTGTTACAGATAGGATGACGGCTGAATCTAACCAGATGCTTGCAGTCATTCGTGACCGTTCTGACCTTAGTGGCAAAGAAAAGCTGAAAACAATTTTTAGGGAATCTATCAGCCGGCCGGTACAGAACGATATTTTTACAGTAGCCCCAGATTTTCATAATAACCCGAAACTTCTTTTCAGTCTTTTGCATGATACCATAGATAACGCAGCGCCAAACTATATTTTGCCGATTATCAGGCAGGGTATTTCAGATGGTTCTATCAAAACGGATTATCCAGAGCAATTGGCAGAACTGATTTTGCTTGCAGCAAATGTCTGGATGAATCCTATGATATTTGACAGTACTGAGGAAGAATCCTACCATAAGTTTATGGTATTCAGACAGATGCTGCAAGGCTTTGGCCTGGATATTGTAGATAGCGAAATGTTAGAGAGATTGCAGGAGCTGGCATCTATCTATCAAAAGAACAAGCAATAAAAAGCACAATCTGCGAATTTTTATTGCCATGAATAAATTTCTGCCCTGTAAAATGGGCAGATATATTTTGAAACAAATACATACCGACGCGCGGTACTGAAAGGAGATATTATGCAAACTATTGTGGATGTAAATTCTGTTGAAAAAAGCTACGGATTAACACAAGTAATAAACCATTGCAGCTTTAAGATTTATGAAGGAGAGATATATGGGCTATTAGGTATTAACGGTGCAGGAAAAACAACCTTGATGAAGATGATGCTTGGGCTGCAGCAAATTGACAGAGGAAGTATTTACGTTTTGGGCAAAGAAGTAAGCAGTAACATAGAATATTTATCAAATATTGGAAGTGTAATAGAGAATCCAACTTTTTACGAACACTTAAATGCGGGCGAGCTTCTATCCATGCATTTGAGCTATATGCAGAAGAAAGCAGATATATCAAGGGCATTACATTTAGTTGGACTTGAAAAAGCAGATAAGAAGAGGATTTTAGAGTATTCTCTTGGAATGAAGCAAAGGCTTGGACTGGCAAGGGCGATTATTCATCATCCTAAATTGTTAATTCTGGATGAACCCCTTAACGGTCTTGACCCTGTTGCGATTGCAGAAATGCGTGGACTGATGAGAAAGCTGACAAATGAGGGGATGTCAATTTTGCTTTCAAGCCACATTATCGGAGAAGTCAGGCATACGGCAGACAGGATAGGCATTCTTTCGGATGGCTATATAAAACAGGAATTTTCCGTAGAAGAAAAAGTAACTGAATGTGGGGAGCATTTTGAAGATTATGTAATAGGTCTTATGAAGAGGGAACAGGTATGAATTTATGTAGGCTTGAATTGATGAAAATACGGTTATCTACTTATTTATGGGCAATATTGGGGATATTTGCCAGTTTACTTGCACTTGGTATTTTGTTCTTTTTTATTTTCCAGATTGAAGCAGGAGGAAGCGGCACATCCGAAGAAGCAGAACTGTTTGCGAATTGGAATGGATTATTGGCACTTACAACTGCTTTAGCGTTTGCCTGCTTCAGTGTTATGTCAGCGGTTATTGCGGCAAAAGTGATTATCAGTGAATATTGCGGAAGAAATGCTGTAATCTTATTGAGCTATCCTGTCAATCGAAAGACAATGCTTGGAATAAAATGTTTGATTGTCAGTGGCATTACAACGGGTTTTGCATTTATCAGTAATACGCTGGTTATAGGCATTATGTATAGTTCAGCACATATTTTTGGAATGATGCCACAAATGAACACGGAGCATTTTCTCTTTACAGTTTTGATTTCCAGTTTTTTAATGGGCATTTTATCCTCTGCTGTAGGCATTATTTCTACTGCTGTTGGATGGAAAAAACGCTCGGCAGTTGCAACAATTGTATGCTCATTGATTATGGTGTGTATTTTCGCTAATTGCATTACAATCTCCCCAGGGAATATTGTCTGGGTAATGTTGGCAATGGGTGTGGTTTTCATTATAATTGCTAATTTTGTATATCATGTTCTGGCGAACGGAATAGAAAAAATGGAGGTTTAAAGAATGAATCAAAAACTATTTTCAAAGGATTTTACGTTAGTTGTCATCGGTCAGATTATCTCTTTATTTGGAAATGCAACAATAAGATTTGCATTACCGCTATATTTATTAAATTTGACAGGCTCATCAGCACTTTACGGAACAGTTACAGCGTGTGCCTTTATTCCTGCCATTTTGCTGTCACCTATTGGCGGCATTGTTGCAGACAGGGTTAATAAAAGAAATATTATGGTAATACTGGATTTTTTTACGGCGGCAGTTATCTTGGCCTTTTCTCTGCTTATGAATGGAGTGAATCTCATTCTCCTTTTGACAGTCACATTGAGCTTTTTGTATGGCATTGCGGGTGCATATCAGCCATCCGTGCAGGCAAGTATCCCTGCACTTACCAATCAGGATAATTTTATGGCGGCAAATTCTATTATCAATACAATCAGCTCGTTTGCGTCTTTGATGGGTCCTGTACTTGGAGGTATTTTATACAGTGCATATGGATTAAAGCCTGTATTGTGGGTTTGCATGGTATGTTTTATTATGTCGGCGGTTATGGAAATTTTCATTAAAATACCCTTCCAGAAACAAACTTCAGGCGATGGTATATTAAAGACAGCCAGAACTGATTTTGCAGGGAGCATCCGCTTTATCCGAGAGGAGAAGCCCGTTATCGGAAAAGCCGTCCTTGTAATCTGCGGAATTAATTTGTTCCTTGCCGCAATGATTATTGTCGCACTTCCATATCTGATAACAGAAGTATTAAATTTAGATGCTTCACAGGCAAACAGGCTATATGGTTTTGCAGAGGGAGCATTGGCAGCAGGCGGGCTGGCAGGGGGTATCGGAGCAGGCATTTTTGCAAACAAACTGGCGATTTATAAATCGGGCAATCTCTTAATCGTTTGTGCGTTATGCGTATTTCCGATCAGTGTTTCATTGATACTGTTTTCAGCTGCAATCATAAATTATGTTGTCATAACCGTATGCTGCTTTGCCATTATGGTATGTTCAACGATTTTTACCGTGCAAATGATGTCCTTTATCCAAACAGAAACCCCGCAAAATTTAATTGGAAAGGTGATTGCTGTCATTCTTACCGTTTCCATGTGTGCACAGCCATTGGGCAATGCATTCTATGGCGTCCTGTTTGAAATCTGTAAAGGGTTTGAATATGCTGTTGTTCTATTTTCGGGTATTGTGTCGCTTATAATTGCCATTAGCACAAAAAATATATTCAAAAGATTTTCAGCAGACTAAAATGAAAGGCAGGAATGGAGAAATGCGGAATGGATATTGTGCCCTGTATGTAGCAATAAAACCCGCAATAGGATAAGGGAAGATACAGTTTTGAAAAATTATCCTCTTTACTGTCCCAAATGTAAACAAGAAACATTGATTGAAGTAACAAATTTGAAAATGACAGTCATCACAGAGCCAGACGCATAGACGCAGAGCCGATGAACTTGTGAAATAAAATCACAGTTCGTTGGCTCTATTTTATTTCATAAGGTTTTAAGGCAAACGCCCACCATATAAAAAAACGGTGTTATGGGTGTGCTTGCAGATACCCCATAGAAAATATCAACCAACTTATTAAAAAGTACTCTTACAGATGCCTTTTATAATTCTTGTCATGGGAGGCATATATACTTTTTTACAGTTAAAGCTTTATACGCCTGAAATGAAAGAATTTGCAAAGAATATTATTCCGATTTCTAATGATATAAAGGAATTTTTCGAGAATATTTCATTAGGTTTTTTTACCGGTGCGGCTGTAACAGGAGGTATTGCAATTTCTGATTATAGAATTGAAAGAAGAAACACATTAATAGAATTCGAGAATGCGAATTTTGAATTTTTACAAAGTATGACAATGTTATGGATACTATTATGCAGGAATATAGGGAATGTGAGAAAATAGATAGTGCTAAGATGCGAAAAACATATTCTGCCATAGATTTTCTGTTTGCGAATAGGAGGATTAAGAAAAAATTTATTTATAATCAGATATTTGATAAGCAACTCCAATTATGTGGTAAAATAAAAACTTTGGGAAACGAAAGTGATGGAATGCCACGCAGTATGCAAATAGACAGAATATTACAAATACAAGAAAAAATGAAGAAGAATAAAATAAAGATATTTCAATATATTATTATAATAGATTTTATTATGAAATTTCAAGTTGTTTATATATAATAAGAAAATTAACTTATGGATTCAAGTATAAAGATAAAAAACCTGAATTATCTATGTTTCTTATTGGAAAACCTATATTAAAATTGAAAGATATGAATGCATGGCATAAGTACAAAAATAAGAATTGTGTTTAAGACAGCAGACACAAATATGTGGAGTGAATATTATATCTGGAGGAAATAGAAAATGGCAAAATCATTATTTGAGCAATTTGGCGACACATATCACGGAGAAAGTAGATATTTTATTTCAGATTACGATTACCCGCCGAAGAAGAACAACCGATAGGCACTTGGGGACAGCGACATTAGATTATCTGAAAAATGGGTGGGACAGCTAGGTAACATAAGAGCTTGTACAAGGGAGATTGCAAAAAAAGTAATTATATATATTTAAGAAACAAGGCGGCAGAGATAATCTCTGCTGCTTTGTTTGGGTACAATGCAATATAAACGGATTTTTCATTTTCGGTTGGATACAGATTGGGTCCAGTAAAGTGTGTAAATTTTTTTCCGGTATCAGGCAATAAAAAATTACTGCGGCACAAAGAAATTTCTTGACGGACATACCGGCGGTATGATAATATAAACATACCAAAGGTATGTATGTGGGGGGCTGAGAAACAGTGGCAAGAAATAAACATCCGGAAGAAACCATACAGTTGATCCTGGACGTTGCATTTCGCTTATTTATGGAACAGGGGTATGAGCATACTTCCATTCAGGACATTATCGATCATTTAGGCGGTCTTAGCAAAGGCGCGATCTATCATCATTTTAAGTCGAAGGAAGATATTTTAATTGCCGTGACAGACCGGATGACGGCAGAATCAAATCAGATGCTTGCATCGATTCGCGACCGCATGGATCTTTGCGGCAAAGATAAGCTGAAAATGATTTTTAAAGAATCGATCCGTCGTCCCGTGCAGAACGATATCTTTACGGTAGCTCCGGATTTTCATAATAACCCGAAGCTTTTGTTTGGTCTTTTGCACGAAAGCATAGAAGAAGCAGCGCCTGATTATATTCTGCCGATCATCCGGCAGGGGATTTCAGACGGTTCGATCCAAACGGATTATCCGGAACAATTGGCAGAGCTGATTTTGCTTGCCGCAAATGTCTGGATGAATCCGATGATTTTTGACAGCTCTGAAGAAGAATCATATCGAAAGTTTATGGTATTCGGACAGATGCTTCGCGGGTTTGGACTGGATATTGTGGATCAGGAAATCTTAGAACGCTTACGGGAGCTGACAGCGATCTACCAGAAGAATAAATGAGTATCTGCCTGTGAAAACGGGCAGATATATTTTAAAACTTATACATACCGTCATGCGGTATAAAATAAAAAAGAAGAGGTTTGGAGAATGAAAAAAACATTATTTTCAAAGGATTTTACGTTAGTGGTGATCGGGCAGATGATTTCATTGTTTGGGAATGCGGCGATCCGGTTTGCCTTACCGCTGTATCTGTTAAATCTGACGGGTTCGTCGGCGCTTTACGGAACGGTTACGGCGTGCGCTTTTCTTCCGGCCATTCTGCTTTCTCCCATCGGTGGGATATTAGCGGACCGGGTAAATAAAAGAACGATTATGGCGGCATTGGATTTCTTTACGGCGGCGGTTCTTTTGGTGTTTGCGTTGTTCATGGGCGCTGTGAATCTTGTGTTTCTTCTGACCGTTACGTTGATGATTTTGTACGGGATTGCAGGCGCCTATCAGCCGTCCGTGCAGGCAAGTATTCCGGCATTGGTTCATCCGGATTATTTTATGGCGGCCAATTCGATCATTAATACGATAAGTTCGTTTGCATCGCTTGTCGGACCGGTACTTGGCGGCATATTATACAGTGCGTATGGGTTAGAACCTGTATTATGGGTTTGTATGCTCTGTTTTGTTTTATCGGCAGTGATGGAGCTGTTTCTTCAGATTTCTTTTCAGAAACAGGACACAGACGGCGGAATCGTAAAGACGGCAAAAGCTGATTTTGCAAAGAGCATTCGATGGATCCGAAAGGAGAAGCCTATGATCGGAACAGCGCTTCTCGTCGTCTGTGGGATCAATCTGTTTTTGTCGGCAATGATAATCGTTGCATTGCCCTATTTGGTTACGGAGATTTTGGACTTTAAGGCATCACAGGCAAACAGGTTATATGGGTTTGCCCAGGGAGCGTTGGCGGCCGGCGGGCTTTCCGGAGGCATTTGTGCAGGCGTTTTTGCAAATAAACGGACCGTCCGTAACGCAGGAAATCTGCTCATTGCCTGTGCGGTATGTGTGTTTCCGATCGGAGCCGTATTGCGGCTGGACTTGCCCGTGATGATACCATACGGCGTTCTGACCGTATGCTGCTTTTGGATTATGGTATTTTCTACGATGTTTTCCGTACAGATGCTGTCTTTTGTTCAGGCAGAGACGCCGCAGCATTTGATCGGAAAGGTTATTTCCGTGATCCTTACCGTTTCCATGTGTGCCCAGCCGCTTGGCAATGCGTTCTATGGGGTTTTATTTGAAGTGTGTGAAGGCTTTGAATATGCCGTTGTCTTGTTTTCGGGCATTGTTACGCTTATGATCGCCATTGGCACGAGAAAGATTTTTCAAAGATTTTCGGCAGAATAAGCCGGAAGGATGAGAATGCGGGGGAAGAATGGCACGGATGGGATGTGCGTAAAAGAAGAAACGATTTGAAACGCATGGCGCTCCATGGTATAGTGAAAATGTCTAACAATTTGCATCAGGCAGAAGCTGCGGCATGTCTCTTTGTTTCTTGGGATATGCCTTATTTTTAAAGAACAACGGAGGGAAACATGACAAAAAAGAAAGATCAGAACATTGCCGGTGACCTGCAGAAGATACCGGGGATTGGGGCAAATATGGAGACTCACCTTAAGAATATCGGAATTTGCTGTATTGCGGATTTAAAAGGGAAAGATCCAAACGAGCTGTATCAAAAAGACTGTCTGTATAAGGGATTTCAGGACGACCGGTGCGTGCTGTATGTATTTCGGTGCGCGGTATATTATGCAGAACATGAAAGCCATGATCCCGAAAAGCTGAAGTGGTGGTATTGGAAGGATAAAGAGTATCCGGAGGAATAATATATTCGGCGTTTATTTGAAACTTTTCAGAGGTCTCAATCGTATGATTGTTAGGATGGCTTATTACAAGGGAGCAGGAGTGACCCTGATTGACAGGTGAGCCGCAGAACTAAAACGAATTGACCCCAAAAGGAGAATATTGAAAAATGAAAGTAAACGGAATCGGACAGAATTATTATCAGAACAATGTATCAACGAATACGTACAACAGGAGCAGAGCCGGATGGTTCTATCAGCAGAAACAGGCGGCAGAGGAATCCGCGCCCGAAGGTACAAGGCAGAATGCCGATGTGCAGGATATATACGAGGCGCTTAAAAGCAGGCTACCAAATGTTCATGTAAAAGAGCCGGATAGTTGGAACGATGCTGCGGAAACGGATACAGGCGAAGATGAGAAGAAACTTACCACATGGTACGAAGGCAGGTCATTGGACGAATGGGCGTTGACATCACCGAAATATACAGATTCAGCAACAGGTATTTCATGGTATGTTATAGACGGCAGACAACCATATATGACAGGGGAAGATGCCGAAAAATTTTGGAAGATGTGTAAGGAGACGGGAGAATTTCCGGTGAAAAAATTTGCGGAAATGACAGGAATGATACAGTACCTGGATGATCATACGGTTGCTTACGTGGGTGATAACGGCACCGTAATCAAATCAAAGGACGGGAAGGAACTGGAGATTGACACGTCATCCATGACTTATGACATGATCATGGATATGTTTAAGAATCTGCCGAAAAGCGGGAATTACTTTGACAGCTCATATTGGCAGAAGAATTAAAAATCTATTGATACCGTATGTGACGCCACTTATAATAATGGCAGAGAGGTATTCTGATGTCAACGTGGGATAAACTATTAGAAATGACATGTTCTTTGTCAAATGATATGCGTTTTAATGAACTGCGTAAAGTGCTGGAAAGTTACGGTTATGAAATGCATCGGTCGAAAGGAGCAGCAGCCATTGTACCTTTTGTAAAGAGGGATGCAGGACGGTTACAATTCCAAGAAATGACCCAATACATTGGCAGGGTTAGGGAAATTACAATATAATCCCTTCTTTGACAGTTAGTGAAAGAAAAAATCGCTGTATCCCTTGCCTTTACAAGGTTGCAGCGATTTTTCGTGTTGTTACAAAGTATAGTAATTTATTATCTTCCTTTACTTTGTTTCTGAATTGTTTTATTTTACTTTTGTCTAAAGGGACAAACTTAAATCCAAAATAAGCCTCCGTTTCGGAGGGCTATTTTTCTGCAAGTCTTGGAAAATTGTACTGGTAGATGCACACCCCTCGGAGAGCAACAAAGGCAAAAAACAATAACCGATAAAAAATATAATACCGACATTGAGCCATAAGAACATTTTAGCGGATATTTTTATGGAAGACCATGGTTTCATAGAACTGGAACAAAGGAAGGCATTTCTGATCAAGTTTTGTTTATTATTTTTTTTGAGATTAAAAAATGGGTGTAATAAGTTTCAAACTGGTGTTATAATTAAGAATAAGAAGAAGCAGCTTATGAGGGCTGCTTAAAACAGTGTCTAATTAAAAATAGTTAAAGGAAAGTAAAATGGCAAGTATTAATGATGTTGCAAAGAGGGCGGAAGTGGCTAAAAGTACAGTTTCGCTGGTTTTGAATAATAGTGGATATGTATCAGAAAAAACAAGAGAAAAGGTTGAAAAGGCAATAAAAGAGTTGGATTATATGCCGAGTCAGCTTGCGCGCAATCTGTCAAAGATGCGCACGAATCTGGTAGGTGTCGTGATTCCAGACGCATCGCATCCGTTTTATGGGACTTTTTTAAAATATGCAGAGGAATTTTTATATCGTCATGGATATAAAACGATGCTGTGTGAAACAGTAGAGCGTGAAAATATGGAGGTAGAATTCCTTTCCATGTTAAAAAAGCAGACTATAGATGGTATTATCATGGGGGCACATTCACTTCTTCATGACGAGTATATGAAGATTGGAAAGCCGGTGGTAGCGTTTGACAGATTCCTTGGGGGTAATATACCGATGGTTCGGGCAGACCATGAAAAGGGCGGAATTCTTGCTGCACAAAAATTTATGGAGAAAAGTTGCAGACATATTGTGCAGATCAGTGGAGCACGGGTTGTAAATACACCGGCACATCAATATCATACTGCGTTTGCACAGGAAATAGAAAGAAATGGCATGAAGGCGGCAGATGTTGTGATGCCGCATAATTCATTTTCGGAAATAGATTTCAAAGAGACGGCAAAGTTAGTCTTTGACAAATACCCGGAAGCAGATGGTATATTTGGCGCTGATATGGCAATTTTGGCTTGCCTGAGGGAAGCACAGATTAGAGGGCGGAAAGTGCCGGAGGAATTACATATGCTTGCCTATGATGGTACTTATATTACCAGAATTGGAACATATCAAACGGATGCAGTTGTGCAGCCTGTAAAAGATTTGGCTATGCAGTGTGTAGAGTATATTGATTGTCTGATACGAGAAGAACAGATACAGATAAAGCAAAGAATTTTTCCAGTCAAATATCAGAAAGGAGACACCTTGTGATTGTGCAATGAGCACAAAAATAATGAGGTAAAATTGGATATTATTATAGAAAAAGCAAAAACTTATTGATTTTTAAAAAATAAAATGCTAACATTTGACTATAAAACCGGTTCGACAAATGTCGGACTTAAAAAATACCAATATATAAAACCAGTTCGACAATAGTTAGAAGAGGAGGTAGAAGTGATGGGAGACATTTATACCGGGGCATATGAATGTCTGGAAGTATTTGCAAAATCCCTGGAAGGTAAAAAGGGGAATGTTATTGTGGCAGATAAAAACGGAAATCAGGAAAGTTATCCTACAGGCCGCAGCCATTATCGGCTGCTCAAAATTCCGCTGGAGAAAGAGTCGCGATATGATGTGACATTGGAAAGTTGTGAGGTTAGCGTCTGCTATCTTTCAGAGAGAGAAGACTTCATACAGGAGGGAGTATGTTTCCTTGAATGGGAGCAGGGCAGCTGGGCGGTGATCTCGGATTTGGAAAAATGGTATAAAACACCCGGTCGTGAACAATATCATTTCTGTCCATATAAAAACTGGATGAATGATCCTAACGGATTGTGCTGGTATCAGGGATATTACCATATGTACTATCAGGCAAATCCACACGATCAGAAGTGGGATCAGATGTATTGGGGACATGCGGCCAGCAGGGATTGCGTTCATTGGGTACATTTGCCATATGTTCTTCAGCCACAGGAGGAACTTCTGGATTCAAAAGATGGAAAAGGAGGTGCATTTTCGGGAAGTGCAGTGGCGCTGGAGGACAGAATCCGCTTTTACCTTACCAGACATATCGGACCGTCAGAAGACAGCGAAGAAAAAACCAGACAATATCAGACGATGGTGGAGTCGGCAGACAGTATCCATTTTGGAGAGGAAAAATTGATCATTGAGAAACCGAATAAAGAGTTTTCTTTTAATTTCCGTGATCCAAAGGTAATATGGCTTGAGGGGTGCTGGCAGATGGTGATTGGAACCCGGGTGAATAATATTCCTTCGGTGGCTCTTTATAAGTCTGGTGATGGGGTAAACTGGAACTATCAGGGTATTCTCTTACAGGAAAAAACAGAAGGTGTTTATACTTTTGAATGTCCCGATTTTTTCCCACTGGATGGGGACATGGTAGTAATAGGCGCATGGATGTTTTATTCAGATGATCAGAGGAGATACCAGCCTACATATTATTATATTGGAAACTACCGAAATGGAAAATTTGAGGTAAATCAGACGGGCTTGTATGATTTTGCGGGTAACTTTTATGCGGTACAGTCTTTTGAATATGAAGGAAGGCGGATTGCCATCGGATGGGTTTCAGATTTCTATAATGAGCATTGTCCGGAGATAAACGGCGCCTATGGCAGTATGGCAATACCGAGAGAGCTGCATATCAGAGAAGGAAAATTGTATCAGAGCCCAATCAAAGAGATTTATCAGCTGAAAGGAAAATGTTTCTGTAATGTCAGCAAACAGGACATCAGGCTGAAACATTTAAACCTGAATTCATATTATGCAAATATTGAATTTTCTTGTGACACTGATTTTGAAATTCTTTTGGGTAAGGATGGGGATGCGGAAATCAGGCTGGTACGAAAGGAAAAAGAGCTCAGGCTTGTAACACAAGGAGTAAAGTCTCATTTTGTGAAATGTGTAACAGAGCTGGAGCGCTTAGAAAAATTGGAGATTTTTGTGGACCACAGGCTTGTGGAGATATTTGCGAACGAAGGTGAAAAAGCAGGAACGAAATTATTTTATCATGAGAAGGATGGGATTTTTCAGGCACATTTTGATACTGAGGAATGTGTAGAGGCTGTAGAAATATATGAAATGAAGGGAATATGGTGATAGGTATGGAAAAAAAGAGAAGTTTAAAATTAAGTGAAAGAATATCCTATGCTTGTGGAGATGCCGCCAGTAATGTTGTGTGGGCAGCTTTGGGTGCATTTGTAATGATGTACTATACGGATGTGGCGCACATCAGCCCGGGAGTGATTGGAATGATTATGCTGGTATCCAGATTTTTGGATGGGGCGTCTGACCTGATTATGGGGTTGGTCGTTGATAATACAAAGTCCCGATTTGGTAAGGCGAGGCCGTGGCTTTTAAGAATGGCAATCCCCTTTGCAATTGCCACAACCCTGATGTTCTCCGTGCCGGATTTTGAGAATAAAGCAAAAATAATTTATATATTTGTTACATATAACTTTGTTATGACAATGTATACAATGATTAATCTGCCATATGGCTCGCTCAGCACACTGATGACAGATGATCCCTATGAAAGAAGTGTCCTTAATATTTTTCGGCAGATATTTGCCCAGATTACAAGTCTGATCATTACATCTGCAACGCTTCCTCTGATCAAAGTATTTGGAGAAGGACGAATGGCATGGACAATTACATATGGAATTTTTTCAGCGGTGGCAGCAGTGCTATTTCTAATTTGCTTTGCGGGCACAAAAGAAACTGTGGGTATTGCGGCCAAAGAACGTGAAACTGTGCCGATAAAAAAAGCGTTGTTTGCGTTGTTGAAAAATAAATGCTGGGTTATTTCCATGCTGCTCGGAACGGGAACCTGTCTTTTCTTTATGGCAATTTCAACAATAAACAGTTATTTCTGTGTACAGGTTCTGCATAATGACAACATGGTAGGAACCCTTAATGCGGCCTATATTGCACCGATGATTGTATTTTTCTTCTTCATGGCTCCAATTGTAAAGCGAATAGGAAAAAGGAACACAAACTTATTGGGGTGGCTGCTCATTTTGGTAAGCTATGTGCCTCTTTTGATGGCAATGACATCGGTTCCGGTTCTGATTGTAAGCGCTGTAATCAGAGGAATTGGATATGCCTGTGTAATGGGTGTGCAGTTTGCAATTATCGGAGACAGCGTAGAGTATGGAGAATGGAAAACAGGGGTGCGTTCAGAAGGCTTGGTGTTCAGTGCACAAAGTTTTGGCTGTAAAGTAGGAATGGGCTTAGGAAATGCTTTAATTGGAGCATTGCTTTCGTGGGGAGGATATGATGGTGAGCTTGCGGTCCAGCCGGATTCAGCCATTACAGAAATTAAATCGTTTATTGTTAGATAAAGAGGGTGAAGTATGATGAAAAATATTCTGTGTTTTGGTGATTCTAATACGTTTGGATATGATATATTAAAAGATTCTCGGTTTCCTTGGGGAGTTCGCTGGACGAGTATTTTACAGGAAAAATTAGGGAGTGATTATCGTATTATTGAGGAGGGAATGGGAGGCAGGACTACAGTTTGGGAGGATCCTATTGAGAATCTGCAGAGTGGAAACTCTGGCGGTAATGACAAGAGAATATCTACAAAAAAAGCAGAAAAAAGAAGTTTCTGTTCTTATTGTTTCTCCGATTGAAGTAGGCGAAAAGATTGAGGAAAATCCATATGGAATCTATATGGGAGGAAGAACAGCAGTAGAGCGTTCCCGGCAATTTCCCAAGTATTATAAAGAAATTGCAGAAAAGCATGGGTTTGGGTTTATGATAGGCTCTGAGTATGCGGAACCATGTGATGCGGATTCTATACACATGGATGCAGGGAACCATAAGAAACTGGCAGAGGCAGTGAAAGACAAAGTGGTTCAAATGCTTGAGTGAAATGACTTAACGGCAGTAATGCCCTAGAGGTGAGGAGTCAGAAAAATATATTTTACAAATCCCAAAGAGAGGACTATAATTACCACGAACCAGCCGAATGGCAAAGAGGAAAGCAGTTTGAGGAAATGAAGAAATTTTTTGGAGGTATTGTGTATGAATCAGGATCTGACCGTAGGAAAGCCGGAGCTTGTCTTGTGGAAATTCTGCATACCGCTGTTTGGAAGTATTCTGTTCCAGCAGCTTTATAATATTGCAGACAGCTTTGTAGCGGGGAAGTTTATTGGGGAAGAGGCGCTGGCGGCAGTCGGGAACAGTTATGGGATCACCATGATTTTCCTTGCGTTTGCCTTTGGATGTAATATCGGCTGCTCGGTAATCGTCTCGCAGCTTTTCGGGGCAAAAAATTTTAAGGATATGAAAACCGCTGTGTATACTGCAATGATCGCAAGCGGTATATTATGCGCCGTGCTGATGTTTGCCGGGATAATAAGCTGCAGCAGTTTACTGCATCAAATTCGGACGCCGGATGAGATTTTTGGGGATTCTAAATTGTATTTGGATATCTATGTTTGGGGGCTGCCGTTTTTATTCTTTTATAATATTGCGACCGGGATTTTTTCGGCACTCGGGGATTCCAAAACGCCGTTTCTGTTTCTGGCAGCGTCGTCTACGGCAAACATTTTGGTGGATATTTTGTTTGTGTCCTGTTTGGATATGGGGGTCGGCGGCGTGGCGTGGGCGACGTTTCTGTGCCAGGGCGTCAGCTGTGTATTGTCCGTGTGGGTCGTGTGCAGGAGGCTTTCTAAGATACATACAGAAGGGAAGGCCGCGGTTTTTTCTTTTGCTCTGTTTGGGAAAATTGCGGTGATTGCGGTTCCGAGCATTTTACAGCAGAGTTTTATATCGGTCGGGAATATCATCATCCAGGGGGTGATCAACGGGTTCGGTTCGGGTGTAATCGCGGGTTATTCTGCGGCTGTCAAGCTGAACAACCTTGTCGTCACATCCTTTACGACGCTTGGAAACGGCATGTCCAACTATACGGCGCAGAATGTCGGCGCAGGACTGCCGGCGCGGATCAAAGCAGGATTTCTGGCGGGTATAAAAATGGTTTGGATTTTATGTCTGCCAATTGCGGCGTTGTATTATTTTGCAAGCGATGGTTTGATCCGCCTGTTTTTGGACAGTACGGCTTCTAATGCGGCCATTTCTTCCGGCGTATTGTTTTTAAAAATCGTCACGCCCTTTTATTTTATTATTTCTGTCAAATTGATTGCTGACGGCATTTTAAGGGGCGCCGGGCTGATGAAGCAGTTTATGGCGGCGACGTTTACAGATCTTGTGCTGCGCGTCGTTTTGGCGGTTGTTCTTGCCGGGGAATTTGGCTATGCGGGAATCTGGAGTTCCTGGCCGATCGGATGGGGGATTGCAACCGTATTGTCCGTCTGGTTTTACCGGCGCGGTCCGTGGAGAGGGTCGGATGCAGCCGGCACGTAGGGAGAAACGTTTTTTATTTTTCGTTTGTATAATATAGAAACCAGCGGCATATACCAATGGTAAAAGAGTATGAAGAGACCAGGAAAATGTACGGGCGATTCGCGGATCGACGCCCAGCCGATAAGATGTGCGGGTCAAACGTGAGTACGAAAAATCCGGAGAAAACATGAGGTGAGAAAGGTTATGTGTACAGCGGCGGTTTATCAGACAAAGGACGTTTATTTTGGAAGGACATTGGATAACGGAGTTTCTTACGGAGAAGAAATCGTGGTTACGCCACGGAATTATTGTTTTCATTTTACCTGTATGGGAACCGTAAAACATCATTATGCCATGATCGGTACGGCGCATCTGGAAGACGGGTATCCGCTTTATTATGATGCCGTAAACGAAAAAGGGCTTGGCATGGCGGGGTTGAATTTTGTCGGAAACGCGCACTATCAAAAGGAAGAAGAGGGAAAGGAGAATGTAGCGGTATTTGAGCTGATTCCATGGATCCTTGGACAATGCGGTTCTGTGGAGGAAGCGAAGAAGCTGTTTATGCGGATGAATCTTACGGATACCCGTTTTCGCGGCAATCTTCCGGCGGCGCAGCTGCATTGGATGATTTCGGACCGGAACCAGTCTGTTACGATCGAGTCCGTACAAGAGGGAATCCGGATACACGAAAATCCGGTCGGCGTGCTGACCAATAATCCGCCTTTTGAAGAGCAGATGTTCCAATTGAATAATTATATGCATTTGTCACCCAAAGAACCGACCAATCATTTTTCGGATAAGCTGAAACTGCAGGCATACTGCCTTGGCATGGGCGCTTTGGGAATGCCGGGAGATTTATCGTCACAGTCCCGTTTTATCCGGGCTGCTTTTGTGAAAATGAATTCCGTTTCCGGAGATTCGGAAGAAGAGAGTGTCAGCCAGTTTTTTCATATTCTCGGTTCCGTGGATCAGCAGCGCGGCTGCTGTGAAACGAAAGACGGAACGTTTGAAACGACCATTTATACTTCCTGCTGCAATATGAGCAGGGGAGTGTATTATTACACTACGTATGAAAATCATCAGATTACGGCGGTCGATCTGTACAGGGAAAATTTAAACGGCAGGTGTTTGGCATGCTTTCCTCTGATTCGGGAAGAAATGATTCGAAGACAGAATTAATGCGGATGGGAGAGTTTTTTTGTGATGCGTCAGGGTGGCTGGATGTTTTCTTTTCCGGAAATTGCCATCAGAACTTTTGGCGCGCAGTTTCTGCTCATATGTAGAATTTTGTCGTTTGTCAGAATGATATCGTTGTTTTGGATCGTTCGTATTTTTTCTAATGATACGATGCAGCTTTGACTGCATTTAATAAAATGGTAACGGGACAGCAGCTTTAGCTCATGGCTTAAGCTGCCGTATTTTTTATATGTGCCGTGGTTTGTGTGGATATGAATGGTGTGTCCTTTGATTTCGAGATAGTAGATGTCGCTGGATTTGATTCGAATGGTTGTGTTTTTGGTTTTACAAATATAATCTTGCTGGAGACAAACATACTGCTGTAACGCTTCTTTTAGTCCGGATTCGCCGTATTGAGATAGAAATTGGTTGAGATGGGTCTGCAAGGTTTTGTCTAAGCAGTGTTCTTGTTGTCTGTTCATGGGTTTCATTCCTGTGTTTTCGTGTTTTTTATTCTTTTTTCATCTGTGTTTTTCAAAAATTTCCAAAAAAATTTCCTTTGTGTCGTTTATTATACCGGATACGTTGTTGAAAACTTGTCGAAATGTGTTGGGAGGGGGTATAATTTTGGATGGGGATAGTGGGATGAGGGTGGGGATATATTTTGAATGCGACGGATAATCTATTGTTATCTATCAATTAAGTGGGATAGGAATAATGCGGATAATTCGGAGTTATCCGTTGGATTTTGAAAAGCGATTAAATGGACTATCTTGTATTATCCGTTATATTTTTTGGGGTAGAAAAAATATGGCAATAGATATTAAAGAATATATAGACAATATAACACCGGTAAAATTTGAAGAATTATGTGTTTCATATTTGCGACACTTAAAAGGAACTGAATTTACAATAAAAGGTACTCGTTATTGTAAAGATGGTGGAAAAGATATAAAAGGTGTTGCAAAAAACAATATTCCCTATGAGATTTGGGCCGAATGTAAAAAGCAAGGGCGTTCTATAGGGCTTGATGAAATTTCAAAAAATGTTGTATTAGTTCTTTCAGAAAATATAAATGAACTTATTTTTTTCTCAACTAGTAACATAACTGCTGGAGCACAAAAACATATCTCAAATTTAGCTGCAAGGCATAATTTCTCTGTTGCATATTATTATGGTAACAAATTATTGTCTGGATTAGCAGAATTACCAATATTCAGAAACAAACAAAGTGTACAACTTGACGGAGGGGACGATAAAAAAGGCTTATCAATAAATTTGCATTTGTCAAAATATGCAAATTCAAACTATTATGAATCTAAAGAAACCATTATTTTACAACGAGACACAGTATTTTATATCGATATTTTTTTTACAAACAACTCATCAGAAATCATTAATGATATTGTTATAGAAACGCCATATTCTAATTATATGTTGTTTAATATTCAACCGTATAATAAGCATTTCCATCTACATCCATACTGTGATCGTATTGTACAAATAAAAGTAAATGTTGTTAACTGCATGATGAAACATAGCATCCCAAAAGTCAAAATCCAATATGTATATAAAGGGAAAAAGAAGACGATAACCTTATTTGCTGGAACAGTGGATCCTACACAATTAATATATTTCCCATTAATCGGAGTAAAACTTAACAATTTTATAAAACTAACTGTAGAACCTCTTTTAGAGATGGTAGCACCAAACACGTATATAATAGATATTCGAGGTGGTTCTGGTGTTGGAAAAAGCAGATTGATAAAAGAATTATTACTTTTAGGAGAAGTACACAACTGGCATATAAAACAATATGATGGCAAGAACAACAAGGATTTAAAGATTATTAAGGATTTACTATGTTCTTTTATTGGTATCCCATTCTACAGTGGTAATATCAACTTCACATCAGATGAGATTAGAAAAATTTTAAAAAGCCAGGGCGATAACGAAGAGTTTGCAGAAGTTCTATATGATTTTATATATAGAAATAAGACTAATGATGAAATTTTATATTATATTGAAGACGCAATATTGTACTTATTGAAAAATCCTTATTTAGATTTTCCATATATTTTTTCAATTGATAATATACAAGAACTTGATATTTCTGTTTTGGATATATTGGAACATTTAATTAGTATTTTAAGCAATACTGCTGCTAAATTCATTATTATTTTAGGAACTAACATCGAGCGGGTCCCAAGTAAGAATCAGAAAAGATTATCAGAATTTTTAAGTGTATTAGATTGCTATGACGAAAATTATAGATTATATCAAGAATTATATCCCATGGATAATAGTTGTGCCAAAACTTTTTATATTGGACTGTTGAAAAATATTGAAAGTCATGAAGTCTTATTAAATCTTTTAATTAACAAGGCTGGCACTCGTCCCTTTGATATGATTATGCAATTAAAGTATATGCAGGAAAAGAATATACTTTCGTGGCAGGAAGGAAACTCTTGGTATATTCAAAATTTTAGTAGATTTGACTCCTTCGTCAAAGAAGTGCCGATTAAAAGTACTGAACTGATTCGGAAAAGGGTAAACGCACAACTAGCTTTATCCAAGGAGAATAGTGTCGGAAATTATTATCAAAGATGCTTTAACACTTTGGTAAAATGCTTGTTGCTTTTTAAAGACAATCTCCCAATAGAATTCCTACATTATATCGATATTGACGAAGAGATTGTCGTAGAATTAATGAATTCTTTGTTTTTTAGATATGATGAAAATGAACCGGAAATTCATTTTTATCACAATAATCTTTATTTATATTTTTTTAGTCAAAAAATTTACTTATATGATACTAAAATGGCTAATAATGTCGCCATGTGGTTAGAGAATGAATCAGAATATTCATTAAAGAACAAAGATGTAATTTTGCTTGATTGCTACATAAAACTGAAAGACTACGAAATAGCAAAAATAAAGGGAATTAAATGTCTGAAAAATTCTTTTGATATATATAATTATTCAGAAGCTGCAGCAATTGCTGAATTATTATTGTCTACTAAAAAGTTTAAATTGAAAGATGATGAAAGTTTTGAAATAAAATTATTATTGGCAGATGCCTATCGTGAAAGAATTGATCATGAAAAAGGAGCACAACTTTATAACGAACTATTTAACGAATTAAAGTGCAAAAGTAAACTCTTGACAGAGAAGGAGATAAATAAGTTTTATCATAAAGCTATAAATGCAAATTTAAACTCTAATCATCCAGATTTTGCATTAGAAATATTAAAACATTTTGAAAGAACAAATATAACTATCCCTTTCTATAAATTAATTTTATATGATCGCTTGGCTGTTGTGTATCTTGCATTAGGTGATATAGATAGTGCAAAAAAAAATATCGAAGAAGCTATTGATATGGCAGAAAAAGCAAACAATACTGAATGGATGGGAATTGTATATTCTGATTACGCATATCTTCAATATCGAGGTTATCAGGATCCAGCACAGACATGCAAATATTTTATGAAAGCGTATAATACACAATTCCCAAATCTTACTTATATTAACAGAATAGGTGAATTATTGCAGCAAAAATCATTTGCAGAACTTTTAAAAGGAAATTTAAAAAATGCTTTATCTGATGTCAATAAGAGCATAGAAACTTGCCAAAAGATTCATAGTACTTATTTGGAAGTCAAAGCTATCAATTTAAAAGGAATAATACAGATTTTATTAAATGACAAGCAAAAGGGGCTTGAAACATGGGGAAAAGGAATTGATTTATGTCAGGAAATAAAAAATCTACCGAGTAAGATCCGTATATATTGCAATATTGGAGCATATTATTTATCTGAAAATAATTTTCCATATGCAAAAGATAATTTATTGATTTCGTACCAATTGTTTTTAGATAATCAATTTAGTGATGAACATTATAAAGAACTTTTTTATAACTTGATACGTATATGCTATCTTTCTGGTGATAACTCTACCATTGAAAAAATAATATCAAAAGCAAATAACATTCATATAGAGGAATTTCATAATTTTTTAATAGAAAAAAAGTATGATGTGAATTCTGACTATGGAATACTTTTCTATAAAAATTGTAATTTTATTTTCTGATTTGGGACTGTCCAAAAGTGGACTTGTTGACAAACTAAAGAAAAATGGCTTTCTGTATGGTATACTTATTATACCAATTGCAGGAGGTCATTTTTTATGATGGGAAAACAAAGCGGACAAATCCAGATGGTAATCCTTGACATAGATTCTATGATTCCAGAGAATCATCTTCTGAGACGGATTAAAAAGGACCTGTTGACAAACTCACTTTTTCAACGTTTATTTCTACATGTCTTTTTGAAATATCATAAAACGGCTGGTAAATTCAGTTATTCAAACTGCTTTTACCAGTCGTTTTAGATTTAATGCCGTTGCCGATAAGAGGCATTCTTCTGTCGCTTTCTGAAGGCCTCTTTTCTGGATTTTATTCAATGTATGTTCTCTTTTTAAAACTGAGAATGTTCCTTCTGCCCATATCTTCCTAAGACGCATGACCCTCAAATAATCACTGGTCCCTACTTTCTTGCTGTTTTGATAAAAAGAGGGATAATAAGCACTTGCATTGATTCTGACTGTACCGAGATCTGTAGCACAAGCGGAAAAATCCGGACAGTTTTTACATGGTTTCTTTGAACGGCTATATAAACGGTAATCATTCTGTGTTGACTTTTTATAAATTAATTTCTGAAATGCTAAATATTCTCCCTGTCTACATACAAAGCGATCTGTTTCTTCCTCATAACAGAATCCTTTTTTCATTGCATTGTTCTGATATTCACGGATAGCTGTATAACCTTGAACCCCTAATAACTCCAGCCCTCTGTGTACTGCTCCTATATCATATCCGCTATCTAATCCAATTTCCTGATATTTACAAGGCTGTCCTTTTAAATGTTCCAGGATAATATCACTTTCCCTCCGGTTAGCAGGGTAGCAATCCACACCGGTAATAATTCCATGACTGGTATCCACTGTCATCTCCGTCAGATAACCCAGCCCTTTTTACGAGCCTGATGGATATAACCACACTCTGGATCTGTCCGGCTTTTTAAAGACTCTTTTTCTCTTTTTACATTTTTCGGTTCTTTATATCCGGGCATGGATGAAAGCTCTGCTTCCAGTTCTTCCATATATTTTACAGTGGATTGTTGGACTGTTTCAACTGCCTCATAGCGACTGTCCCAGGATACATTGGACGGAAGGAATGAACGTAAGCGCCAAATATTCCTGCGGATTTTCTAATCTCCTGAATCCCTCTATAATT
>OFHM01000915.1_pt1 | contig 21601 bp, 18 predicted proteins | sample 1521311 | NCBI WGS metagenome assembly OFHM01 (sample SAMEA3504083, study PRJEB24116) | mouse gut metagenome | biome: mouse gut; feature: mouse-associated habitat; material: faeces | place: Denmark | collected 2011 | reverse complement strand
ACATATTTTGACACCACCAACAGCCGTAACGCATTTCATTCTAACCGTTACAGATAATCAAGTGGTACTTTTGACCACTTGATTATTCGTAACACCATGCGTAAATTCGTTACGATTGAGGTAAGGGGTCAATTTGACCACTCACCTTATCCGTAACGCTCTGGCGATACGCCCGCTGGCGGCAGGCATTGGAGCAGTAGACCGCATCCGACCGTTTGGGGGTGAAGGTTTTTCCACAGCCTTTGCAAATCCGATTTTGTCGTTTTTCCAGCCGCCGCTGCTTCAAATCTTTCTGGTATCCACGGTTCCCGCACAGATGGTAATAGCAATATTTCTTGGTGCTGATCTGCGTGTAGAAGACTCGACCACAGCCCTTGCAGATGATTTTCCGCACAGCCGAGTACGGCCTTATCCCGGTGAGCTTTTCTTCATACCATTGCTTCAGCGTTTCCTGATTTTCATATTCCCAATCGCAGTTCCACATGGAATATTCCCTTCTTTCCATAGGTCAAGGCGGGCCAAGTATACCTGACCCGCCCATTCCGTTTTTATACGGTTTCTGCTTCCTGCTTCTGCCGATACCGCATTTTGCTGTGCGCTTTCCTCTGGCAAGCCTCACAGCAGTATTTCACATCGTTCCTGGTCGTGGTGAACGCTTTCCCGCAGTTTCCGCAGACACATTCCCGCTTTCTGCTTTCCGCCGCCTCCTGCCGGTAGAATTTCGCCCGGCAGTTCGGGCCGCAGAACAGAGTATTCGACCGCCCGGATTCAAATTCTTCCCCACAGCATTTGCAGATCAGCTTGAAAGGCTGACCGACAGTGTGTTCGCCGGCCTTGATTTTCTGGTAGCGTTCACGGCTCTTAACACGATGCCTGTGCAGGGAAGCCTGCCGCTTTTCTTCCTCCGGCGTCAGTTCCGGGGCCGGGAGTTCAAACCGCCCGATGAATTTCAGATAGATGTCCACTTGCTGCGTCCGGTCACCGTCAATCTTTTCCGGGGCATGGACGATGATTTTATCAATAAATTCGTTAATCATAGGAGTGGTCAGTTCCGAAAAATCCGTGTACTTCTTCGCCAGGGCGAGGAACCGTTCCACATTGGCGGTGTCCTGCTCGAAGCTGTCCAACGCCGATTCCGCCTCCATGACGGACTGCCGGAGCGCAGTCTGTTCCTGTTCATACCCGGCAAGCAAAGTATCAAAGCGTTCCTCGCCGATGCGCCCAACCGCATAGGATTCGTACAGCTTCTTGATGATGGTGTCCAGTTCCTCACACCGCCGCTTGTCCTTGTTCAGCTTGCGTTTCAGTTCCTTTGCCGCCTGCGCCTGCCGGACTTCGGACGCCGCCCGTACCTTCTGGATAAACTCGGCCTCGTTGGAAATGGCGTAGGCACTGGCGTAACGGATGGTCTCCAGAATCAGTGTCCGCAGAGCCTTGGTGGAGATGTGGTGATTACTGCAAGCACTGTCGTGAGATTGCCGGGCCAGCGTGTAGGTGGAGCAGTCGAACCAGTCCGACGGATAAGGCTTGGCGGCGGTTCCCCGTGAGCGGTGGTTATACAGCTTCGCGCCGCAGTCGGCACAGTAGAGCAGCCCGGTCAGGGGATTGGCCTCGCCGATGGTGTCGTGGCGACGGGGCGTCTTTCTCAGCTTCTGGGCAAGCTCCCAGGTCTCCTTATCCACAATGGCTTCGTGGGTGTTCTCAAAAATCAGCCAGTCCTCCGGCGAGTGGACAACAGCCCGCTTGTCCTTGTAGGATTCCTTGTAAGAGCGGAAGTTGACCGTATGCCCCATATACTCCGGCTTGGAGAGAATCTGCCCCACCGCGAAGCCGTTCCAGCTATAAGGCCGGGGGATGTCCTCTCTGCTTTTCCAGACACCCCGCCCCTGCCTTGCAAAGTAAGTGGCAGGCGTTTCGACCTTCTCCTCGCAGAGCATCGTGGCGATTTCATATGGCCCGTGGCCCTCAATGGTAAGCTGGAAGATGCGCTGCACAACAGCCGCCGCTTCCTCGTCGATCAGCCAGTGGTATTTGTCGTTGGGGCCTTTCCGGTAGCCGTAGATGGCGCAGTTGGTGGTGGGCTTGCCGGACTCGCCCTTGACCCGGATGGCGGTGCGTTGCTTGCGGCTCAGATCCCGCAGATACCATTCGCTCATGATGTTCCTTGTGTGGGGGAAAAAGATGCAGACCAAAAACCGTTGCAGCACAATGGCTTCGGGCGTTTTTGGGCATAAGCAAAGAGCGCAGGATCGGAGTCGGCGTTTGCCTCTCCGGTCCTGCGCTCTTTCCTCATGCTTTCACTCAGCACAGCCCTTCACTGATCACCACATCAACATCCCTGATCTTGACCCGGATGGTGCCGGCGTCCACCACCGTGATCCGCTCTATAAACTTGTGGGTAATCGTATCATCGTATTCCGTGAAGCACATCGGCTGCTGGTCCAGCCACGCCTCCATCTCCCGCTGCCTGGAGGCTCGGAGGCTCCGCTGGCTTTTGTCTTCTTCAAGAGCCTGCATCTGATCCAGAATCTCCTGCTTCTCCGCTGTCACCGCCTCGAGCTGGGCGTTCAGCTCCAGGCTGTCCATATCCTCCAGCACCTTGTCTAGCAGCACGGCCTGTTCCGCCGTCAGAGCGTCCAGTCGCTGCTTCAGCTCCAGGAGGCTTACCCCATCCGCCCTGTCGTGGCTCTGGGCCAGCCCCGCCAGCTCCAGGACTTCGGCTTTTACCTCGGCCCGGATGGCGCCGTACTCGTTCAGAGCGGCCACGATGGCCCGATGGAGCTTATCCTCGTCCAGCGAGGGCGAGTCATGGCAGTATTTCTTCCCGAATTCCAAGCGGGAAACACACCGCCAGACGATCCGCTTTTTGCCGTTCCTGGCCCAGGTACAGCGCTTGTAGGGCGTTCCGCACTCCCCGCAAATCAGCAGCTCACTGAGGGCGTACTTGGCGGAGTATTTGCCCTGCTCCGTCTTGCCGGTCTTCTGCATGACCTTCCGTTTGCTGGCCCGGCGGGCCATCTCCGCCTTCGCCTGATAAAACATGTCCCTGGAGATAATCGCCGGATGATTGTTCTCCACATAAACCATGGGAAACTCGCCGGTGTTCCTCACGATCTTTTTGCTGATGCAGTCGGTGGTGTAGGTCTTTTGCAGCAGAGCGTCGCCGATGTAGCGCTCGTTGATGAGAATATTATGAATTGTCTGCCAGGACCACTGCTTCACCCCGGTGGCGGTGGGAACGCGGTCCCTCTCCAGCTCCCTCTGAATCCCAAAGATGCTGGCCCCGTCCAGGTACCGGCGGTAAATGCGACGCACCACCTCCGCCTCCTCCGGGTCGATCTCCGGCTCACCGTCCGCCCCACGGCGGTACCCCAGCAGACGTGTATACTGGAAGGGCACGTTGCCAGCCTCCCGGCTTTTCAGGATGCCCCAGATCACATTGTTGCGGATGGACTCGCTCTCCGCCTGGGCGAAGCCGCTGAACAGCGTGATCATAAACTCACCGGCCTCCGTGAGCGTATTGATGTTTTCCTTTTCAAAGTGGACTGCAATACCCCGGCCCCTCAGCATACGGACGGTGGCCAGACAGTCCACCGTATTCCGAGCGAAGCGGGAGAGGGACTTGGTGAGGATCAGGTCAATGCGTCCCCGTTTGCAGGCGGCAATCATGCGGTTGAACTCCGCCCGCTTTTTCATGCTGGTGCCGGTGATGCCTCTGTCAGCAAAAATTCCGGCAAATTCCCAATCAGGGTTCTCTCCGATCTTCTGGGTGTAATACTCCTTCTGAGAGGTGTAGCTGGTGAGCTGCTCCTCGCTGTCGGTGGAGACCCGGCAGTAAGCGGCCACCCGCAGCTTCCTGCCGGAGGGGCCTCCGGTTGGCGTTTTCTCCTTGGTGGCGGGGATGAGACGTATTCGCTTTTCTCGTACAGCCTGTTCCATAATCTGTCCTTTCCCGGTAGGTTTACACTATCCTTTGAAGGTCACCGTCACCGCGTTGTCCGCGGAGATGGTGATATATTGAATGGCCTTTTCGCCATGGATATCAATTAAATTGGCCTCCTGTGAGAAGCAGTCGTACCGGGCGGAAACCCCCTGGAGAATCAGTTTTACAATCTCCTCCGGCTGATCTGGGTGCTCCAGTCCTCGGTTGATGGCGTTGGTCAGACGGACTGCCTCAGCAGACGGCTCATAGACCACAGCGGACTGTTCCGAAGGCGTATACGCTGCTGTCTGCTGCTCCACTTCTGCCAGAAAATCAGAATCTTTGATTTCCGTCCTGATTCCACAGCCCTCACATTGGAGGTACAGCGTATCATTTCGCTTTTGTCCGCTGTGCCGCCGCTTTAAAGGACTGCCGCACTCGCTGCAGCGCAACTTCTCCCGATATCGAAGGGCGGGGCGGTCTGATCTGCGAACCGTCTTTTTCCGTCTTTGAATGATTTCCTGCGCCGTTTGGAAGGTCCCGGCGTCAATAACGACGGGGTAGCCGTCGGCGCCCGTATAGCGAGGATTTTTCAGAATGAAGCCCACCCGGTTCATGGTCCACTGAGGGCGTTCCTGGCTGTAGAGGATGCCGTCAGCGTTCAGAATGTCCGCAATCTTCCACTGATAGGTCCCCTCCAGGTAGATGGAGAATATCCGCTTCACCACCTCGGCCTCTTGGGGCTGGATGACCAGCCGCCCATCCTGAATCTGATAGCCGTACAAAATTTTCCGAATCATGCTTCATCCTCCCGAACCCGCTCCGCCAGTTCAATGCCGCCTCGAAGATGGAAGCGGACACGGGAGCGGGACTCCGCCGTGACCTTCTCCACCAGCTCGGAAAACAGGGCTTCATCGAAGCCCTCCAAGCGGTCCGGCCCACTGCGAATCTTATTGATTGTCTGACGGAAGGCGTCCAGCGCTTCCTCCAGGTCATCCTCCTTCAGCAGGCGGCGGCGCTCCTTCCGAAGCTCCGCCAGACGGCCATCGAGTTCCCGCAGCTTGGCGGCTCCGGCGGAGGCGTCCAGAACGCCCTTGCTCTGGAGGGCGCTGACCTTATAGCTCTGGTCAGACGCCTCGGCGATGGCCTTGTTCACCGCCAGCATGGCGGGATTGTTCCGCTGGCGGGCCTCGTTCAGAGCGTCCAGCTGGCCCAGGGCGGGCTTGAGGATGACGCCGTCGTGAAGCCGGAGCTTGTTGTACATCCGCGCGAAGGCGGCGTGGATGGCCTCCTCCGGGATAGGCCCCACGGAGCAGGAGGCGGCGTTTCTCAGGTGGTTCCGGCAGCTCCACATGGCGGTGCCCTTCCGGGTGGTTCTGCGGTAGAGGGCCTCCCCGCAAGCTGCGCAGTACATCTTCCGGGACAGCGGGTAGACGCCGTCGGGACGGTCCTGGCGATGCTTTTTTCTCTGCCGGAGAGCTTGGACCTTCTCAAAGGTCTCCCGGCTGATGATGGCGGGATGGGAGCCCTCGACATAAATCTGGTCCACTTCGCCGTGGTTGATCTTCTGCGTGAAAGGGAAGCCGGTTTTATAGGTCTTCTGGCAGAGCGTGTCGCCGATGTATTTTTCGTTCGATAACCAGTAGTAAATCTGGCGGGTGGTCCAGTGGACGTTTCCCTTCCGGTCCTGAATGCCCCGGCTGATAAGATCGTTCACGATCCAGCCCACGCTGTGGCCGCTGAGGTAGGCGTCGAATACCCAGCGCACCAGTTCCGCCTCCGACCGGATGATCTCCATGCTTCCGCTGCCCTTGAGACGGTAGCCGTAGGGCGGCTTGGTGGTGATGAACTGGCCCAGCTCCATTTTTCTCCGGAAGCCCTGGTGTCCGTTTTCGGAGATGGAGACGGACTCCTGCTGGGCCAGAGCGCCGAAAACGCTCACCAGGAATTCCGTGGTGAGCGTTTCCGTGTCGATATTCTCTTTTTCGAATTGGACGGTAACGCCGAGGGACATCAGCTCCCGCAGAGAGGCGAGGCAGTCTTTCGTGTTCCGGGAGAAGCGGGAGAGGGACTTCACCAGGACCTTGTCGATCTTACCCTTCCGACAGTCGGAGAGCATCCGGTTGAAGTCCTCCCGCTTGTCCGTTTTCGTGCCGCTGACCGCTTCGTCGGCGTAGACATCTACAAGCACCCAGCCCTCGTGGTCATTGATGAGGTCGGTGTAATTGCGGATTTGGGAGGCGTAAGAGAGCGCCTGCTCAGCGTGGTCCGTGCTGACCCGGCAGTAAGCGGCAACCCGCAGAATGGTGGGTTCCTTTTCCCTGGGTGGGATGATTTTCACGTTTCCTGCCATGGGCTTCGGCCTCCTTTCCGTTTTGGCAACGCCAACACTACCACACCACGCCGGAGATATCCAGAACTATTCCCGAACAGCTTGTGCCAGAAGGGATTCCGTGTTGATGCTCTCTTTGACAAAGTGGACGGTCACGCCAGCGGCGGCCAGTTCCCGCAGGATCGCCAGACCGTCGGGGAGGTTCCGGGCAAACCGGGAGACGGACATGGTTACGATCTTGTCGAGCTTTCCCTTCCGGCAGTCCTCCAGCATACGGTTGAAAGCGGTCCGAGAGTCCCGTATCTGGCTGTCAGGAATTTCCGCATCCGCATATGTATCCGCCAGGGTCCAGTTCTCATGAGCGAGGATTTCATCCTTGCAGAGTCTGCCCTGCGCTTCGTGGCTGCCGCCCCGGCAGTATATGGCGGCGCGTGAGACTGTTCTTACTGCATTTGCCATGTCAAATCCTTCTTTCCTGTTTGGTACTGCAGACACTACCACACCTTTTGGGGAATATCCAGAACTATTCCCACACAGCCGAGGGGCGGTATTTCTCTACAGCGAGGCGCTTGGCGGTGGTCAATTCCTCCGCCGTCAGGAAGCCCGCCTGGGCCATGTCCTCCAGGGTGCGGGTGACCAGTATGTGCTGGATTTCGCTCTTGACGTTCATCATCCGCCGCCCTCCCGGAAATAATCCGATCCCTTGACGCTGTGGATGAATGCCTCCACCTCCTGGAGGCTGTCGGTGATCCGCATATCCGGCAGAGCGGTCTTCACATCCTCGAAGTAACGCTGTCCAGGGACAGACCGCTCGTCCAGGATGGCCACGACGCAGGTGTCCGTTTCAGTGCGGATGGCCCTGCCGAAGCCCTGCTTCAGCTTGATCTGCATCTCCGGCACGACGATGTCCCGGATAAAGGAGTGGAGGTTTGGAAAGCTCTCCCGCTCTTTTTCTTTCAGGGCGTCCGGGCGGGCGAAGGGCAGGCGAGGGATCACCAGCAGGGACACGCAGTCGCCTGGGAAGTCGAATCCCTCCCAGGCGGCCCCGGCGGCCAGCAGAACGCTCCCGGGGCTGGCCTTGAACTGCTCTGTGGTATGCCCTGCGTTCCGGCCCAGGGTGAACAGGGGCCAGAGAAGGTCCTTTGCCGTCAGCCGTTCTTTTACGGCGGACATGGCGGCATAGGAGGTGAAGAGCACCAGGGCATGGCCGCAGGCTGCTTCCAGCAGCAGGGCAATCTCGTCGGCAAGTTTGTCATAGTATACTTCGTCCCTCTGTCCAGGAGGAAACCGCGGCACATACAGCAGGCAGTTTTCCCGGTAATCGAACGGGGAGAGCGAGACAGACTCCGTTACCCGTCTGTCCTCCAGCAACCCGGCTTCCTCCCGGAAGCGGCGAAAATCGCTGCCCACAGCGAGAGTGCCGGAGGTGAGGATGATGGGCCTGGGCTGGTTCCAGAGGGTGCTCTGGAGCTGGGCGGTCAGGTCCGCTACCGTAGCGCAGAGCATGACGGTATTGCGGGCGTCCTCCGCCAGATAGAATACCATGTCGGGGTGGCCCTCGCTGAACAGGGCCACCGTTGAGGCCAGCTTTTCAAGCCTCCTGCGGGTAGCGGGGGTGAGCAGGGGATTGACCTGCTTCCGGACTACCGTCAGGGCCCGGTTCGGGGCCACCAGCAGCCGGGCGTATTCGGAAAATCGTCGGTCCGGGTTGTGGGGGCGTTCCAGCTTCCGAAGGAAGAGGCGGGAGGTATCCGCCAGGGCGTCCGCCGCCAGCAGGTATTTCTCCCGCCGCAGATCGTGGATGAGGCCCTGGATGTCCTCGGCCCGGAGGGTGACGCCGAACATCTGCCGGGCCGTTTCCGGCAGCTTGTGAGCCTCGTCGATGATAATGGCGAGACTGTCCGGCAGGATGGGCTGGCGGCCCGTACCACGGTGGATGGCGTCCGCCAGCAGGAGGTTGTGGTTGCAGATCTGGAAGGGATATTGACCGCCGTCGCAGCTATCCAAAAATGTGCGATACCGGCAGTCCTTCTGTCCGCAGTCGCAGACCTGGGGGACGCACACCCGCTCCCGGTCATAACCGCTGAGGCGGGGTGCTTCGTCCAGATCCAGCTTCTCCCGCAGGGAGAGCAGGGCGTTTCCGGCCCTCCAATTCTTCTTGCGGAGGTCCAGCTGACCCAGCCGCCGTTCCAGGCGCTGGTCGCAGACGTAGTGGGATTTGCCCTTGCGAATCACGGCCTGAACGGGTTCCGCAATCATACCGTCTGCCGCCAGACCAGCGGATAGAAAAGGCAGATATTCATCCCGCACGGCCTTTTGCAAAGCAATGCTCGAAGTAGAAATAAGGATAGGCTGGGTGGGCCGCAGGTCGTGGAACACAATTCCTGCCACGAGGTAGGCGTAGGTTTTGCCGATGCCGGTTCCGGCGTCGCAGAGGGCAATCCCTCCATCCTGCATTGCTTCCAGCATCCGGTGGCTCAGGGCGATTTGCTCCGGGCGCTCCGGCATCCCCTGGACGGGGAGCAAATCTTTGAAAATATGGTCGATGTCCTTATGGGCATCTTGCCTGTTGTGATGATTCATCCGTAAAGTTCCTTCAACAATTTCGTTTTCTTCTGTCGCTTCCACCGTATTCGCAGCTCGCGCCCCGGTGGATCGGGAACAGTACGGGTCGGGTCCGGCAAGATCCGCGCGGGCGTGTACCAGGGGTCTCTACTGCTTTCAACCCCAGGGCAGCCCCACGGCCTGGATCTCAGGCCGCGCATAGGTGTCTCATTGTGTACCCGGGCAGGGTCAACGCTGACGGCCTTGCCAAAGGCCATCCCAGCGGGTGGCATTCTCGCTCGCCGGAGGTCCCTCGCGACCCCTGCTGGGGCGGCGAGGGACCTCCGGAATCGTGGCGTGCGCTGCTGGACGCTCGTCTGTCCGGGTGGTTCCCCGTACTGCTGATATTCGGTTTTCAAAGAGCAGAGAGAGGCTGTCGTGATGTTTCCCTCTCACTCCTATCCCGAAAAACCAGTGGGGTGGATAAAACTTTTCAAGAAAATATTTTCTTGTACAGCTTTTCCAGCAGCTTGTCTCGACGGTAAATAATGGTCCGGTGGTAAACGCCGAGTCTTTTGGCGTATTCCCGGACAGACTCGCCGTCAAAAAAGAGGGCTTGGATGAGTTCCCGTTCCTCTGCGCTCAACGAACTAAGCGCCAAAGCAAGGCGCTCTTTATGTACGGTAGCCTCTGCGCACTCTTCCCTCTGTATGGCGGACTCTTCAGCGGAAATTTCGTGCTGCGTTGCATACAAGTCGATGGGAACATCATGGGCGGTTAGCAGTTCCAAGGAAACCTGTGGGTGTTCTTCCTGCTGTTCATCCAGATACCGTTCCCGGCGATCCATCTGGGAATAGGCGAGGAATACTTCCTCCGTAACCTCCACATCTACGCCATCGACTGTGATGATATTGGCGACAACATTGCCGCTTTCATCTTTGACGCGCCGGTAATTCCGGCTTTTCTGCCATTTTTGCATTTCTATGATCTCCAATCTCAGAATTTGCGGGGACCTGAGATTGGGGATCACGGATACTTTGCTATATAGGGACTCCACCTCGCGAGCGCGGATGGGAAACGGCGCTTTCCGGCGGAAGGTAAGATTTTTTTGCTTTTCCCCGTGTAACTTGAGGGAAAAGCCGGTTTGTTGTAAAAAACAGCGGATTTGTTCGACAGTTTTCTGCAAAATTCTCTAAAATTTGATGGGGAACTTTGCAGAAAAATGTCGAAAAAAAGGAGAGGTGCGAATAGCCCTAGAGCTATACGCACCTCCATGAATAAATGAAATTGTGATCTCTGCTTGTGCTGTCTAGTAAATAACCCAGGCGGCACAATAAAGTGATTTTTCATGCCGCATCGCCCGCTGATCCCCACAGAAAAGGAGACAGGGGAATCATGATCCCTTGTCTCCTTATAAGTGAGATTCCGACAGTATTTGGGGCGGACAGAGCCGTGCTTGCGAACGAATCATGATCCCTTTTATTGTTATGCGGTGTCCCGCTTATTTTTCGCTAATTTTGCCCCCACCGTTTGCCTTTGGTGCCAAAGTTCTCAATAATGTAATCACGGCGAATGCCCGTTTCCTTGTTTTGATCATCGAGTTTCCGGTGGTATTCGGAGTTTATGCCCCCCATACGGTTTTTCAGCGAGCAGAGTCTCTTATGCTGCTTACACAGCTCCGAGTGCCGCTGCATCATCCTTTGGCGCTCTGGCTCTCTGCTAAGGGGAATGCTCTTGTTCAGTCTCTCGATTTCCACAGAGTATGAATCCACTTTTGCTTTGACGGCCACAAAGCTGTCCTTCACTTTTAGCTGCTCTTGTTTTATGCGGTTTGCAAGCGTAAAGGGGGCATAATGCAGAGCGATACAGTAATAAAAATCCTGTCTCCTCTGCTGCCTACTCCAGCACGCGGAAATAATACGCTCCGCCTATTCCGCTTTTGCAATAAATCCCTGCAGTCAGGGCCAAAGCATTTGAAATTTTGAAAACAGGGCAAATACCCCAATATAGCGAACAATATGTTGGAAAAAGTTCTTCAATGATTCCATAATGGGATGGGACACAGAAAAAGTGAAAATCCAAGGTTCTGAAAACTTATCAAATACCGAGTTTTTCAGAACTATTTTGAACTGATTTTATGGGAATTTCAAATGCTGTTGCCCTGTCCCTGCAGCGAGGACTCCTTCTGCTCAGATAGAACCGTGCTATAATGAAGTGGTTGACGTTCCAGCTCAGAGAGAAGCCTGTCCAGCCTGTCAAAATCCGCCTTCAAGCTGTTGGGGACCGCACGATATACTTCCTTTTTATAGGCTGGACCATCGGAAAATTGAACGCCATCGCCGCTGGCCGAGAATAAAATGCGAATGATCTGCCTGACCAAAAAAGTCGCCGCTAAAAACGCGAGAAGTATAAGGCAATAGCACATTCCTTTTGGCTATAAGGCCAGATTTTTAAAAGAGGGTCGACCTTGCTTTCTCTTTTAAGCATCACTCTATGTACGTTTTGCCAGCTTAAAGAAAGTATACCCAGCATAGAGTCCCGCGCCCAGAGTCAGGGCTTCTTCATCCACATCAAAGCCGCCGTTATGGTTCGGCAGCAATGTATGGGGATGGGCGGCGTTTCCTGTTCCCAAATACGCATACGCGCCAGGGGTATGAATCTGAAACTCCGCGAAATTATCGCCCCCCAGGGACAGTTCCCGATCTGTAACAGTCCTGCCTTCACCCAGCAGTGCCTCCACAGCTTTCGCCGCCTCCAGGCACACCTGGGGATCGTTGATTAAAGGCGGGGCAAAATCTGTCCATTGGATCTCCGTAGTCCCGCCATAGAGGTCCGAGATGCCGGAGACAGTTCTGGAAACCAGCTCCCGTATCCTCTCCCGGCTCTCTTGAGAGACCGACCGGGTCGTCCCCTCCAGCTCGGCGGTTTCCGCCAGAGCGTTATAGGCGGTTCCCGACACCAGCTTTCCAACGCCAATGATAACCGGCTCCACCGGCGAGGTAAGCCGCGTGACCAGGGATTGGAGCGCGACCACAGTGTGGCTGGCGATATAGAGAGCGTCGGCCCCCAGCTGCGGGGTGGACACATGGGCGGACTTTCCTAGGATCATGATTCGGAAGTGGTCTACAGCGGCATTGTTCAGCCCCGACTTTAATCCGATGGTCCCGCTGGGCAGGTCCGAGGCCGTGTGGATGCCGAACACTCGGTCTGCCCCGTCCAATACGCCCGCCTCCACAAAAGGCCGTGCCCCTTGCCCAATTTCCTCGGCGGGCTGGAAGACAAGCCGCACCTCTCCGCCGAAGTCCGCCCGGCGCTCCGACAGCAGCTTAGCCGCAGCCAGCAGGCAGGCGGTGTGGGCATCGTGACCGCAGGCGTGCATGATGCCGGGAGTCTGGGAGCAGTACTCTACCGGATTGGTTTCCTGAATGGGCAGAGCGTCGATGTCGGCGCGCAGGACGATCGCGCCCGTTCCCAGGCCGTCTCCGCGCAAAATGCCCAGAACACCGGTCTCTCCCACCCGCCGATGGGGAATTCTGAAACGCTCCAATTCTTCTTCGATCCGCTTCGCGGTACGAAATTCACACAGGCCCAGCTCGGGATGCCGGTGAAAGTCCCGCCGCAGCTCAACCAGGTAGGACCTCTCCCGTTCCAGTGCCTTTTTCAGATTCCGCATATACACTCAACTCCTTTTCCCTTTGGCGGAATTTTCTCCCGCAGAGACTCCAGCCGGTTCAGGGCCTCCAGCAGAGTCTCATCCCGCTTGGCGAAGTGGAAGCGGAGTAGGTGGTTCACCGGCTCCCGGAAGAAGCTGGACCCGGGGACGGCTCCCACGCCCACCTTTTCCGCCAGGTCCTCGCAGAACTGGAGGTCGCTGTCATAGCCGAACTCGGAGATGTCCAGCAGGACGTAGTAGGCCCCCTCCGGCGTGTTGTGGGCGATCTTCAAATCGTCCAGCCCTCTCAGGAACAGGTCCCGCTTGTGGGTGTACTCCGCCAGGAGGCCATCGTAATAGTCCTGGCCGAAGTTCAATCCGGGGATGACCGCCTCCTGGAGGGGGGCCGCCGCGCCCACGGTGAGGAAGTCGTGGACCTTTTTGATCCGGTCCGTGATCTCCGGCGGGGCGATGGTGTACCCCATCCGCCAGCCGGTGATGGAGTAGGTCTTGGAGAGCGACGAACAGGAGATGGTCCGCTGCCGCATCCTGGGCAAAGCGGCGAAGTAGGTGTGCCGGTGGGGGGCGTAGACGATGTGCTCATAAACCTCGTCAGTTATGACATAGGCGTCGTATTCCTCCGCCAGGGCGGCAATGACCGCCAGCTCCTCCCGGGTGAAGACCCGCCCGCAGGGGTTGGAGGGGTTGCAGAGAATCAGGGCCTTGGGTTTCTGGCGGAAGGCGTCCTCCAGGACCTCCGGGTCAAAGCGGAAGTCCGGCGGCGTCAGGGGCACGTAGATGGGCTCCGCGCCGCAGAGGATGGTGTCCGCCCCGTAGTTCTCGTAGAAGGGCGAGAAGACCGCCACCTTGTCCCCGGGGTTCGCCACCGTCATCATGGCGGCCATCATGGCCTCCGTGCTGCCGCAGGTGACGGTAATCTCGCGGTCGGGGCTGATGGGGAAGCCCATGTACCGGGACTGCTTTGCCGCTAGGGCCTCCCGGAGGTTCTGGGCCCCCCAGGTGATAGAATACTGGTGGAAGTCCTCCTGGCTGACCTCTGCCAGCCGGTCCAGGATAGCCCGGGGCGGCTCAAAGTCCGGGAAGCCCTGGGAGAGGTTCACCGCGCCGTACTGATTCGAAATGCGGGTCATGCGGCGGATTACCGAGTCGGTAAAACCGGCGGTGCGCTCAGACAGGCTCTGCATGGTCGTGCCCTCCAATGTAGGATTTTTGGTCGTTCAGGATGTGCAGGGGATCCAGGGCATCCTTGATCTGATTCATAACAATGAGGTTTTCCTTGACGGACTCCCGGAGGAAATAGCGCCGCTTGGAGACACCGATGCCGTGCTCCCCGGAGGCCACGCCTCCCAGCTCATAAGCCTTGTGGTAGGCCTGGTCCATGGCGGCGTGGAGGTCCCGCTCCCAGGTCTCGTCATCCCGGTCCCCCCGGACCACGCACAGGTGGACGTTGCCGTCTCCGGCGTGGCCGAAGCTGACCATCCGCACGCCGGAGGCGGCCTCCAGCTCGTTGACGAAGGCGATGAAGTCCGCCGTGCGGCTGATGGGCACCACGATGTCCACGGGCTCCTGCTCGCTGACGGCCTCCACGGCTTTCACCAGAGCCCCCCGGACTTTCCAGACGTCCGCCGCCCGGGCAGGGTCCTCCAGCACCACATAGTCTATCGCCCCGTTGGCCAGGGCCAGAGTGCGGACCCGCTCCAGGTTGGCCTTTACCTCGCTCTTCCGCCCGTCGAAGGTCAGGAGGATATAGCTTCCCGCCTGGGGACAGGGGTACTTCACGCCGGAGAACTCCTCGCCCAGGGCCACCACCTTCCGCTCCATGAACTCCACCGCCGTGGGATTCGCGTCCGCCTGGAGGATGGTCAGGACGCCGCAGATACCCGTGCCCAGGTCCCCATAGGGCACCAGGACGCTGACGGAGGTTTCCGGCTTGGGCAGAAGGCGGAGGAGGCATTTTGTGATGACCGCCAGAGTACCCTCGGAGCCGATGAGCAGGTGCTTGAGACTCAGGCCGCTGGCGTCCTTCACCTGCTTGCCCCCCGCTTCAATCACCGTGCCGTCGCACAGGACGGCCTCCAGGCCCCGGACATAGTCCCGGGTGACGCCGTACTTCACCGCCCGCATCCCCCCGGCATTGGTGCTGATATTGCCGCCGATGCTGGAGGCCTTCTCGCCGGGGTCCGGCGGGTAGAAAAGCCCCTCGCCCTCCACATAAGCCTGAAGGTTCTGAAGTAGGATGCCCGGCTCCACGGTAACGGTGAGGGTATCCCGGTCCAGCTCCAGAATCCGGTTCATCCGGGAGAGGTCCAGGATGATCCCGCCCTGGAGGGGCACGGTGGACCCCACCAGATTGGTGCCCGCCCCCCGGGGGGTGACGGGAATGTGATGCGCATGGGCGTACCCCAGGATGCCGCTGACCTCCTCCGTGGAGAGGGGGAACACCAAGGCCTCCGCCTGGCCGTGGAGGCGGCCCAGGGCATCGGTGAGGTACGCCGGTGGTATACTGTCAAAGACCAGGCGGGATGCGTCGCCGATGATGTCCCGCAGGGCCTGCCGTTCGATCTGCATAGTCAATTCCTCCTGTTTAAGAGGAGCCCCTCCCCGCTTGGAAAGGGGCTCCCCGGATGTCCGGTTACTGAGCCAGCAGGTCCTGGTCCCAGCCGACTTTAATGAAGTACCCGCCGTAGTCCTCGTTGAAGACCTTTTCCGTGGCCTCGCTCTGGAAGGCTTTGACCACCTTCTGATAGGTCTCCACCTTGGCGGAGTCGCCGAGGTCCGCAGTCCGGGCGGCAATCAGGTTCCAATACTCCTCCACGTCCAGCACGCTGTCCTTGTAAATCGCCTCGTCGGTCTTCAGGCCGAAGTCCAGGGCGTAGTTTCCATTCACCACGGCGGCGGCCACGTCCGGCAGGGCCGAGGGAATGACGTTGGCTTTCAGCTCCTCAATGGTGATTCCCACATTGTAGGTCTCGATATCCTCCAAGGTGGGATTGAATCCCGCCGCGTCGCTGATTTTAATAAGGCCCGCTGCCTCCAGGACTTTTAGGGCCCGGCCGCCGTTGGTCAGGTCGTCGGGGATGGCCACCACATCGCCGTCCTTTAGCTCCTCCACGGAGGAGACCTTCTGAGAATAGAGGTTCAGCGGGATGATAAAGGTGTTGCCGATGGTTTGAATCTCATAGCCATAGCTTTCAATCTCGCTTTGGAGGTAAATGCGGTGCTGGAAGGCGTTCAGGTCGATGTCTCCGTTGGCTAGGGCGTTGTTGGGGGTCACGTAGTCGGAGAACTGGACGAATTCCAGATTGATGTTCTCCGCTTTCAGCGCTTCCTGGGCAGACTTCCACAGGTCTTCGTAAATCGCGCCCACAACGCCCAGGGTCACTGTAACGGGCTCGGCGGGAGCGTTGGAGCCTCCGGACCCGCCGGAGCTGCCGGGGGCCCCATCAGAGGCGCCTCCTCCGCAGGCGGCCAGGGTCAGAAGCAGCAGGGCAGCGAAAAGCGCGATGGTTAAAGTTTTCTTGATGTTCATGATGATTTCCTCCAAAAAGCAATTTTTGTTATAGTGTCAGGGACAGGCGGAAATTGTCCCGCATGGTTTCGCAAGAGGCATTGAACCGCTCTTGTTCCTCTGGAGTAAGCGCCAATTCGATGATATCAGCAACGCCGTTCCGGTTCAGCATAGCCGGGACGCTGGCGTACACGTCCCGCTGGCCGTATTCTCCCTCCAGAAGCACGGATACCGGGAGAATTCGGTTTTCGTCGTGGAAAATAGCCCGGACCACCTCGGCAATGGACGCGCCGATGCCGAATTCCGTGGAGCCCTTTCCACCGAGAATCATCCATCCCCCGGCCCGCCCGGCGGCGGCAATGGCCTCCAGGTCCAGTTTGCCATACGTGTCCGGCTGCTCTTCCCGGAGCTGAGACAGGGGCTTTCCCGCGATGCTGACGGCGGACCAGGGGACCATCTGGCTCTCGCCGTGTTCCCCCAGGACATAGGCAATGACGGACTTCCGGTCAATACCCACTGCTTCGGAGATCGCCCGCCGGAGCCGGGCGGAATCCAGTGTGGTACTGGTGGAGAGGACCTGCCGGGGAAGCCAGTTCAGCTGGTGCTGGAGGTAGTGGGCAATCACGTCGGCGGGATTGGAAATACTTAAAATCATTCCGGCAAAGCCGGACATTCGGATGCCCTCCGTCACGTCCTTCATGACTTCGATGGTTTGCCGCAGAGTGTCCATGCGGGTCTGGCCCTTGCTCATGTCCGGCAGGGGCCCGGCGGCGACAATCAGCAGCTGGGCGTCCTCCGCGTCGGCATAGCCTCCCGCCCGGACAAGGGCGTGGCTGGGCAGGTATGCCGTGGCGTCGGACAGGTCCAGCGCCTGGGCCTCCGCCTTTTTGCGGTCAATGTCGATGTAGACGATTTCCTCCGCCAGTCCTTGGGACAGCAGGGCATAGCCCGCGTGGGAGCCTACGTGTCCCGCTCCAATGATGACAACCTTTCGCCTTTGCAGTTCCATGTACATCCTCCTTAGTGGGTGGTCTTCCTGACCACCCGGCCGCCGATAAATTCGATGATACAGACGATGACCACCAGCAACACCACCGTCACGTTGGTCACGTCGGCCCAGTTCCGGTCGTGGCCGTAGCGGACGGCAAAGTCCCCCAGGCCCCCGGCCCCTACCACGCCGGCCATAGCCGTCAAATTCAAAAGGCTCACCAGGGTGATGGTGGTGCCCCTTGCGATGGCGGCTACGCTCTCCCGGAGGTAGACTCGGAAGATAATCTCCCAAGGGCTGGAGCCCATGGAGAGAGCTGCCTCAATGAGTCCATGGTCCAGCTCCGCCAGAGCGCTCTCCACCTGCCGGGAGAAGAAGGGCACGGACCCGAAGACCAGGGGCACGATGGCCCCCCGGACGTACAGCGTCGTCCCCATCAGGGTCCGAGACAGGGGCATCACCCAGGTCAGCAGGATGATGAAGGGGATGGACCGGAACAGACTGACGGCCTTGTCCACGATCTGGTACAGCGGGCGGTTTTCCAGGATGTTTCCCGGCTTCGTCACCGTCAGCAGCACCCCCAGAAGCATCCCCAGCAGGAAGGAAACTGCCCCGGACCACAACACCATCAGCAGCGTATCCGCCAGGGCCTCCCACAAATCGGGAAGCCGCTCCATCACATGAGGCAGCCAATTAACCAGCGTCTCGCGCATCCTTCAGCACCTCCACTCCCACGTTTTTTTCAATCAGGTATTCCACCGCCGCTGTCACCCTTTCCCGCTCCCCGCCGATGATGGCCACCGTGCCGCCGATGGGTGCCCCCTGAATGATCTCGATGTCGGCGAAAATAATGTTCAGAGACACGTCAAACCGCCGGGACGCCTCGGAGATCACGGGCTCCGAGGGGCTCCGCTCCACGTAGCTCAGCCGGACAATCAGTTCCCCGGGCTTGAGACGCACGACGGGGGAATCCTGGGCAATCAGCTCCTCGATCTTCTGGAGATTGGAGGTGGTGCGGATGAAGCTCCGGGTGACGGGCTCCCTGGGCCTGGCGAAGATGGAGAACGCCTCCCCCTGCTCCACCACCCGGCCCATATAGGCCCGGACGCCGGAATAGTGCTCGAAATACTTCTCCATATACTCCTTGGCCTGGGCCACGGTGACGTGGATGTCCTCCGACAGGGAGTAGGCGGAAATGCCGTACACAATGCCGAAGTTGACGGCCTTTGCCGCCCGCCGCAGCTCCGGGGGCACCCCGTCCTGGGGCAGCCCGAACACCTGGGAGGCGGTGACGGTGTGGATGTCCACCCCGGAGTTGAAGCCGCCGATCATGGCCTGATCCCCCGACATATGGGCCAGCAGCCGCAGCTCGATCTGGGAGTAATCCGCGTCCACCAGCACCTTGCCTTTCGGGGCCACGAACATCTTGCGCATCTCCGCCCCTAAAGGGGTGCGCACGGGGATATTCTGAAGGTTCGGCTCGGTGGAGGACAGCCGTCCGGTGGCGGTCACGGTGTTCTGGAAGCTGGTGTGAATCCGCCCGTCGGCGGCCACCACCTTGCCCAGTCCCTCCACATAGGTGGAGTTCAGCTTGGTGAGCTGGCGGTAGTCCAGCACCGCCCCCACGATCTCGTGCTGGGGGCGCAGCTTTTCCAGCACGTCCACGTTGGTGGACCAGCCCGTCTTGGTTTTCTTCACCGGGGGCAGGCCCAGCTTGTCAAAGAGGATATGGCCCAGCTGCTTGGGGGAGAGGATGTTGAACTCCTCCCCGGCCAGCCGGTAGATCTCCGCCTTGAGCGTGTCGATGCCCAGCTGGAGCTGCCTGCCGAAGTCGGCCAGGGCCTGGGCGTCCACCAGCACGCCCGCCCGCTCCATCCGGGCCAGCACCGGGCACAGGGGAAGTTCAATGTCCGTCAGGACGGACAGCAGGCCGAGCTCCTCCAATTTCGGCTGAAACAGCCCGTAAAACACCTCGATCCAGGCGGCGTCCTCGTACCAGGAGGTCTGGGCCTTGAGACCATCGTCCAGCAGGGAGAAGGCCGTCTCGTCCTTGTAGGCGGCGGACTGCTCCACCTCCTTCTTGAAGTAGGACACCACCAGCTTGCGCAGCTCGTAGCTCCCGGCGGTGGGGTCGAGAAGGTACGCCGCCAGCTCCGTGTCGAACACGAAGCCCTCCGGCTCGATCCCCTCGTCCAGCAGGGCGCGGCACAGCTCCTTCGCCCCGTGAGTCACCTTGTTTACCCTGGGGCCGAACAGGGCGGACAGCAGGGCGTGGTAGTCCCCCTCGTAGGCGGCGGCGCGGACGTCGTACAGGTACGCCTCGCCCTCCCCGCCGAGGGACACCGCCACCCCCGCCAGATCCGGCAGGGGCAGGACGGCCGCGCAGTCCGCCCCCTCCCACCTGGGCAGGGCGGCGGCAAGATCCGCCTCGGTGCGCACGGGGATCACGGTGACCTGGACCTCCGTCCGCTCCTGGGCCGTGTCCGCCCCGGTGGGGCCGGGGGTGAGCTTCAGCTTGTCGATGAGCTTGGTGAACTCCAGGTTCAGCAGGGTCTGGTACAGCGCCGGATCGTTGAAGGGCTGACGTTTCGCGTCCGCCGGGTCGAAGCCCATGGGCGCGTCGCAGCGGATGGCGGCCAGCTCCTTGCAGAGCCTCGCGCTGTCCGCCCCCTCGGTGAGCTTCTTCACCAGCCCCGGCTTGGCGGGGGTGTCCGGGGCGGAGCAGATGTCCGGCATATGGTCGTAGAGGTGCTCCACCGTGTGGTAGAGCTGCACCAGGGCCAGGGCGGTCTTTTCCCCCACCCCTTTGACACCAGGGTAGTTGTCGGAGGAATCCCCCATGAGGGCCTTCAGGTCGATCATGTTCACGGGGTCAAAGCCGTATTCCGCCCGGAACGCCTCCGGGGTCACGTCCCGGGTGGTGGTCTGGCCCATGCGGGTGGACACCAGCTTCACGGTGGTGCTGCCGTCCACCAGCTGGAGGGCGTCCTTGTCCCCGGTGACGATCACCGTATCGCCCCCCTGTCCGGCGTTCACCCGGGCCATGGTGCCCAGCAGGTCGTCCGCCTCCCAGCCCTCCAGCTCGTACCGGCGGATGTTCATGGCGTCCAGCACCTCCTTCAGCACCGGCATCTGCACCGCCAGCTCCTCCGGCATCCCCTTGCGCTGGGCCTTGTACTCGGCGAAGGCCCTGTGCCGGAAGGTGGGCGCGCGCATATCGAAGGCCACCGCCAGCCCCTCCGGCTTCTCCTCCTCCAGCAGCTTGAGGAGTATGTTGAGGAAGCCGAAGATGGCGTTGGTGGGCAGGCCCTCCCGGGTGGACAGGTTCTGGCTGACGCCGTAAAAGGCCCGGTTGACGATGGAATTGCCGTCGATGACCATGAGCTTCATGGGGGACACCTCGCAGACTGATTTGGATGGGTTTGGAACGCTTTCCCGTGTGTAAGGCCGTGAATATCTTAGTATACCACGTTTCCCGGGGGGAAGCAAGCGGGGCGCGAAAAGGCGGCCCCGGAGCGGGACCGCCTTGCCTCAGTATTCCGTTGTCCGGGGCCTATGCCCGCCGGGAGATTCTCCGGCGTCTCTCCGCCCGTCGGCCCAGCCCCAGGAAGCCCTCCCGGACGGGGTGGTACACCAGGCGGTACACCACATGGCTCAGCAGCAGGCCCGCCGCCACGTCCAGCACGGAGTGCTGCTTGAGAAACACGGTGGACAGGCAGATGGAAGCCGTGGCCAGGAGGAAAAACACCCTCCACCCCCGATGGGCGAACAGCTTCGTGTCCTTCGCCCCGTACCACACCGCCATGGAGCCCACCACATGGAGGGAGGGGCACACGTTGGTGCTGGTGTCGATGCGGTAGAAAAAGGCCACGATGTCCGTCAGGACGTTGTCCCGCGGGAACACCAGGGGCCGCAGGTGCTGGCAGGTGGGGAACAGGAAAAAGATCGCCAGCGCGCAGGTGTGGGACACCACCACGAAGGCCATCAGCCGCCGGAAGGCGGCGGCGTCCCGCTTGGCGGTGTAGCAATGTATGCCGATCAGGTACAGGAACCAGAACACATAGGGGATCACAAACAGCTCGTGGAACGGGATCACATCGTCCAACGCGGTATACATGACGTGATACCGCTCCGGGCGGCAGACCCGCTCCAGCAGGTAAAACAGCAGGCCGTAAACGGGCCAGTACGCCGCCATCCACAGGGACTCCCGCGCCGCCCATCCGGCGAACAGCCCCTTGGGCCGCGCTTGCGTCAACGCCCCGGCAGGGGCATCCTTTTTCATTGGGCAAGACTCCTTTTCCGCGATCCTCCTCCGCAGTCGTTACTGTATTATAGCACCCGCCCTGTCCGGCCTCAATAGGGATTCCTCACAAATTTTTTCCCAGGAACCGACAGCTTTCCTGCCCGCCGCGCCGAAACAGCCGCTCCCCGCCTGCTCCGGCGGGGGAGCGGCGCGTATCAGGCCGCCCTTTTCTTTCCCGCCGCTCACTCCAGCGTCTGGAAGTAGGCCCGGTTGCGGGCCGCAGCCGGGTCGTCCGGCTTGCAGGCCGCCGCCAGCTCGTTGAACACCCTGGCCCGCTCCCGGTCGCCCAGGCGGTCGCAGCAGACGCAAAGCTGGATGCAGGGCAGGTAGC
>OFHM01000914.1_pt1 | contig 21667 bp, 16 predicted proteins | sample 1521311 | NCBI WGS metagenome assembly OFHM01 (sample SAMEA3504083, study PRJEB24116) | mouse gut metagenome | biome: mouse gut; feature: mouse-associated habitat; material: faeces | place: Denmark | collected 2011 | reverse complement strand
CTTACCGGCGTTTGCCGGAGAACGACTTGGGCCTGCGGGCTAAAATGGAAGATTGCTTGTGCTCCGATGAGAGTACGAAAGGTTTGGATGACTTTTCGTGCTCTCTTTTTGCGTTTTTGCCCGGTAGGAGCAACGGCCGGAAAACAGGATGCCGCACAGGTCAGATTTGACATACCCTCTCCGCTTTGAGGTTTTCGGGGGCGCAGGGTGGATAACCTCAAAGGCTACCGGCAGCGGCCTCACCTCTCACAATCTCCGACACCGGGTCGGTCCGGCAGCGTGAGAGAAGCACTTCCACGATCCCAGCCGGAGGGATCACAGGACACACGCGGCCTATGCCGCAGCCGAGTTGAGCGGTTCGTGTCCACAGCAGCCCCATGTGGACAGGGTGCAGTCACCCTACGCTGTATCGTACTCACCATCCTACAATTCCAAACAGAGACAGACTTTCTCCGTACATTGTTCATTGTCAGCAAGGTCCTACAATTTCAAGACCTTCAGCGGCAGGAACGATGGAGGAAACAGCTTGTCTCATCAGAAATCGGGCAGAAACAGGTGCCTGCGTCACTAGGCGGACTATGCCCATTTGAACATCATTAAAAAAAGGAGCAATGCTATGACAATAAAAACGAAAAATCCCGGTATTTACCAAACCCTCATCGCTCAACTGGACAAGACCGCCCGGCACAACCGCCAGGGCAGTTTCCGCACCAAGGAGCGGTACTACGAGGCCATGCAGCGGTTCTGCAAATTCCTTTCGGAGGAATATCGTCTGCAAAAGCTGGTCAACATCAACGGCAAGCATCTGACCGGCGCGATCTTTGAGGTCAAGACCAAGGCCGGGGTAAAGATCGGGGACTTCCCGGTAAACGCAAACGGTGAGATTACGGTCCCTCAGAAGCACCTCACCGAAGGGTACTATATCATCACGGAAAAACAGGCCCCGGCCGGGTACATCCTGGATACCACGCCCCACGAGGTCTATCTGCGGCCCGGCAAGACCACTGAGGTCTCCATCGAGAATGAGAAGAAGCCCGGTCTCACCATCTATAAGGTGGATTCTATCGTCGGTGACGGAATTAAGGGCGCTAAATTTGAAATCTGGGTGTCCAAGGACAAGAACCAGAACGGCACCTATCAGCAGCTCACCAACAGCTTCTACTACTCGGACGAAAACGGGATCATCCACCTGGACAACTTGGATACTGGGTGGTACAAAATCGTCGAGGTGGAACCGCCCTCCGGCTTCATGCTCAAAGAGCCCTCCGAGCAGACCATCTATATCGAGCACGACACCTCGGTTGAGGTGACCTTTGAAAATATTCCCAAGTCCGCTCTCGTCATCCGGAAAATTGATTCCGACACTGGGGCCCCTCTGGCAAACGCCTGGTTCCGCGTCCGCTACCTGGGCGGGACCTCCGGCAGCGGCGGCACTATCATCGGGGAATATCAGACCTCCAGCAACGGGAACATCGTCATCACCGGGTTGGAGGCTGGAACATATGTTTGCGAGGAAATCTCGGCGCCCCATGGGTACGTCATGGACACCGCCCCGCAGACCGCCTACATCAGCGGCAAGGAGCAGGACTGCATCACTCTTACCTTTACCAACAGCAAGTACGGCTCCCTCCTGGTCAAGAAAATTGACAGCATCTCTCGTGAGCCGCTGAGCGACATTCAATTTTATATCACCACCAGCGACGGCAGTGTGGTAGGAAACGGCAACGGCTACTTTACCACTGACAGCGCGGGTACGATCCTGGTGTCCGACATCATGCCGGGCACGACGCTGGTCGTGAAGGAGACCCGTACCCGTCCCGGTTACATTTTAGACGATGTGCCGCAGACGGTCAAGATCGAGTCCAACGAGACCAAGACCCTGGAGTTCCGCAACCAGCCCACCGGCTCCCTTCTGATCCGGAAGGTGTGCAGTGTCAATCCCAGCGTGACCCTGGCGAACGCGGAGTTCAAGGTGACCTACTCCGATGGCAGCCTCATTGGCGATTCCAACGGGGTCTACCGCTCAGATGAAAACGGCGAGGTGCGCATCGAGGGCCTGACCCCCGGCAAGAGCGTTGTCATCACCGAAACCAAAGCCCCCGCTGGATTCCTGATCGACACCCAGTCCCAGACCGCTGTGATCCAGGCGGGAAAGACGGTCAGCGTGACCATGAAAAACCAGCCCAAGGGCCAGCTCATTGTCCAGAAACGGGACAGCCTGACCAACAAGCCGCTTCCCGGCGCGGAGTTCCGTATCACAACGGCGGCTGGCTGCGAGGTGGGCCTGGACGGTGTGATTGGCACCAGTACGCTCACCCAAAATGGGATTTTCACCACAGATAGCCAAGGTGAGATCCGCATCTCCAACCTCGCCCCAGGGGCGTATGTACTGTCCGAAATCAAGGCGCCGAACGGCGGATATGTGATCGACAATCCCTCCACAAACGTGGTGATTGGCCCCAACGGCGACACTCAAACGGTGATTGTGAAAAATTCCAAGGCTGGCGCACTGGTCATCGACAAACGGGATTCCGTCACCAATAAGCCCCTGGCCGGCGTGACCTTCAAGGTGACGACCGCCACCGGTGAGTTCGTCCCCGACGAAAACGGCCAGATCAGCAGCAACGGCATCTATATGACCGACCGGGACGGTAAAATCACCATCAACGGGGTGGTAGGCGCGCTGGTGGTAACCGAAGTCAAGACCATTCCCGGCTACACCATCGACCCCAACGAAAAAACGCAGACGGTAGTGGTCAACCCCAATGACGTTCAAACGCTCCATTTTTACAACACGCCCGGCACGACCCTCATTATCCGCAAGTTCATCGAGGGCACCGAGAATGAGCCTCTTTCCGGGGTCGCATTCAAGGTGATCGACGGCAGCGGCGCGGCGGTGGGTCCCGATGACGGAATCTACTACACAAACAAGGCTGGAGAGATCGTGCTGTCTGATGTGGAGCCCGGCACTACGGTGATCGCCCGCGAGATCAAAACGGTAGATGGGTTCGTGCTGGACGGCACTCCGCAGAAGATTCTGATTAAGGACGGTGAGGTGCAAAGTCTCACCTTCTGGAACAAGAGGGCTGGGACGCTGCTGATCGAGAAGCTGGATTCCGTTACCAAGGCCCCCCTGATGGGTGCTCAGTTCAAGGTCGTCTATGCGGACGGCCGGGTAGTGGATACTGAGGGCGGCAAGCTGTCGTCCAACGGTATCTATATTACGGACAGCAATGGTCAGATCAAGATTACCAATGTCACGGGGACCATTGTTGTGACTGAGGAAAAGTGTCCGGATGGCTATGTGCTCGGCTCCAATGACAAGAGCCAGACGGTTGTGGTCAATCCCCAGGATACGCAAACTCTCCGGTTTTACAACGACCCCCTGTGCAGTCTCACCCTGACGAAGCGGGATTCTGTCACCGGAAAGCCTGTCCCCAACACCGAGTTTACGGTCAGGGACGGGAATGGAAACCTGATTGGCCGCTACACCACTGGTAGGGACGGTACTGTGACCGTCACCGGCCTCGTGCCCGGAAGCACCGTCGTGGTGACGGAATCGAAGGTCCCCCAGGGCTATGTGCTCAATCCCACCCCGCAGACCATCACCCTGAAAAACGGCACAGGCAACAGCGTGGTCAGCGGCGGCTCCACCGGCAATACGGGCGGCTCGACGGGCAGCACCGGCACAGGCGGCGGCAACAATCTGGATTTTGAGAACGACCCCACCACGACCCTCACGATTCAGAAATTTGTGGAGGGCACAGACAACCAGCCCATGAAGGGCGTGGAGTTCCTGGTCACCGACAGCTCCGGTGCGGTGGTGGGCCCCAACAACGGCTACTACTACACCGATAAGGACGGCCGCATCACCATCTCCAACCTGGAGCCCGGAACGACCATCACCGCCCGGGAAACCAAAACTTTGGCGGGCTTCATCCTGGACGGCACCCCCCAGAGCATTAAAATCAAGGTGGGCGAGGGCCAGACGATGACCTTCTGGAACAAGAAGGCAGGCGGATTGGTCATCACAAAACTGGATGCCGTGTCCAAGGAGCCTTTGGCCGGAGTTCGCTTCAAGCTGACCTATTCCGACGGCACCAATGTGGACCAGGATGGCGGCAAGGTCTCCACCAACGGGATCTATGTGACCGACAGCAACGGCCAGATCAACGTCCAGGGTGTGACCGGCACCATCATCGCAACCGAAATTGAAACCATCCCCGGCTACATCATCGACCCCAACACCAAGTCCCAGACGGTGAAGGTCAACGCGGACGACACTCAGTACCTCACCTTTTACAACACCCCCACCCAGACTCTGGTGATTCAGAAGCTGGTGGAAGGGAGCAAGGACCAGGGTCTGGCCGGGGTAGAGTTCCTGGTTACGGACAGCAGCGGCGCTTTTGTGGGCCCGAACAACGGCATCTACAAGACCGACAAGTATGGCCGCATCACCATCTCTGACCTGAAGCCCGGCGCGGTCATCACCGCAAAGGAGACCAAGGCATTGGACGGCTATGTGCTGGACAGCACTCCGCAGAGCATTGAGATCAAGTCCGGTGAGGTACAGACTTTGATGTTCTACAACACCCCTGTCGGCGGTTTGGAGCTGATTAAGGTCTCCGAGAGCGACAAATCCCAGCGCATTAAGGGCGTGACCTTTGAGATTCGCAGGATGGACGGCGGGCTGGTGGACACCATTACTACCGGCGACAATGGCCGGGTGTTCCTGCCCATGGACGCCGGCGACTACTACGCTGTGGAAATCGAGGCGGCGGAGGGCTTCAAAATCGACAGCACGCCCCACTACTTCACCGTTCAGGACGGCAAGACTACCACCCTGACCGTGACCAACGCCCCCTTCTCTGGCATCATCATTCATAAGGTCAATTCTGTCACCGGCGAGGGAATTTACGATGTTAAATTCCTGGTCTATGACCAGAATAAGAACCCCATCGGGGAGTATTCCACCGATAATGAGGGGTACATTTACATCGACGACCTCACTGTGCAAGGCAAGGGCAAGCTGTTTATCCGCGAGCTGGAGGCCGCCCCCGGCTATGAACTGGACAAGGAATATAAGACCGTCTATGTCCAGCCGGGCAAGACCATTGAGATCGAGTGGAAGAATACTCCGATTACCGGCCAGTTCCAGATCCACAAGTATGCCGCCGAGTACAACGAGGTCACCGGCACACCCGCCGGCGCTCCCCTCCAGGGGGCTGTCTACGAAATCAGCGAGGCCCGCAGCGGAAAAGTAGTGGACTACATCACCACAGACGCCCGGGGTGTCGCCGCTTCCAAGCCCCTGCCTTTGGGTCGATACAAAATCGTCGAGGTGACCGCTCCCGCCTATTGGCAGGTCAGCGGCACGGTCTTCGACGAAACTCTGGAATATTCCGGCCAGATCATCAAAGTAAGTGACTACGATAAGCCCTCCAACCTGGGCGTGGTCATTACCAAGCGGGGCAACGCTGAGGCACTGGCGGGAAGTCAGATGCGCTACGACTTCACTGTGGCGAACACCAGCAACGTGCCGCTTGAGAACTATTATTGGCATGATCGCATTCCCACCGACGCGGCTCGGGCGACCATCTTCACCACCGGCACCTACAGCGCCCGGCTGAACTACCGTATCCTCTACAAGACAAACTACTCCGCCACCTATCAGGTGCTGGCGTCCAATCTGCTCACCAGCAGCAGTTACTCCTTCAGCCTCAACGCCATCCCCACCCAGGCGGGCGAGAAGGTCACGGATATCTATTTTGACTTCGGCAAGGTGCCTGTGGGATTCCAGTCCACTACCAGCCCCACGCTGAACGTGGTGGTCAGCGGCAATATCGCCAACGGCTATCAGCTGATAAACCGGGCTGATGCGGGCGGTAAGTGCCAGGGTACATGGCAGACCGCCCAGGGATATTGGGTCACCATTGTCCGCAAGCTCAGTACATCTACACCTAAGCTGCCCAAAACAGGCTATTAAGTACACCGGGACGGCTCCTGAAAAGGGGCCGTCCCAAACTATACCAAAACAGGAGGCGACTCTTTTGCAGACTCATTCCGAACCCGTGGTGACTGTGCTGGACCGCACAACGCTTCTGATCGAACACGCCCCTCACAGCCATCAATTCCAGCATTTGACGGAGCAGATGCTCATCGTTTTTTCCGCTGCTGGCGTGATCCCCGCCCTGGCCCGGCTGGAAGCTCAGCGATATGCCGCCCTGGCTGCTCTGCATGATATTGGGAAAAAGAATATCCCGGCAGCGATCTTAAACAAGCCCGGCACGCTGACGGCGGAGGAGTTCAACATCGTGAAGACGCATACCATCCAGGGTTGCAAGCTGCTGGAGGCCATCCCGGCATTGCGGCAATGTGACGATTTCTCTTCCGCCTGCGATGTCTGTCTCCACCATCACGAACGCTGGGACGGCAGGGGCTATCCGGACGGACTGGCTGGCAGGCATATCGCCCCGTGGGTGCATGTTGTGGGGCTGGCCGACGCTTTCGATGCCCTGACCCATCCCCGGGCCTACAAGCCCACCTACACCCCGGCCCAGGCCAGAGGAATGATCCTCTCCGGTGCCTGCGGTGCGTTTGACCCCAATATGCTGGAGTGCTTCGGGCAGCATATCCAGGCCATTGCCCATGCAGTTTACTGAACTCCGGCAGGAAAGAGCGGCAGCGCCGCTCTATTTTTATGGAAAGGACAATTTATGACAAAGAAGAAATACCAACCGGCACGGCTCGGCCCCGATCTTCCCCGCTGCTATCTCCGCATCACAATGGCCGTTGTACTGGCGTGCTGCCTGACGTCCCCCGCGCTGGCCGCCACTGACCTGTGGACGGCGGCCCAGACGATCATCGTGGACATCTATGGCCACATCGCCACGCTCAGCACTGCGCTGGCCGGGCTGATGTCCGCCATCGCAGTTCTCGGGGCAAAGCTGTCCAATAACCAGCACAAGGTAGATCAGGCGTGGGACTGGCTCAAGCGGATCTGGATATGCTGGGGCATCATCAACGGCATTGGAGCCTTTATCGCATACATTACCCCGCATTTCTCCGGCCTTGCAACGATCACACCTTAACACCGTTCCGGTGGAAAGGAGGCGTCCACATTGCTGGAACTGATTTTTCAAGGCTTTATAGAATGGCTCTACAGTCTGGTGCTGGACTGCTGGAACTGGCTCTCCTCCTCTCTGCTGGATATTATGAGTCTGGATCTGGATTACATTAAGAGCCATGTTCCCATTATAACGGACATCATGCAGGTGCTTCTGGCGGTTGGCTGGGCTTTGTTGCTGGGGAACCTTGTATTTCAGGCAATGAAGGGCATGGCATCCGGGCTGGGCTTCGAAGCGGAAGACCCGAAGATGCTGTTTGGACGAAGCGCCGTTTTCTCATTTCTGCTGCTGGCAAGTCCGCAGCTCTGCGAGATCGTACTGGATATGACAGCCAGGGTCATTGCACTTCTGGAGCTGCCAAATGCGGTCAACGTGCATCTGGTGGATGCCAGTATCCTTGGGAACCTGTTTGCCGGTTGGCTGGTGGTGATCGTCTGCAACTTCATCATCATGTGGAAGGTGCTGAAGCTGCTGCTGAAGATCGCGGAGCAGTACGTGGTGCTGTCCACGCTGACCATCGCCGCGCCGCTGGCCTTCTCCATGGGCGGCAGCAAGAGTACCGTCTCCATCTTCACAGGCTGGTGCCGGATGTACGGCAGTATGTGTCTTCTGATGGTGTCGAACGTGATGTTCTTCAAGATGTTGCTGTCTGTTATGTCGGCCATACCCAGCGGACTGGATGTGATCCCCTGGATGGTGCTGATTTTCAGCATAGTAAAGGTAGCAAAGCGAATGGACGATACGATCACCCGCATCGGCCTGAATCCGGCCATGGCCGGAGCGCCGGGCGGCAGAAGCCTTCCGGGGATGCTGGCGGCTTCCGTCATGCATGGCGGTGTGTCCCAGGTGACCAGGACTATTGGAGGAGCAATCGGCGGCGCTGTTGGAAGCGCGGCCGGAAACGTTGTTGGCGGTGTGGCTGGAGCGGGTACAGCTGCCGCTACCGGTTTGAGCGGGCTGGCTTCTATTCTTCGTTCAGGCGGCGGAAGAAATACTCCCCCCACGCCCCAAAACTCCAGCGGCCAGCAGAATACGCAGCAGAACGAATCCCAGCAGGAACCTGTCCGGCAGAGTGCCGGACAGCCGGGGGGCTCCCGGCAGGGCAATTTCGCACAGGACGGCGGGAATACCTCTAACACTCCTTCGCAGTTCAATCAGCGGGGCAGCGGCACCCGGCGCAGCAGGAACACCTCTGTTCCTCCCGGCACCCGGCGGGCCCCCAGCTATGTGCCGCCACCCTCCAGCGGTGATAACGCCGCAGGAAGCGGCACAGCATCGCAGAAGCCTTCCCGTGGCGGTGGTTTCGGTGATTCCCGCACAGGTGGTGGCGGCTTGGGTACAGGCCGAGGCGGCAGCTTCGGCGGCGGTGGGTGCGAAATGCCTGTTCTGCAGTTCGGATCAGGTATATTTCGGAAGCAGCCAGAAAGGTCCTCACAGAGAGCAGCAGGAACTGCGGCCCGGCAATCTATATGGAAGGGAGAAGCTGTACGCGGAGGAAAAATGCACACAGGTGAATCCGGACTGCGTGCATCTTCGGCTGTCCTGGATGTATGATGTGAGGACGATGAACGAGGGGGAGCATAGCGATTTCCTCCGGACGCTCCTGGCGCAGATTCGCACATCGGAGACCTTGCGGTATCCCGGCAATGATGTCCGGGGCATCACGGATGTGAATGAGGTGGTGGGGAACCTGGAGCCTGCTTTGGGGCTGGCGGGCGGTGCCTATAATTTCGGCGCTCCCAATGAGAGGAGCACATACGAGACGGCTTGCTGCCTGTTCCGGGAGCTGGGATGGGACAGGGGCCGTCTGGCAGAGCTGGAGGATGCCGCGAACCCCAGGGACATCAGCATGAGCCAGGAAAAAATAAACAATGGCGGCATTTTCTTTGCTGACACGGTGGAAGGGCTGGTGCGCAGCATCAAAGGGGTGCTTTCAAATTTCGTATTGTGAAAAAGGCGGCAGTCAGGTATAATTTTAGTTGGACATAATGTTAGAAAAGACTGCCGATAGAGACAAAACCGAATCGGGAAAAGGAGAGGGAAAGGAGTGGGAAAAAATATGAGCAGAAAACGTGCGGACAACAGAAAGTCCGCGATGAAGAAACCACAGAAAGCGGATGCGAAACCATTGGCGGAAGCCGGTGCAAAGAAAGCAGCGACAGAGCCATTGGCGGAAGCCGGTGCCAGGGAAGCCGCCGCGGATTCAGAGATGACAGCCGATGGAGGAGAAACAGCTGCGGAACAAAAGCCTGCGGAGGCTTGCGCCGAAACCGCAGAAGCCCGCGCCCCGGAGGGCGGAGCCCAGAGCCCGGAGCCGCCATCCGACGAGGAGTTCCAGGCCAGGCTGCAAAAGCACCACGACGAGTTGCGCTGGCTTTACATGGAACTGTACCGGAACGACTCCATGTTCGCGGAACTGCTGGAGAACATGAGGAACTTTTACCTGGAGAGGAAGGCCGGGCTGAAAGAACTGGATCATGCCAGGGAGGCGGACCCGGGATGGTACCGCAGCAATGACATGCTGGGGATGATGCTCTACATCGACAATTTTGCCGGGAACATGAAGGGCGTGGAGTCCAGGCTGGATTACATCGAGAAATGCAATGTGAACTACATCCACCTGATGCCTTTCCTGGAGACCCCGGAGGGCCGCTCCGACGGCGGCTACGCAGTGTCGGATTTCCGGAAAGTCCAGGAGAGCCTGGGTACCATGGAGGATCTGGAGAACCTGACGGCGGCCTGCCATGACAAAGGCATCAATGTGTGCATGGATTTCGTCATGAACCATACCTCGGAGGACCACGAGTGGGCCAGGCGCGCCCGCCAGGGCGAGGGGGAGTACATGAGCCGCTACTTCTTCTTCGACAATTCCTACCTGCCCTCCCTGTACGAGAAGACGGTTCCCCAGGTGTTCCCCACCACCGCGCCGGGCAATTTCACCTGGCTGCCGGACGCGGGGCATTTCGTCATGACCACTTTTTATCCCTATCAGTGGGATCTGAATTACAAGAACCCCAGGGTCTTCAACGAAATGATGTACAATTTCCTCTATCTTACCAATAGAGGGCTGGATATTGTCCGCATTGACGCAGTGCCCTATATCTGGAAAGAGCTGAACACCCAGTGCCGCAATCTCCCCCAGGTGCACACCATCGTGCGCATGATGCGCATCATCGGGGAAATCGTCTGTCCGGGCGTGCTGCTGCTGGGGGAGGTGGTCATGGAGCCGGAGAAGGTGGTGCCCTATTTCGGCACCGTGGAGAAGCCGGAATGCCATATGCTCTACAATGTGACCACCATGGCCACCACCTGGCACACAGTGGCCACGAGGGACGTCAGACTGTTAAAAAGGCAGCTGGATATCGTGAATTCCCTGCCGAAAGACTATGTGTTCCTGAACTATCTGCGCTGCCATGACGACATCGGCTGGGGGCTGGACTTTGCCACCCTGCAGAAGGACGGCATCACGGAGCGGGCCCACAAAAAATATCTCAACGACTATTTCCAGGGCTTTGACGGCGGCAGCAACAGCCGGGGCGAGCTCTACAATGCGGATCCGGTCACAGGGGACGCCCGGTTCTGCGGGACCACCGCCTCCATGTGCGGCATCGAAAAGGCCGGTTCCCAACAGGACAGCGAAGCCATGGAGCGGGCTGTCCGGATGGATGTGATGCTTCACGCGTACATGTTCATGCAGTCCGGCATCCCGGTGCTGTACAGCGGGGACGAGATAGGCCAGGTCAATGACAATAGCTATAAGGAGAACCCTCTGAAAGCGCCGGATTCCAGATATATCCACAGAGGGGCCATGAACTGGGAGCTGGCGGAGAACATCTCTGACCCGGACACCATGGAGGGGAAGCTTTTCGGGAGGCTGGCTCAGCTGGAGCGAATCCGGAAGCAGGAGAAAGTGTTCGTATCCAGTGCGGATGCCTGGACAGTGGAGACCTGGGACAATTCCGTGCTCTGCATCGGCAGGTATTATGAGGGCGAGAAGATTTACGGGCTGTTCAATTTCAGCGAATTTGACAAGACGGCCTGGATCAACGAGACGGACGGGGATTATGTGGATCTGATATCCGGGCGGGAGATGAAAGCCTGCGGAGTGGACATTCCGGCTTACGGGTTCTATTATCTGAAGAAAAAATAGCCTGTTTCTGCTGGCGCTGCCTTAAGATTTTGCTTATGGAATCCCTGTCGAAGCCGAAACAAACGGGTTTTCTGCCCGGTTTTGGCAGGGGCTCCTGAGCGGATTCCTGAACAGAACAGCAGTTGGGCAAGCCGAAGAAGATGAGGTCTGGGGGAAACGAAATCGGGCATGTAATATTTGACGCTGCCTGACAGGCGGATAGCGGAATGGGAGGGTTTCATGGAGAGAATAAAGATAACGGAGCAGATATCCTACTGCCCGGCGACCGAGGAGCCCCTTTCTGCGGATGTGGGGTTCATCCGTTGCGGGGAAGAGTGGTGGATTTATGACGTGGGGAGTTCGACAGAAGCCGCCGCAGCCATCAACGGGCTGCAGGGGCGTAAGAATATCGTGCTGTCCCATTTCCATCCGGACCACACCGGGAACATCGCCAATCTGGAATATGACGCGCTGTACGCGGGGGCCTATACCTGCCGGAGCCTGAAACGGGGAACGGCTGTGGAAGGCCATATATATTTCGAGGGCGGCGTCCATCTGTTCCCGCTGCCCTCCAGCCATGCGAAAGGATGCGTGGGGCTGGAGATGGGGGAGTATGCCTTTCTGGGAGACGGGACTTACTGTACGGTGAAGGACGGGCAGGTGGTGCATAACGCCGGGCTGCTGCGGGAGCTGATCCTGACGCTGGAGGCCCTCCGGGCGCGTTTCGTCCTCCAAAGCCACGGGAATCCTTTCCTGTGCCCGAAGGAAGAGGTGCTCTCATCCCTGCGGGAGATTTATGCCCGCAGGGACAGAGGGAATCCCTATATTCAATTGGAATCGACAAAGCCGAAAGACCCATACAGCTTCCTGGCAACCGCGTTTTCCGGCTCATAGGACAGCCAGCAGTATTCTGCTTTGCCACAGGGCTCCGTCCCGATGAAATCCAGAGCAAGTCTCATGGCTTCCCGCCCATATCCCCTGTGCTGATAGTCTTTGTCAATCATCAGGCGCCAGAGATTATAATTACCGGCTGCGATTGCCGGCGCGTCCTCCCAGTAATCATCGGTGCCATAGCCTATCATCATAAAGCCCACCGGCTGCTCATCGTCATAGATCCCGAAAGGAAAGGCGTGGCCGCTTCCTGTAATCGTCGTGTATGCTTCAATGATGCTGATGTCGTTGCCTGCCACAAAGCTCATTTGCTCCTCTTTCACGCGCAGTTTCAATATGTCCCATACATTTTTTCCGTTGATTTTTTCAAGCCGCAGCATTGTCTCTCCGCCTTTCTGATTTCACTGTCTGTGCCATGTGTGAATCTTTCTTTCCCGTTGGGCATTACGGGACGGTACAGGTTCTGGCTTCCCGGCTTAGCATCCGCTACAGGTATTTTCTGACTATATACATGTCTTCTAAATCCCCGCAATGCCGGAACCCTTCGTTTTCATATAGCTTGTCAAATCCCATGAACTGCATCCACTGGACGGAGGAATCCTTTTGCGGATAAGCTTCTATATAATCGAACCCCTCTTCCTTCGCGTCCCTGCAGACCGCCTGCAGAAGCTTGCGGGCCACGCCCTGTCTGTGGTACTCCTCCGCGACCATGAAGCAATATATAGCTTTTACTTTCTCTTCGGGCGCAGACACCGCCTTTTGCAGACTCGGCAAAGCAAATACAAGTCCCGCGCAATTGCGGCAGTGAGACTTTGTGTTCGCATTGCACCATCCGATGATCTTGCCGCCGCTCAGCGCCAGATAGCCCTGAAGGATTCCTTTCCGTACATAGTCCAGCGCCATCGCCCGGCGTTCCGCCCTGTCAGGCCTGGTCAGGGTACGGTGGTCTGCGCTGCACCAGTTCACGCAATAACAGGTATGATTGGGGTCGCGATCGTCATGCGGCGTCGTGTCAAAAAATTCCACATAGGCTTCCGCGTCTTCCGGCATCAATTTTCTCACTTCAATCTCCATTGTCTATCCTCCGTATTGACATCTGCCGGCTCCGAATCCCGAATAAGCAGCCCGGTCTCCGGGAATTCCGGTTTATATAGTTGATTATAAGTTATTTGACTGCAATTTACAATAGATATGGAACAAGGCATTGCGTTCCAAATGTATTTTGAAACTGTAAAACATTGACGTGGGGAATTTTGTATATTAGAATAGACTCTGGAATGGAAACACTGAGACCGGCCAGTTCCCCAAGGAACGGAACCTCTTAGCTCCTGTAACTATTGTATAATCAAATATATAGCTCAGAATTTGGGAAAGGATGCAGGGATGGAACACCAGCAATTTAAGACTATTGAAACTATGGACTGCGCAGGGGTGTTGACTGTTCCTTGTTGGAAAAAATAGAACAACGAAAGAAGCCGCACAAAAAAATGGTCTTAAGGGAACTTTTTTCCGAAAAGAGAGATTTTTTAGGCAAATATCATAGAAAAATCAAAAATGAAAATGAATCAAAAAAGGGAACCAGGAGGAACATACTGCTATGAAAACACAGAACGAACTGAGGACATTGCTTCGCTCCATCGACCACAAGGGCTATCCGGCCTACAAATCCCTGGCGGGAGCGTGGAAATTCGACAGATACACGCTGGTGATAGACCATGTACAGGGGGACCCCTTCGCGTCCCCCTCCAGTCTCCATGTGGAGATTCCCCACACCCTGGCCAAATTTCCTGAAGCGTACTATCAAAAAGACTGTTCCCGCATCGCCTTACAGGATTACCTGGTCAGACAGGTGGGCAAGCAGTTTGAGCAGTACAATTTCAAGGCAAAAGGCTCCGGAAAAAGCGGCCTGCTTTCCATCAGCCGCTGCGGGCAGGCAGTGCTGGAGCGCAGCGCCTGTGAAATCACGAAGAACGGTCTGACAGTCCGTTTCCATGTAGGCTTCCCGGCCTTCGGGCGCACCATCAACGCGGGCGAGCTGGACAAGATTCTGTTCGATTTCCTCCCCCGCTGTGTGGAGAACAGCCTGTTCTATGCCAGACTGGATGCCGGAAAGGTACAGCGGGCGGTCTTCCTTGCAGAGGATCAGGAAGCAGTCCGCCATATCCTGAAAGAGGAAAAGCTGGTGGCCTTTGTGGCCAACGGCTCCGTGCTGCCCAGGAAGAGCGGCGTCTCCGATTTGCCTATGGCGGACAGCGTGCCTTTCCAGTCCCCTGCGTCCATGGAAAGGACATTCAAACTGCCCCATAAAGGCGAGATCACCGGCATGGCCATCCCCGAGGGAATTACCCTCATCGTGGGCGGCGGCTATCACGGAAAGTCCACCCTGCTGGAGGCCATCCAGATGGGAATATACGACCACATAGAAGGAGATGGACGGGAATTCGTCATTACCGATGACACGGCCCTGAAGCTGCGGGCGGAGGACGGCAGGTCTATCCGGAACGTGGACATCTCCCTGTTCATCAACGACCTGCCCAATAAGAAGGACACCGGGAAATTCACCACCGAGGATGCCAGCGGCTCCACCTCCCAGGCGGCTGCGGTGGTGGAGGGGATTGAAGCGGGCACCAGGCTTTTCCTGATTGACGAGGACACCTCCGCCACCAACTTCATGGTCCGGGACGAGTTCATGCAGCAGGTCATCGTCCGGGACAAGGAGCCCATCACGCCTTTCCTGGAGCGGGCCGGGGAGCTCTATGAGAAAGCCGGAATCTCCACCATACTGGTGGCCGGAAGCTCCGGCGCCTTCTTCTATATCGCCGACCATATCCTGATGATGGACTGTTACCGCCCTGTGGACATCACGGAACGGGTGAAGGGGCTGTGCCAGGGGCATGCCGCGCCCAGGGTGCAGGCGCCGGGATTTGCGGTGCCCGCCTTCGACAGGGTGCTCCCGGCCTTCCGGAAAGCCCAGAAAGGACGGGGCAGAGGATGGGACGGCAAGGAACTGGGGCGCAAGAACATCGGCTATGAGGGAAGCGGATACGATGGCGATGAGGAGAACGGAAGCGGATACGGCAGCCGTGAGAGAGGGGAAGACGGAGACAGCTACAGAGGCTCCGCCATGCCGGAAAACAGATACGGCAGAGAGAGCCAGGGCGGCAGAGGGCGAAGAGACGGTTATGGCGAAAGGGGCAGCAGCAACGACAGCAGAGGAAGAGACGGCAATCGCGGCGGGCAGAGGGACAGCCGCCACGAGCATATGAAGACCAAGTCCTTCGGCCTGGAATCTTTCTCCCTGGACAGGGAAGAGGTTAACGTGCGCTACCTGGAGCAGCTGCTGGATCCGGAACAGGTCAGCGCCCTGGCCCACATGCTCTGTTACGGTCTGGAACAGGTCATGGACGGGAAGAAGACCGTGCGCCAGACCGTGCAGACCATCTGGAATGCCTGGGAAAGGGAGGGCTGGAAGCCCTTTGCCGGTTCCTTTGTGCCCTGTGGCCTGGTGAAGCCCAGGATTCAGGAGCTTTATGCTTGCCTGAACCGCTTCCGTGGCTAAGCGTGGGAAGAAACCCTAAGTGTGAGAAGGAATTCTAAGCGTGAAAAGAAGCGCTAAGGACTTCCAGGTTCGCGGCAAGCATGATTTGCGTGTGGCGGGGCTGGATGTGTGGGGGATTGCGGCTATATGAAAGCATTCAATGTAAGCGGGGCATGTCGCCCTGACAGGCATTATATGGTCGATTTGAAGGAACGGCTTGGGGAAGTCAGGAAAATGGTGGATGCCGGACAGTATTTTGCCATAACCAGGGCGAGGCAGTATGGAAAAAAGGGCGATTCCTCCGGGAGAGGCGCGTGGACGAAGTCCGGTTTCCAGGAGGCGCTGAAAATGCTCCTCAGCGAAAAGAACGCCCTGTATGAATCCCTGGTAAATAAACTGGAAGATTATCCGGAATTGAAGACAGTGCTTTACGACCTTCTTTTTACCGGGAGGCCTATACCTTATACTGCGATGAATAAATCCATTGAAGTGGCGACCATGTTCGGCTTTGTAAAAAATGCGGACGGGACTGCGGTGGTATCCAACAGAATTTTCGAGTCGGTGCTTTACAGCTTATTCCTGTCGGAAGAGTATGTTGACAATAGGATTTATGATGCGGGCCTGCGGGAAAAGAACCAGTTTTTTGTCAAAGGGCGCTTGAACTTCAGGAGAGTGCTGGAAAAGTTCGTGGAGAGCTTTGACAGTCTATATGGAGACAGGAATGAGACTTTTCTGGAGGACGCAGGCAGGCGTTATTTTATGCTATTTCTGAAGCCAATCATCAATGGGGTGGGAAATAGCTATGTAGAAGCCCAGACCCGCAATCAGGAAAGGATGGATTTGGTCGTTGACTATCGGGGCGAGCAGTTTGTAGTTGAACTGAAAATCTGGCGCGGAAATGCGTACAATGAAAGAGGTGAAGCCCAGATTTCGGATTATCTGGAGTATTTCCATTTGAAGAAAGGCTACATGCTCAGCTTTAATTTTAATAAGCATAAGGAAATCGGCGTGAAAGACATAGTTCTGGGTGACAAGTTGATTGTGGAAGCTGTGGTATGACTTCAAGCAGGTATGCAGATTCCTGGAGAGCCACAGCATACCTGGTTCGAAGTCTCACACAATTCCGAAAAAAGAGCATAATTATCATCTGATTTTTGACCGATGTACCGTGCCCCGGGGCATCGAAGCGGTGCTGCGGGCAGACGGCAGAGAATATCTGCTGGAGTCTGTGGAATTCCGTCTCCGGCGCCAGGGCGCATAGGGACATGTCAGTCCGGGCCGTCCGAAGGATGGGCAGCCCGGAAGTCTGCCAGGGACATGCCGAAATGCCGCTGGAACAGATGATGGAAATGGCTGCTGTTGTGATAGCCTGCCGCAAGGGCGATATCCCTGACGGGAAGGCGCGTGCTGCGCAGCAGGCCTGCCGCCTGCTTCATGCGGATGTCCTGAAGATATTCCTGAAAGCTGACGCCCAGATATTAGGCCGCAGCTTTTACCGTTCAGCCACAGCTCCACTTCGTCAGCAGCGGAATACACATATATCTTGACAGGCTTTCCCTCATATCCCCCATAGTTCCAGCAGTCCGTCATCTGCTTCCAGCCCCATGCGCTGACCGACTCCTCCATCCCATGGTATTTCGGATGCTGTGCATACAGCCCTGTCTCGTGGCTGCCCGGGCGGCTGCCGGGAAAGAGAACCGTTACACGGCAGTGTTCGAGGTGAACTATGAGCCGGGCAGCCTGAGCGCCGCCAGTTTCCGGCAGGGCGTTGAAGAAAAGCATAAAGGGGCCAGGTGGAACAGGAAAACTTTGGAGGCCACAGGGCAGTCCCAGAAAGAGCTGCGGCCAAGCACGAAACAGGCCGCAGCTCTTTCTCTGACAGGGGCCATGGAGAACAGGCCGCCGCTTAAAATTCGATACTGTCGATGACGCTCTGGAACAATACGTCCGATTCCTCCGCATAGTCCTCATAGGTGACGAAATTCAAGTTCACATAGCAGGAGCCTTCCTGGATGACCACATAGCGCTGGTAGTACGGCGTGCCCTCATCGTCCTGGAATACGGTGGAGGTATCGATGGCAGGCTGGCCGCCAACGGTCAGGTCTGCCACCTCATATCCTTCCGTCTCCATGGAGCTTTTAAGGGCGGCCAGGTCGGATATCTCGTCCAGAGAATAGGTGTCAATATGGAGAAGGGCCATGTCCCAGGGATTGTCGTCTTCATAGCGGGAGCATACATCCAGGCCCACTCCGTCAGAGCTTTCCGTAATTTCCCACAGATAAGGGCAGGAGAATGACATCTGGGGATCCGTCAGGGTGCGCCGTGTCATGACAGGCACCGGTGCCACAGGCTCCTGGGCCATGGCGGTCTCCAGCTCTTCCTGGGTGATGGAGATATTGGGCTCTGCGCCGGTGTCCGCCAGAATCTTCTGGGCCAGTACCCTGGTGATGGGGGCCAGCACCGAGAAATGGTCGGCATTCTCCATCACATAGCCGTGGAGGTTTTCATTTTCTGTGGCCGCCTCCATCCGCTCCAGGCACTGGGAATTGCCGTCCCTGCCTTCGATCAGGAAGGTGGGGCTTTTGATATTGTCCAGCCAGTAGACAGGGGAGCGCATGACATATTCTTCATCCTTGTCTGTGTCGAAGGTAAACTGGGAGTTATTGTGGTATTTGATTTCGTCCACAGCGCCGAAACAGAAAACGGACCGGAACTTGTCCGTGTGTTCGGAGGCCAGCAGGGCCCTGGTAGCGCCCGTACTGTGACCTCCCAGATAGATGCGCTGGGGATCCACATAGGGCAGGGAAGCGGCGTATTCATAAGCCGATATAATATCGTCCACTTCGCCATACAGTGTTTCGTAATGACCGGGATTACCGTTGCCGCCGCGGAAAGACGGATACATGGTCAGCAGGCCTGCCTGCCAGAAGGCAGAACCGGTCTGGTCATTGTCCCATTCGGGATATCCCCAGGGAAAATCATCAATGCCATTGCCCCAGCCGCCCACAACCCAGATTATGAGAGGATGTTTCTGGCCATCGCCCGGATCGCTGGACACATAGGCGGCCAGGTCGCCCACCTTGGAGGAGTAGGAGACCAGGTCGAAGAGGCCCTCCGGAGGCTCCGGGACGGCATCGCTGTCGTTCTCCTGCCTGGCCAGGGTGGTGGTGAACGCGTCATGGGCCTCGGCGAAGCTGCCGTAGCTCTCTACCAGGGCCTGGGCGGAAGCATTGTTCATCAGGAGATTTTTCTTGGGAGAAGAGGTCTGCTCCCGGGCGCTCTCGTCCCCGGAGCTCTCCTCCCCGGAGGACTGCCGGGACGCGCTTTCTCCCGAGGGGCTTTTGCTTTCCCCGGGCTGGGAGGAAGCGCAGGAGGCTGTGGCGAAAATAGTCGCCGTGGTCAGGAAAAGCGCAAAGGCTTTTCGGATTGAGATTGCTTTCATGAGAATTACCTTCCTTTTCTTCTAAGTTTCAGTTCTCTTATGAGCCAATATTATACCACTTAATCCAAAAGAATGGAAGACGGGGACATATAATGATACTGCTAGTGAATGCCGTTGACTTTTCAACGTATAAGACATAAGATTGAATAAAACACTGATGTCAAGACCTGTACGGGAAAAGAGTCCTTATGGGAATCTATCTATATCCGGGAAACAGCGGATTTCAGAGAATCATAAACAGTGAATATGTGGACAAAACAGGATTGATTGACCGAATCGCGCCATAAGCGGGACAGGGAGGATAAAGAAACCATGAAAAACCAGGACAAGACCGAGCTCTTCGAGAAGATGGCAGTACCCGCAGCGGTAAGGCAGCTTATCATACCCACGATTATCAGTTCCCTGATTACCATCATCTATAACCTGGCGGACACCTATTTTGTGGGCATGCTCAACGATTCTCTACAGAATGCCGCCGTCACTCTGGTGGCGCCGCTGATGCTGGCCTTCAACGCTGTGAACAACCTGTTCGGAGCGGGCACCAGCAGCATGATGAGCCGTGCGCTGGGGCGGCATGAGCATGACATGGTGAAGCGCTGCACGCGGACGCTTGCGGGCTATGAGGAGAAGCTTCACCTGGTCAGAAAGTTTTTATCCATCCGTCAGAAAGTTGAGCAGATACAGGTTCTTGCGGAAGGATTTCAGGCCGGCCGTGACGGCGGTGCGCAGGACGGGGAAGGAATCGGAGAGATCAAACGGCTTTCCGGTCAGATATTAGAGGAGCTATAGATGGCATTTGACAGTCTGTCAGAAAAACTTCAGAATGTTTTTAAGAATTTAAGGAGCAAAGGCCGCCTGACGGAAGCAGATGTAAAGACTGCCCTCAGGGAGGTTAAGCTTGCGCTGCTGGAAGCCGACGTCAATTTCAGGGTGGTAAAACAGTTTGTAAAGGATGTGCAGGAGCGCGCGATCGGTCAGGACGTGATGAACGGGCTCAATCCGGGGCAGATGGTCATCAAGATCGTGAACGAGGAAATGATCCGTCTGATGGGTTCGGAGACGACGGAGATTGAGCTGCAGCCGGGCAGGGCGCTCACCGTGATTATGATGGCGGGTCTCCAGGGCGCCGGCAAGACGACCACGACGGCCAAGATTGCCGGAAAGTTTAAGCAGAAGGGAAAAAAGGTCCTTCTTGCAGCCTGTGACGTCTATCGCCCCGCAGCGATCGAACAGCTTCAGATCAACGGGGAGAAGCAGGGCGTGGAAGTCTTTGCGATGGGAGATAAGAACCGGCCCGTCGATATTGCGAAGGCGGCGGTTGAGCACGCGAACAGACACGATCATACGATCGTAATTCTTGACACAGCCGGACGTCTTCACATCGACGAGGATATGATGGCAGAGCTGGTGCAGATCAAGGAGGCTGTCGCGGTACACCAGACGATTCTGGTGGTGGACGCCATGACCGGACAGGATGCGGTCAATGTCGCAAAGCAGTTCGACGAAAAGATCGGAATAGACGGCGTGATTGTGACAAAGCTTGACGGAGATACCAGGGGAGGTGCGGTGCTCTCGATCCGGGCAGTGACCGGCAGGCCGGTTCTCTACGCGGGAATGGGAGAGAAGCTCTCGGACCTGGAGCAGTTTTATCCGGACCGGATGGCGTCCAGAATCCTTGGCATGGGCGATGTGCTCACGCTGATTGAGAAGGCGCAGGAGGAGTTCGACGAGGAGAAGGCAAAGAAGCTCGGCGAAAAGATGCGCCGGAACGAGTTTGACTTTGAGATGTATCTGGAGTCGATGGGCCAGATGAAGAAGATGGGGGGGCTTACCAGTGTCCTTGGCATGATGCCGGGGCTGGGCGGCGCAAAAATGCCGGAGATTGACGAGACGGCAGCCGAGAAGAGCATGGCGCGCACCGAGGCGATCATATACTCGATGACCCCGAAGGAGAGGCAGAATCCCTCTCTGTTAAATCCGGGCAGGAAACGCCGGATCGCACAGGGCGCGGGCGTCGATATCGCGGAGGTCAACCGTCTTGTAAAGCAGTTTGAGCAGATGAAAAAAATGATGAAGCAGATGCCCCAGCTTATGGGCGGCAAACGCAGAGGAATGTTCGGGGGAATGAAGTTCCCGTTCTGAGATACAAAAAGACAGGCGGCGCCTGCGGATATCCATAGCGGATAATATCAGTTGAAAACAGAAGCCTTAATAAAAGCTTCTTTTCAAAATAAATTATGAAATGAAATCACGGAGGTGAAAAAAATGGCAGTAAAAATCAGATTAAGAAGAATGGGTCGCAAGAAAGCTCCTTTCTATAGAATCGTTGTGGCGGATTCACGCTCACCGAGAGACGGAAGAGTGATTGAGGAAATCGGAACTTATGACCCCAAGACAGAGCCCAGCACCGTTCATGTAAATGAAGAGCTGGCTAAGAAGTGGCTTGCAAACGGCGCGCAGCCTACAGAGGTTGTCGGCAAAATTCTGAAGATGGCAGGCATCGAAAAATAAGACCACGTAAGCAACTTTTTTGGAGGTGA
>OFHM01000912.1_pt1 | contig 21742 bp, 18 predicted proteins | sample 1521311 | NCBI WGS metagenome assembly OFHM01 (sample SAMEA3504083, study PRJEB24116) | mouse gut metagenome | biome: mouse gut; feature: mouse-associated habitat; material: faeces | place: Denmark | collected 2011 | reverse complement strand
GGAGGCAATCAGTTCTGTATGGCCGGGCACCCATTCCAGCATTACCTGGGCTGTCACCACAATCCCCTTCCGGTTGCATTCCGCCACAATCTCCCGGTACATTTCCATGTTATTAAAGTAATAAGTTTTTCCATTGTATACGTAGGGCACTGTCCCATCGTTGCATACCATGGCAGCCGTAAAATTCACAAAATTCTGCTTTGCGTCGCAGGAAAGGACTTCCTCCATGGAAGTGGAAAACTGGATTCCCTTTTTCGTTTTTCCCGGCTTATAGGAAGATTTGTTGCCTGCCGCTTTTTCCGGGTTATCCACATAGGAAACCTTGCTGAGAAGCTTGTATTTCCCATTTTTCTTAACAGCAACCCCAAACATGGATGTGGCATAGCCCTGGTTTTCAGATGTTTTCAAGCTGTAGGTAATGCTTTTTTTCTTGTAAGCCTTGGCGGCTGCCTTATATATTTTCTTGTTCATGGGGTTCATATACACCAGGTAGTAATAATCATCGGAACTCGCGATCCTGTTTTTTATTTTTACCTTTACGGACACTTTTCCAGTGCCAGTTGCCTTGCAGCTTGTAATTTTTGCCGCCCCAACCTTGGCTTTCCTGGTGCAGCGCACCCACTTGGCATACAGGTGCACGTTCCCGGTGCTCCCTTTCTTTATCTCCCCAACCCGCTTTGTCAGCTTGGAAGTCTTATACCACCCGTCAAAATCGTAACCGCTGCGGGACGGCCTTGGCAGGGTAAATGCATTTGTGATGGTATATGTTTTCTTTGCGCTTTTTGCCATTTTCCCGCCGTTTGTGTGGTATGTAATGGTATATTTCACGGCTTTCCATTTGGCGTAGAGGGTAACTGTGCCATTTTTTTTGGTGGTAAGCTTTGTTACCTTGCCGCCGTCCTTATAGACGGTGCCTTTCCCATCCTTTCTGGTTGTCCATCCTGCAAAGGTATAGCCTTTCCGCTTAAATTTGTTGGTATGCAGGGTGCTGGCCGTACCGTAGACATGGCTGCTGGCCGCCACGCTCCCGCTGGTGGCTCCATTTCCATCGTACTTTACCTTATAAGGGTTGCCTTTCCACATGGCATAGAGCGTTACCGTCGCCCCATTCTTGTCAGTCAGGGATTTTACCTTCGCTTTATTTGCATAGGTTGTCCCTTTCCCATTTTGCTTTGTGTTCCATCCTGCAAAGGTATAGCCTGACCGTTTAAATTTATTGGAAGGCAGCGTCTTTGTCTTCCCATAAGTAGCTGCTGCCGTACTCATTTTCCCGCTCCCGCCATTGGCATGGAACCGGATGGTATACGTCCCCCTTTTCCATGTAGCCGTAAAGGTGACAGTCTTCCCGTCCTGGCTGACTAAGTTCAGGATAGACGCTTCATCCAGGCAAGTACGCTGTACCCCGTCAATTTTATATTTCCAGCCTGTAAACACATATCCCTTGCGTGTAAATGTATTTTTCGGCAGTTTTTTCTTTTCGTCGTACCGGAATGTCTGGGTTGCCATGGAGCCAGTGCCGCCCCCTTTTGCAAATTTAATCTTATAAACAATGGGCGTCCAGGCTGCCGTCCATACCATGTCCGACTGGACGGGCAGCGGGTTTGCCGAATTATATACATTCCCTGCACCATCCTTCCAGCACAGCATTTTATATCCCGTCCTGGTTGGGCTGGGAAACTTTGCACGCAAATCCTCCCCTTCCTTCACCGTTACCTGAACCGAAGTCCCAGGGATTCCCGGTACCGTCCCCCCGCCAAAGTCAAAAGTCACCGTATACGTTTTCTCCCCATCCCCGGGCGTCACCTCACTGCCATCCCCGGGTGTCACTATGCTGCCATCCCCGGGCGTGGCTGTTTTCCCCAAACGCCCTATGCTGCTCATGGCACCGGCTGCCGCCCCGCTGTCCCCAGGCGTCACAGCCTGTCCGTCCCCAACATTCTGCAGGCCATTGGCACTTCCCATTGCATATAAAGTTTCTGCTTCGGTGCAAAACAGCAGGATTACCGCTAAGCACAACGCCATCATTCGCTTTTTCATCATTCATACCTCGTCTTTTCTTGTTCCATTCCGTTTCCCCAGCTTTTGCAGGATTGGGAAAATATATTCCATCGTAATCGGCTCCTTTAACAAAAGCAGCAGGATTCCGTAAATTCCAAAAAACAATGCCCCGGTAACTGCCAGTACCACAAAGCAGCCCTGCTCCAAGGCAAATTTCCCATCCACTATGGGTTTTAGCGCCATCCTTGCAAGCTGGGCGGCTATGGCGGCGGGCAGGAGCCCTGCAATATAATAATGCAGTTTCAGACCCTGCCAAAGCTCTGACAGGAATCCTTTTAAAGCTTTTCCCTGTACCAGCACCACTACAATCTCTGCCATAAGCGTCCCAATAGACGCCCCGGATGCGCCCAGCCTCGGAATCAAGGCCAAATTCAAGGCCAGGTCCACAAAGGCGCCTGCCACCATGGACACCAGCACCTGCCGTTCCCGGCCTGTGGGTACCAGCACCTGCATCCCCAGTATATTGGACAGCCCAATAAAAACCACCGTGGGCATTATCAGCCGCATGGGCCATGATGCCAGCAAATAGGCTTTCCCTGACACCAGCCCTATGCTCTCATAGGCAAACATGGTAAAATAAACCGCCAAAGGCAGGGCTATCAGCAAGACAAACCCCAAAGCCTTGGAAGCCATCCGTTTAAATTCTTCCTTCATCCCTTTTTCAATATAATAAGAAAGCCTTGGCAGCAAGACCGCCCCAAGGCTTGTGACAAGGCTTGTGACAATGGTCTTGATTTTTACAGACGCAGTATAATATCCGGTCTGCACATCCCCGCTGATAAATTTCAGCATGACAATATCTAAATTGGTATAAATGCTGGTGGCTATCGTCATGGCACAGAAAATCCCAATAGGCTTTAAATGCCTGCGGAACTTGTAATTCCCCACAGGCTTTATGGTAATATACCTGCCCAGCCGCAGGAAATTAAACAGGTAGGAGCCCACATTGGACACCACCGTAATCCCCCCATAGACGACATAGTCCCCTGCATCATGGACAAACAGGAACATCAGCAGGACGCCAATAGCCTTAAAAGCCAGCGAAACCATGGTAATATACGCATATTCTTCCAAGGCCGAATACAGCCAGCTTACCCCGGCCATATTCAGGAAAATAGTAGTGCCCATTACCAAAAGGAGCGTCCTGTCCTCTGTAAATTTCGGAACCACATACAAAGATGCCCCAAACACAACATAGACCAGGGCGGTCATCACGGCATTGATGCACAATATTTCCTGCACCGTCCGGGAAAGCTGCTCCTTGTCATCCCGGACCTGGGCGCAGGCACGGATGCCATAAGTAGGGATACCCAGCATGGAAAACATGGAAAAATATGTGACCACTGCAGCGGCAGCATCAATTTTCCCATTCCCCGCCGGAAGCAGTATCCGGGACACATAGGGGAAAGTTATCAGCGGGAAAATAAATGACGATGCTGTCAGGATAAAATTCATAATAAAATTAAAGGTTACAGAATGTTCTTTCTTCATATCTATTTCCCTCTAAAGATGCAGCATGTCGGGCTCTTGTTTTCCCCTCTGCTGGTTCCGTTACAGGCTGCCTTACCTGCCCTTCCTTCGGTAGCGCATGGTTCCCACCCCGCGGTTTGTGAAAAAATTCTTTGCAACCGTTATCATTTTCCACTTATCGCTTGCCCATTTGGCGCTTTTATCCAGTTCTGTTTCCAAAACGGGGACTTCCGCCACCTTCATCTGGTGGTGCAGAAGATATACCAGCAAAAGACGTTCGGCCAGAAAACCAAAAATCCGTTTCTGGTAATCGTCATAAGCGGAAAGGTCTGCCTGCCCCTCACATTCTTCCAGAATATCAAAAAGCCACACACAGTATGCATCAAAAACCTCTTTCCTGCACACCATCATATTATAGGAAAACAGGAAACATTTAGACATGGCGCAGTCAAAGCTATCCAAACATTCTGGGTATTTTTTCTGAATAATGCTGCGGAGAAGGCGCAAATCTTCTTTACAGTGGAAGGTTTCAAAATGGACCTTCACATTCCCTTCCACCCACTGGCGCCTTGCCACAACCATGTCCGCCTTCTGCAATAAGCGGCTGGCCCCCTCAATGGAAAGATATTTGCCTGGCTTCCCGAAAAAACGGCGGTAATGGGTAATCCCTACGATGGCGTCGTCTGGCTGGTTTTTCCAAAGCCAGTATAAGCCGGTTAGTTCGCAGTAGCTGCTATTTTTTTCCGAGATATTCACACCGGAATCGTCGAATACATAGCCTTTAAGGGAGGCTTTTTCTTCAGGAGCCAGCCTTGCGGCGCCTACGTAAAGTTTTTGGTAGTGGGGGGGCAGGGGGAAGGGGAAGGGTTTGTGGGTAATTACGTAGATATGGAAGGTTTTTGAATCCATTTCGTGGCTCCTTTCTGCAATTTATGTTAGGTCTGTTATGTTCCTTATTTTTATTGTATAATAACAGTATGTACATTAATTACTATATCTGTATATGATATGTAAAAAACTTGTAAAAAAAATTTTATTACCGGAATGTAAGGAGGTTTCCCATGCACCATTCATCAACTGTAAATATTATATTGGCTGCTTATAACGGGAGCAAACATATCCGCAGGCAATTAGACAGCCTTTTGGAACAGAGTTATCCCAATATCACCATATATATCCGGGATGATGGCTCCACGGACGGTACAGTACGTATTGTGGAAGAATATATTGCTGCAAATACTACTTCCAAAAAAATCGTGCTCTTAGGGCAGGAAGGGAAGAACCTTGGCTGCCCGGGATCCTTCTACCAGATCCTGAAAGAGTGCGGGGCGGCAGATTACTATGCCTTCTGCGACCAAGATGATATTTGGTATCCAGATAAAATAAAATGGGCCGTGGCAAAGCTGGACAAGAAGGCCAAAAAGGAAATACCATGCGTTTATTTTTCTGCTTACGATTATTATACAGAGGATGGAAAATTCCTGCGCCATTCACCCCCTCAGAAAAAAAGGATAGGGCTTTCTGACGTATTGTATTATACCCCGGCTTCCGGATTTGTCCTTGTCTTTAACGAAGCGGCGCGGCAGGAACTGATTCTGGGCGTTAATCCCGGGAAGGAGCTCCATGACCGCTGGCTGCTGCGGGGAGCGGCCTGCTTTGGCACTGTAATCTATGACCCACGGTATACGGCCGCCCATATCCGCCACCCGGATGCAGTAACCGCAGAGGATTCTGGCAATTCCAGCTTGCTCCAAAGTTTCCTGAAAAATGAAATTGGGGGGACTGCCATGACGGACAGCAAAAAACACCTGCGCCATTTCCAGAAGACCTTCTGGGGAAAGCTTACAAACTCCCAGCGGAACACGCTCTCGCTTTTTACTGCCAGAAACACCCTGCCCCGCCAGGCCAAAAAGCTTTTCTACCCCAAACGGCTGCGGGCACGGCTTGCAGGGGAAGCTGCCATCCGCATTTTGTTCCTGATTGGGAAAATATAGCATACCGCCTGGTCTGCCTGAATACAGGTGTAGGGCAACCGTCTAATTCCTAGCTTTTTTGCGGAATGTAAACCTGCCGTCCCCATCCCAGAGGTTTGGGTTATACGCCATGTCCCCCCGTTCCCATGTGCTGCCCCATTGCTTCTTCAAATAGGCAGCTTCTTTGGGCTTCATGGCATAATCATTGGGACGTTTGTTGCAAAGTACTTTTAGTTTGCTGTCTGCTACTACCCCATAGCCCTTGCTGCGCATCCTTGCAAAGAAGTCCACCTCCCTTGCGGGGAAGGAAAGCCTTTCGGGGATCTTCCCTGCATCCTCCCATGCTTTCCGGGAAAACAGGACAAAGCTTAAGGAAAGCGTACTGACGTTTTCCGGGATATCTGCCCGGTGGCAGTAGCCGCGGTAAATTTCCGGCAGGCCTTCAAAAAGGGGCACTGCCCTTCCCCCTGCTGTGACAGCTATCCCGCTTTGGAGGATTTTCCTGCGCCCAGAGAGAATGCATCCGGAAACAGCCCCTACCTGCCCGTCCTGACAAAAGCTTAACAGTTCTTCCAGCCAGCCTGTGCCTTCCGGCTCCATCCCTGCCCCCACCAGCACAATATAGTCCCCTTTTGTTTGGCTGATTTCCCGGTTACTCTGGTTTGGGGCATGGTAATAGGAAACCTGTGTCCACTTTGATGCCTTTGTCCGTTTCTTTAAGCGGTCCCGCTGCGCCTTGTCCTCCACAAGCACCGCCACAGACATTTTCTTATTTCTGGCATATTTGATACGGTAAACGCCTAAATCCTTTGTCAAATCCACCTTGGCCGCAATGCCCCGGCCTTTCAGGTATTCCTGGATAGCTTTTTTCCCATTTTCATAGGCATATAGCTTGGAACCTGGGTCATATGCCGTGGAAGATGCATGGATGCGCCAATGGTAGAGTACTTTGGGGATATGGTAAAAGCTTGCGCCCTGGCTCTTGCACCGAAGTACAAACTCATGGTCCTGTGCCCCATCGTAAGCCCCGTCCAAGCCGCCTGTTCTTTCAAGGATTTCCCGGGAAAACAGGAGAAAATGGCAAATATAGTTGTTCCTCCGCAATAATTCCTCATTGTAATCCGGCTTAAAGCTGGGGTCGCAATAATTGCCGGAATCCCCTACCATTTTATCCTCATCGGAATAAATAACGTCAGGCCTTGGGCTTACTTCATTTAAGGCGTTTACCATTTCAAAAAGGGCGTTTTCCGTCAGCAGGTCGTCATGGTCCAGCAAAGCCAGATATTCCCCGTGGGCCATCCCAAAGCCCCGGTTGGTATTTTCTGAAATCCCCGCATTCTCAACAAGGCGCAGGTAACAGATACGGCTGTCCTGATATTCCTTTTGCACCTGCTCCACCACGCCGCTCCTGCTGGCGTCAGCAAGGCACAATTCCCAGTTCCCATATGTCTGGGCTATTACAGAATCCAAAAGCTGGCGGAGGAATGCCGGATCTGTTTCAAAGGCTGGCACTACAATGCTGATTAAGGGCTGGTACGGCCACTTTTTCTCCCGCTGTGCCTGCAGCTCCCCCAGAGAAGGGAAATAGCTGCCTTTACACTCCCGATACCGCCGGTTCCTTGCCTGGAACTGGCACCATTCCCGGAACCTGTAATAAAAATCCCGGATTCCATATTGCTTTAGCAGGGCCATCCCCATGCCAGCCTGTGTCTTAAAATCCATAGCTGCCTCCTTTTCCTCTCCTGATCCCAGCCTATACCTTTACCGCTCCCCTATTCCAAAGAATTTCTGTTTTTATCCTGTTTCCATTCCATATATTTGCCGCTTCCCTATTTCAAAGGAACTCTGTTCTGTATCCTTTACAGCAGCTTCTTTCCCTTTACCTGCCAAAAAACCAGTTCCCCGCATTTCAAAATGGAAAGCATTGCCGCAAGGCTAAAAAGTGGGTAAGCAGAACTTAAATACATATAGTTAATAGCCGGGCAGTCCTGCAGATGGGTCACTGCCACCCCTGCAAAAAGCACTAACAGGCTTAAATAAATCCCAGTCATTACCAGCCACGAATTGAGGGTAATGCAGTTATCCCCATTGTATGTACCATCTTCCAGCCCCTGGCCCCCGGATCTGCTTACTGCATGCCTGTTCTGGAACCAGCCCCACAATGCCAGCACGGTAAACCCGGCATATGACGCTAACCCAGCCCAGCCCAGGATACTCCCAACCGCACGGTATATCTGGTACACAGTGTTGCAACGTCCCACCGCCTGTTTCGCTGTGCCATGGTATTCCTGAATTTCCCTGTTGTCCACAAAACCGTCCACAGAACCAATTATTACATTTTTATCTTTTTCCAGAAAGCCTTCTTTGGTAACCCCCGACTTGGCAACCTGCTTTCCATCCTGGTAAGCCGTGACAAAAAACTGCGGGGATTCTTCTGGACCCGTATAGTCCCAGCCCAACTCAAAGCGGCAGTTCTCTGCCCCTTTTACTTCGCTGTACTGCTCCCCCACGTCTTTGCTTTCAAGAAATTCTAGTTCCCCATACTGGTTCCCTGCGCCATCCTCCACATAGGCTTTTAAATCCTCTAAGTCATATTGTGGGAATGCGGCCCAGCCTGCGCAGTGGTAATCCGTATCTATAGGTTCATGGTAAGACTTCTCATGAGTAATGGATTCAAACACTTTGCTCCCTTCCAAATTATCTTCGCCCACCACACAGACATCCGAATGCATATCCCTGTGGCTTGCCACAAACTGCCAGGTTTCCACTATGGCAGACAGTAATTCTTTCCTGTCCTCCCCTGTGGAAAAGTGGTAGGCATCCAGCACGGAATGCGGCTTCACTTTGATAACGCCTTCCTCAATCGCCGCAGACAGCTCTTGATACACTTTCTGGAAAAATTCATTGGCTGTCTGGCAGTCCTTATAATACCCTGCTTTGTCAATCCCTCCAATCAGAGCCCATCCAAGCCAGCCATCCTCCACATTCCCATCCCCGGGCTTCGTGTCATATGTATCATATGCGTCCATCTCTGCCTCAATGTGCCCCTGCACAAGGGCAAGGGTAGGGGAAATGCCGCACAGCTTCTGGAATGTTTTTCTGGGAAGGCTGATATTCTTCTCTGTACCTTCCTCATCCAAATTTGTGAGGATAGACATGGCAGGCCCATAGTACGCGACTCCCGCTGCCCCATAAACTTTTGTATTCACTATATCCACAAAATGTGATGTAAGTATGATTCCTAAAATGGGAAATACTGCCAATGCCAGCCGCGGGAAAGGAGCAAGTATTTTCCTGTTTTTCAGGACCAGAAAGGCCGTAGCCAAGAGCACTGCCACAGTAAACGGCAGAAGCCAGATGGTATCGCTTTTGGTTTCCCACAGAACCCCCAGGCTCCCTGCTGCCAGTACTGCCCAGATAAGGCTTCTGTAAAATGGTTTTTTCCCAATGTCAAAATAAAGGTTCAGGATACAGCCAAATACCCAGACTGCCAGCGCCACGGCAAAGCTGTTGCGGTACACCCGCTGCCCCGTCTGAGCCGCTGCCATAACCGGGTGAAAAAGCAGCACCCCATAAAACACGCACAAAGCCCATTTCTGTTTTACAATATGCCCTATGGCATACAGCAAAACCAGGCATCCTGCAGCATACAGCAGGTTTGTTGCCATAATATAAGGGAATTTCAGGCGGCAGATAATTGCAAGATAAGCAGAAAAGCCAATTTCTTTCATAAAAGTATAACAGGAAAATGGCCCCGTCCATCTTCCCTCAAAAAAATGCTGAGCCCATTTTACCAGCAGCGCATCGTCGCAGGCTGCGCCCACCAACGGGTTAATCGGCAGCCCATGCAGCATCCACAGCCTTGCCAAAGACATCCCAAGAAGCGCCGGCAAAAACCAGCCCACCCTCCTTTTCCCTTGTTTCTCGCCCATCTTTACTTCCTCCCTATTTATGCCTGATGTGCAGGATTCCGATAAAGAAACTGCCAAATACCACTTCTATCCCTACCACAATCAGCAGCATGGCAGGAATAGTAATCCGCATCATGCTTTCCGGCGAAAGCCCGCCAAAGCCGGTTTTTCCCCAGATACAGAAGGCTACAATGGTAACTGCAATGCCTGCAAGGAACAGGAAAATGCCAAGGAGCACCCCTTTTTCCGTAGAGGTTTCTTCCAGCCACTTATCCAGCCTGCTTTCCGTGGGGATAAATCCAGTCACGCTTGCATAGGAACGGACAAACAGGGAAAACATCACAAGGTTAAACCCAACCATCATAGCAGCCGCAGCGTACATCAGGGTATGGACCCCAAGTCCAACAGATCCAATCTGGATATTCCCCAAGCTTAAAACAACCGTCAGCGCCAGCCCTAAGAAAAACAATATCAGCCCCGGATACATAAACAGCCAGTTGGGGCTGTGCATCAGCAGGAATTTCAGGTGCCGCCAGCCGTCAGACCAGCTCCTCAAGTGGGGTGCGTGGGAATGCCCATCCTTTTTCAAGGTAGTAGGGACCTCTGCAATTTTTAAGTGGTTTAAGGTGGCCTTTACTACCATTTCGCTGGCGTACTCCATGCCGGTTGTCACAAGCCCCAGCTTTAAAATGGACTCCCGGTTATAGCCCCTGAGGCCGCAGTGGTAATCCCCAATTTTGCAGGGGAAAAACAGCCGTGCAATAAAAGAGAGTACAGGGTTGCCCAGATACCGGTGGAGGGGCGGCATGGCCCCCGGCTCAATCCCGCCTTTGAAGCGGTTGCCCATCACTAAGTCATATCCTTCCCTCAGCTTTTCCACAAAGGGCGCAAGGTGCAGGAAATCATAGCTGTCATCTGCATCCCCCATAATCACATACTTCCCACGCGCTCCGTTGCAGCCGCCAATCAAAGCTGCCCCATAGCCTTTTTCCGGTACATTTACGACCCTTGCCCCGTGTTCCTCGGCAATCTTCTGGGAACCGTCGGTGCTGCCGTTGTCTGCCACCACAACCTCCCCATGGACGCCGCTTTCCTTCAGGTACGTATTTGCTTTATTGATACAGGCAGCTAACGTTTCCGCTTCATTCAGGCAGGGCATCAGTATCGTAAGCTCGTACTGTTCGTTCATTTATTTTCTCCTTATTGTTCCATGGCATTGGATTCTTCCCCTTTGATATAAAACCGCATCAGGAAAGCTACAAACCATTTGGGCCAGAATTTCAGGAACATTTCAAAATCTTCCTGTGCCCGGATATTTCCATTGTTGATAGTGGCAGAGGTTTCGGACCCCATGTGGATTCTATGGAAGGCCAAAGGGGATTTCTCATAGACAAATTCCCCCTTTTTTTTCGAAAGCATCTCCCACGCCTGCCAGTCGATATTGCTCTTAAATCCTGGGACAAACAGGGTGGCTGGCAGATGTCCCTTTATGTAAGTGACGGAAGGGCAGGAAATAGGATTCCCCAGGGAGAGAATCCTCCTGCGCACAAAACGGTTTCCATGGAAGGCTTTCAGCCGCAATGGCAGCAGCATCAGCCGCTTTACTTTCAGCAAGCGGTTCGTAGCAACCTCCCGCCCATCCCGCAGTTCATGGTAATCTGTAAAATAAATCAGGGGATGCTTGGCCCGGCTGACGCTTTTCAGCATCCGTTCTACATATTCCGGGCGGTATTTGTCGTCCTGATGGGCCAGCGTCACCAGCTTCGTCTTGCTGTGGTGGTATGCAAAGTTCCAGTCATTGGCAATCCCCGCCGGCCCATGGTTGATATACAGGGGGATCCCGTATTCCTCCGCCAGTCCCCGTATCTGCCGGTTATCCGTGGAAGATGCCATAATAATCCTGGTCTTTATGGTCTGCCCCAGCAGGGACTCAATACACTCCCGCAGAAAGGGGCTTTCCCCATAGGCGCAAATTGCAAATGTATGGTCTTTCGCTGAAAATTCCATATCCTGCTTACTTCTCCTGATACATTTCTTCATAATATTTCTGGTAATCGCCGCTGGTTACATTTTTCATCCATTCCTCATGCTCAAAGAACCATGCAATGGTCTTTTTAATCCCTTCTTTAAACATGGTTTCCGGTTCCCAGCCGATTTCTGCCTTAATTTTATCCGGCGCAATGGCATACCTTCTGTCGTGGCCTTTCCGGTCCTCCACATAGGTAATCAGATCTTCGCTGACAAGGGCACGCCTTGGGTCGCCCTCCGGCAGCATTTCCTGCAGGGTTTCCAGAATAATATGGATAATCTCAATGTTCTGCTTCTCATTGTGCCCGCCGATATTGTAGGTTTCCCCCAATTTCCCTTGCTCCTGCACCATGTCGATGCCTTTTGCATGGTCATCCACATACAGCCAGTCGCGGACGTTTTTCCCATCCCCGTATACAGGAAGCTTCTTGCCCTGCAGCGCATTGTTGATAATCAGGGGGATCAGCTTTTCAGGGAACTGGTAAGGGCCGTAATTGTTAGAGCAGTTGGTAATATTTGCCGGGAATTTATACGTATCAATATATGCTTTTACCAGAAAATCCGAGCTGGCTTTGCTTGCGGAATAAGGGCTGTGGGGATCGTACGGGGTGGTTTCATAGAAATAGCCGCCGTCCTCCTCCAAAGAGCCGTATACCTCGTCCGTGGACACATGCAGGAATTTTTTCCCTTCCTTGAAGCTGCCGTCCTCCTGCTCCCAAGCTTCTTTGGCGCAGTTAAGCATTACCGCAGTCCCCAGTACGTTGGTCTGTACAAATACCTCCGGCGCTTTAATGCTCCGGTCCACATGGCTCTCTGCTGCAAAATGCACTACCCGGTCAATGTCATTTTCTGCAAAAATCTTACGGATGGCTTCTTTGTCGCAGATGTCGGCCTTGACAAACGTATAATTGTCCCGTCCCTCCACGCCTTTTAAGTTCTCCAGGTTCCCTGCATAAGTCAGCTTGTCCACATTGATAATCCTGATTCCGTCCCCATATTTGCGGAACATGTAGTGGATGTAATTTGAGCCGATAAACCCAGCTCCGCCTGTTACCAGATAAGTCCTCATAACGTAATTTCTCCTTTTCAAATTTACATGGTATCTATATATTTCCTTAATGCATCATGCCAATCCGCCATTTCAAAATTGCTGGTCAGCTTTATCATGTAATTTTCCAGAATGGAATATGCCGGCCGTTTGGCCTGGTTGGGGTTGTCCCTGCAGTATTCTTCCGTAGTGACTGGTTCCACAACGGTAGGTTTCCCTGCCATCTGGAAGATTTCCTTGGCAAATTCCGCCCAACTGCAGCTTCCCTCGCAGGTAGCATGGAACAGCCCGTAATTCTCCGTAGGCTCCAGGAAATGGATCATTTTTGCCAGTTCCTCCGCACTGGTAGGGCTTCCCAACTGGTCGTCCACCACGCGTATCTTGTCATGGTTCTCTGACAGGCGCAGCATAGTCCTGACAAAATTTTTTCCATCCCCGTACAGCCACGCCGTCCGCAGGATAAAATAATGGTCTGCAAAATCTTTTACAAAATGCTCCCCTTCCAGCTTGGTTTTCCCATAAGCGCTGTTTGGGCCTGTTTCGTCAAATTCCGTATAAGGCTTTGTCCCATTCCCGTCAAATACATAGTCCGTGGACACATGGACCAGCTTTGCCTTCACTTCCCGGGATGCAATAGCCAGGTTCCTTGCCCCAACCGCATTAATCAGGTATGCCCTGTCCCATTGCTGCTCGCACAGGTCTACTGCCGTATGGGCTGCACAGTTGATTATCACATCCGGCTTCGTTTCCCGCGCCAGCGCCATCACAGCGTCAATGCTTGTAATGTCAAGAGCCGTCACGCCTTCCCCTGCCTGCACGTCCGTATTGATAAATTCCACGCCATCCCTTCCGTACTCTTTGTTGATTGCCCTGCCAAGCTGCCCGCCGCAGCCTGTAACTAGTATTTTTTTCATAATTTCCTCCAAATTGAAAGCATGCCATCCTTAGTCCCTGCTGAACAACACGCCCTTATGCTTCTAATAGCAGATATTCCCCTCTAATTTATAACATTTTCCCTATCAGGAATAATATTCTCATTATCAGCCCATCTAATACGCTCTGCCGGTACATTTTCCGGTTCCAGATAATCTTTAGCCTGCCCGGTATGGTTTCCGCCGCCAGTATCTTTGCCACAAGGGCGTCTTTTTCCCTGTCCCCATGGTACAGCCTGGAAAAATCGCTAAGCTGGCCTTTTAGCTTCCCCCGGTTATCCTTTAAATAAGAAGCTTTGGACTGCACTGCGCCCCAAAAGCCGCCTTTTGCCCCTACCACATTTTTCCCATGCTGGCGGTACAGGATATAGGCGCGCCCGTCAAAAATAACCGTTCCGGTATAGGTGGCTGCCAGATAGGACCACCAATCGTGGAGGATGGCATGCCCTGGCGTTTTTGACGCCAAAATCCCTGCCAGTTCCCGGTTCATGACGGCAGTGCACCCTGTGCAGATACATTCCACTACGGCGTTGCCAAAACCGGGACGCCGCCGCCCCATGTCCTGCTTTTTCAGCCGGCAAAGCTTCCCGTCCACCAGAATCTTATTGCTGCAGTACAGGGCGGGCCCTGTTTCTTTTTTCAGCTTCCGGACGGCAGCTTCTATTTTCTTCTCCAGCCATACGTCGTCCTGGTCGCAGAAGGCCACATAGTCTGCATCCGCCTTCTTTAACAAGTCAAAAAAGCTGTTTGCAACCCCGATATTTTTCCCTGCATAATATTTGATTTGGCTGTATTTTTGGCTGTAATCCTCCAGTATCTGCAGGGTCCTGTCCGTGGAACCGTCGTCCCGGGCTAATATTTCCAGGTTTTTCCATGTCTGTCCCAGCAGGCTGTCCAACTGCTCTGCCAGGTACTGCTCCCCCTGGTAAGCGGAAAGCAGCACCTGTACTTTTTCCTGTCCCATCTTTTTCTGTTCTTCCTTAAAAATTGTTTCCTAACAGGCACAAGTTACATCCGTAACTGCAAAATCATTCCCCTAAGCCATTTTCCACTGCTGCAACTACTGCACGGAGGGCTTCTTCTTCGTCCTCCCCTTCACAGACAAATTCTATGGAATCGCCGGATTTAATGCAGGCGCCCAGCACGCTTAAAACGCTTTTTGCATTTGCCGTGCCGCCTTTGAAATTAAACGTAATCAGCGCCTGGTACTTTACTGCTTCTTTGCATAAAATTCCCGCTGGGCGCAGGTGCAGGCCCGTAGGGTTCTTAATCGTTACTTTCTGACTAACCATCTTCGTTCCTCCAATACATCTTTTGCTCCTCATGTGAAACATCAAAGCATATTCTTCATAATTAAATCGGCCAGCGCTTTTGCATCCTGGCTGATTTCCCCCTGGTCTTTCCCCTCAATCATAACACGGACTAACGGCTCCGTCCCGGATGGGCGGATCAGTACACGGCCTTCCCCGGCAAATTTCTGCTCCAGGCTGCGGACAGCCTGTGCAATTTCAGGGTAATCCATAAAATGTTCCTTCTTGTGGTTTGGCACCTTGGCGTTTACAAGAGCCTGGGGCAGCACTTCCATAATCTGTGACAGTTTGGAGAGGGGTTCCTTCGTTTCCACCATCACCTGCAGCAGGTGCAGCGCGCTCAGCAGCCCATCCCCGGTGGTATTTTCATCTAAGAAAATAATGTGCCCAGACTGTTCTCCGCCTATATTATACCCGTTTTCCCGCATCTTTTCCAAAACGTAGCGGTCGCCTACCTTTGTCTGCTCAATATGGATGCCCCGTGCGTTCCCCATCAGGGTAAAGCCTAAATTGCTCATGACTGTCCCTACTATGGTATCTTTTTTCAGGTTCCCATGGTCTTTCATATAGTTCCCGATAATCGCCATCACCTGGTCGCCGTCTACTACGTCGCCTTTTTCGTCCACGGCCAGCATACGGTCCGCATCCCCGTCAAAGGCAATCCCTACATCCGCCTTTTCATAAACAACCCTTGCCCGCAGTTCATCCATATGGGTAGAGCCGCAGTTGGAGTTGATATTGGTGCCGTCCGGGCTGGTATGGATAGCCACCAGGTTGGCTCCAAGGCCTTTTAATGTTTCTACCGCGGTATAGTGGGCAGCCCCCTCCGCACAGTCTACTACAATTTTCATGCCGCTTAAGTCTACTGGCACAGTCTTTTTCATAAAAAATACATATTCTTCCCTTGCATCAAACCGGTAACTGATATTCCCAATCCCGGATCCAAGGGGCATGGCAACGTCTTTCATGCCGCTTTTAATCAAGGCTTCGATTTCATCCTCCAGCTCGTCGGAAAGCTTATACCCCTCCCCATTGAAAAATTTAATCCCATTAAATTCCATGGGGTTATGGGAAGCAGAAATCACGACCCCAGCCTCTACCTTATGTTTCTTTGTCAGATAGGCAATGGCCGGCGTCGGCATAACGCCCATATAGACCGCATTGGCCCCTACGGAACAAATCCCTGCCATCAGCGCGTTTGCCAGCATCCCTCCTGAAATCCTTGTATCGCAGCCTACGATAATCGTAGGCTGGTGCGCTTTTTCCTTTGTCAGCACATAAGCCCCTGCCTGCCCCAGCTTCATTGCCAGTTCAATGGTAAGCTCTGTGCCTGCCACGCCTCTTACGCCGTCTGTCCCAAACATTCTTGCCATAATTCCTAGTCCCTCCATTCTGCCGGCGCACCCCGGCCTATGCCAGGGGATGCGGCCACGGCTTCTATTGCCTATGGGCGGTACTGTCTGCCGCCCAATTAGGGCATCTACATTTTTCACCAATTTTATCTTTCTGTACTTCCTCCGGAGGTTCCGCTACTGTTCCCTCCAGGGCTTTCCTCCCTGTCCTCCTGGCTGGGACGGCTGGAACCTGGGGCATTCGCCTGGTTCTCGTCCTGGCTCACTTCGGGGCCTTCGTCCTGCCCTTCATCCTCACCGTCCTCGTCTTCCTCCCTATTTTTATCCTCAATGGTGACTTGGACATTTACCGTGCCTGTAACTTCGTACTTATCGCTGGGCATTGTCACATTCAGATGCAGGGAATGGATTCCCGGCTCAAGGCCTGACAGATCCAGCGCGCCTTGGATATCTGCCGTCTGCAGGGCGTCCATATCCTCTTTCAGCGCCCGGACGGAAATAGGCACAGAATTCCCGTTATACGTCATCTCATAATTGCTGCCCAACCCAGTAACATTAATGCGCTCCACCGGGAAATTATATACCTTTGTTTCCTTTGCTTCAATCATGACGCGGACTGCCACTTGGTTTGACGCCTCATCCACAAGGGACACCCCTGCCTCAGCCAAATATGGGTTCAGGTCAATCACTACTTCATCTTCTTCCCTCATGCCGTCAATATTAATGGCATCCTCCGGGATATGGATGGCGCTAAGGCTGTTGAGCAGGTCAGGCTCCCCTTTCACCAGCACATTTTCCGGGGCAAACTCCAGGCCGCGGTATTCATACCCCTCCGCTGGCGTACCGCTGGCCTTGCAGCGGATTGGGACGCTTTTGGTTCCCAGGATTTTCGCCTTAATGGTAACGGAAGCCTGATTGCGCTCCAAAAGGTCCGAAGAAATTACTTCCCCGTCCTCGTCATAGAGCACTGGCACCACGCTGTCCGTCACGTCGCTGGAAACCCCGTCTACATTGATAGAAGCCGATACGCGGCTAACCCGCGATACGATAGATTCCGGCCCGGAAACCATTAAGAGGTTCGGCACCACTTCCACCGCCCCGATGGCGCAGCCTTCTGCCGGCGTCCCTGTGTATTCCGGGGTAATGACAAATTTCTGCTGGGACAAATCCTCCAGGGTTATCTGTAAATTTACCGTCCTCTGCATGACAGTAATATACTTATCGTATTTTTTCGGGCTGATTTCTATCGGAACCAGCTTGGTTTCGCCATCCCTGCTTAAATCCAACTGGCTTAGGTCTGCCGTCACGTTGAAATCATCGCCGTTCATTTTTTCCACATAGCTGCGGGGCCCGGAAATATAGAACACTGCAATATCGGAATCCCCTACAATATCCGGCACTTTGCCCATTTCTGTAATTATATTTTTATTGCGGATTTCCACTGAAACGGAAAAGGTTTTGGTGGCGTCCGGGTCGGCCATTTTTACCACAACCATCCACAGCACAATGGATAAAAGAATGGCCAGAACCTTAAGCCCAAGGTTATTTACCAGATGCTTCATCATTTTCTTGAACATTCTTCATCCTCCTTTTCCAGATTCGGAACCTTGCCACATCCATAGAGCCTTTCCGGATGAAATTCAATTTTCCTTTCAAATATTCTGCGTCCACATTCCGGTACAGTTCCCCGCCGATGGCAATGGAAACATTCCCGGTTTCCTCAGATACCACGATAGTCAGCGCGTCGCAGACCTCGCTGATGCCTACTGCCGCACGGTGCCTGGTCCCAAGCTCCTTGCTCAGGCCCATATTATCCGAAAGGGGCAGGTAGCAGGTAGCCGAAACAATCCTGTTTCCCTGTACAATAATAGCGCCATCATGCAATGGCGTATTATGTTCGAATATATTAATCAGGAGCTGGCTGGATACAAGGGAATCCAGCTCTATCCCGGTCCTTGCATATTCCTTTAATGCCACGTCCTGCTCTATCACAATCAATGCGCCTGTCTTAACCTTCGCCATTTCATAAGTAGCTTTTACAATCTCATTGGTAACACGCTCGCTGAACCGCTCCTGGTTCTTCTGGGAATCAAAGGGCAGCAGGGACGTGAGGATATTCTTACGCCCAAGCACCTCCAGCGCGCGCCGCAGTTCCGGCTGGAACACAATGATAATCGCAATCACTGCCACATTGATCGTCTTCCCTGCAATCCAGAGAATCGTATTCATCTGGAAAATTGCAGCAACCAGCACAAACACAAGCACCACAATAATCCCTTTCAGCAGGTTCCAGGCCCTTGTCTGCTTGAACCATACCATTACATTGTAAATCAGGAATGAAAGAATAATAATCTCCGCAATATCCGTTTTGGTAATGGCATAGCTGTCAATCCAAAACAGGTATTTTGAAGCAAAGGAGTTCAATATCGCAAATAAATTCTGTATCATTTTTTCATCCCCTTTCTTTTTGCGGTTTTCAGTTTCTGTGATCTGTCAGCCGGCAAATACCGGTGGTTATTTCATTTATTCCAGCAAATCCTGGTCAATCTCCAGTTCTCTGGCCAAATCCCTGCGGTTGACGGTGGTACGCTTTTTCGGCGTAATCCGCTTCACCCTTTTTTCTTTTTTCGTCACGAATACTTTCGGAACAGCCTTTACAAAATAATAATACTCATCATCTTCAAATTGTACCCGTTCTACCCTGGAATAATCCAGATTATAGAAAAAGAATTCCAGAATCAGAGAAATTCCAAGAGAGATCAGAATTCCCACTACGACCCACAATATCCGGTCCGTCATATCCAGCAGAATATATCCTGGCAGCAAAATTACCAGCTCCAGCATATTACCTGTAAACAATGCAATTCGCCATGCATAATTGATGGACTGGCGGCGGATGACATATACCACCAGCGATGTAATCAGAAAAGCTGCCAGTACCAGATACATTTCCTTATTCCCGGTTAAAATCCGCAAAGCCGCTGTAAATTTGGCAAACCCTTCCGTCTCTTCTGTAGATGTGAAATTCACAAGATTCTCCTGCACGCCTCTTACATAATAGTAAGTGACAGCTCCGCACAATACTGATAAATATGCAGAAGGCCCTTTCAACATTCCTGCTGCCACCGGCATAACATGCGGCACCCGGAAAACACAGAGCACAGAAGTCAGAACGGCACTGTAGCCATTTTTGGGTGCAAACTTCCCATAAAGAAAAAAAAGCAGCAGGAACAGACACAGGCCAATCACGCATGCTTCCAGAGACAGCGCCGACAGATGAAGCAGAATCATCCCGCAGGCCAGTACAATCATTGCATTGACGGGCAGAAAAGCACACCCCAGGGACAGCATCAGCACCACCGCCGGATGATCCAGCCGCTCCATATAGCCAAGCTGGCTGTTAATCATAAAAAAAACCACCAGACCCAGAATAAATTTTATGCCTGCCGTCACATACAATTCAAACTTTCCGTAAAAAATACGCAGTTTTTCCCTTATTTCCAACAAACCTGTCATTTCCATATCCTCCAAAAGTTATAATCGTTCTTCCTTCTCCTGGAGTTTTTCTACCTTCTTCAAGGTAGTGTAATACTCCCTTACACTGGCGGTTGCTCTCTTATAACGTCGGGTGTATACAATAAAGGCAATGACCTGGTAGACGCAGATAAATATTACATACCGGACAATAAGCCATCTGGCCAGTTCCGGCAGATCCCTGCCCCTGAGAAATTCTGTCATATCTTCCATCTTATATACCAGCCAGCACACAAATAAAATCCCGAAAGATATGGTGGAGGTGAGAAAGGTTTTCAGCATCTCATATCCCACATAATCCTTCCGGTAATATTGTTTCACCGGCAAATTTTCTTTTCCTTCTCCTGCTTCATAGGCAGCCATTTTCGTCATAAGACGAATTCTTTCTTCGTTTAACATAGCACACCGTCCATTTTCCGAAATTAACCAGCCTTATTATAGCACACATTTGCTGTGAGGAAAAGCCTTTCCTGATGTACGGATGTGCATTTTCTTTTTCCTGCCAGGGAGATTTTACCGGAAATTTCCACAAGGACAAAACGGCCAGGTCCGCAGGGGCTCCCCTGCCCCCTCACTCATGAGGGACCTGGACGGTTTGCTGCGCCGAGTGCGGTCACGCAGTGACATTTTCTATTCGCACGAGTGTGCATATTATTTTTATTCTATAGGAAGATACTTTCGCGCTTTAGCGTGACAGGGTCTTCCTGTAGAAGAACAAAACCGGCAGAACATGCCCCGGCGAACCGTACCTCTCTGGCACCCGTCCGCAAACACATATCCTGCCGGCAGTTTCAGTTGTCCAAAAACCTCATTCTGTCTTTGGTAGAGCCATTCTTTTTCGGCGCCACAGTGGCAGTGGGGCGTTTCATCGCACCGGAAAGTTCATTCTGCAGATGTGATCTGCAGTTATTACAGAACCTTCCGCTCAGAACTCTTGCGCCGCATGCTTCACATTCCAGAGTAATCTGTGATTCTTCTGTGAATGCAAGACGCTCCTCTCTCACCCACTGTTTGATCTGCTTCACACTGACCTCATTTGTCTCTGCGATCTCGTTTAACGGTGCTTTTGGATGTACCCGCAGGTATTCCTTTACCTCCTGAAATTTTTCTTCCAGTTCTGCCAGACAGCCCGGACACAAAGGCTGTCCCTGCAGATAATTAAAGAGTCTTCCACATCCCCTGCAATTTCTCACTTCCATATCCTCTTTCCTCCTAATATCCTCTGCCGATACTGATGCTCAGGCAATAGACCTGTTCTGCCCCGGCCCGCTTTAATTCCTTCGCGGCCTCGTTCATCGTACTTCCGGTCGTATAAATATCATCTATCAGTAAGATATGGTTTAATTGTACCTTATTTTTTCTGGTTTTAAAAGCCCTTTTCAGATTATTTTTCCGTTCCTGGTCATTTAATTCCTTCTGTGCTTTTGTGTCCCTGGTGCGAATCAGCAATCTGCCATATACAGGCAGATTCATTCTCTTTGCAACTTTCCTGGCCACCAGTTCAGCCTGATTAAATCCCCGCTGTCTCCGACGCTTTCCGGAAAGAGGTATGGGAACCACTGCCTGAATTCCCCGCTCTTTTATCCAGCCGCCATACACTCTCACCAGTTCAGCACTGTAATATTCCGCATACTCCCGGCGGTTCTGATATTTAAACCGATACAGGGAATCTCTGACCACTCCTCTGTATACCCACAATGCTCTGCCCTGGACAAAAGCCCTTTTGTTCCGGCTGCAGTCATAACAGTATTCCTCCCGTTCATTTTCCAGCGGCTTTCCGCACTGGCTGCACACCGGTTCCTTCACATACTCCGGCTGCTCTCTGCAGCTTTTGCAGATTAATTCCTCCGGTACGGCGAAAGACGAAAATAAAATTCCATCACAGATGGGGCATCTTGGCGGAAACAGCAGATGCAAAAATTTTTCTTTCTTCAATTTCAATATGGTTATTTTACAAAAAATGTCTCCCGGCAGATTTTATGGTATCACACTTTCCACAGGGATTCCACCGATATTTTCTTAAAAATTTCTAAAAGAACCGGAGAAATTCTTAGGATTTTCCTGTTGGTCCCCAGGAGAACAAAGAATCCTGCAAAGCAGGATTCTCCGCCTGCGGCGGGTCGCTT
>OFHM01000910.1_pt1 | contig 21747 bp, 18 predicted proteins | sample 1521311 | NCBI WGS metagenome assembly OFHM01 (sample SAMEA3504083, study PRJEB24116) | mouse gut metagenome | biome: mouse gut; feature: mouse-associated habitat; material: faeces | place: Denmark | collected 2011 | reverse complement strand
AAGCATACCTTCCATACCGTTATCCATTATAAACACCACCTGTCTTTTGATTATAGTCGCTGCATACTCTGCTGTATCCAATGCATAAAACAAAGAGCCTGCTGTAAAAATAGTATGGCAGACTACGGCATACTAGAATATTTATCGGCGAAAACGGAAGGAGCATAAGGGATTTGTTCCTTTTTTTATAAAAAATCATAAAAAAATTACTAAAGATGTGTTATAAAAGAAGAAAACCCGTCGAAATATTAAAAGATAGCGGCGGGCTTCTCCTGATGGCGAAGCGATCCGAAACGTTTGACAAGGAGGGGTTACGATGAAAAACCTAAAAATTAACGCAAAATTTATAGTAAGTTTTGGCCTCATACTGGTGCTGTTTCTGGTGTCAGTGATCGCCACCTGCTCAGGAATTGCCATATCCAAGAGTGGCTATGAGAGATTTTATGAGGAGGAGTTTGTCGCGGTGACTACCGTGCAGGATATCAAGATAAAGCTCCAGGAAGCATTGAAAGAAATGCTGATCATTGTGGAGACGACGGATGAGCAGGAGTATACGCAGAGATCCCAGATCATCAATCAGAATATCTCGGATATCCGCACAAGTGTGGAGACATTGTGTGAAACTTATCATGGAGATACGACGCTGCTTGAGCAGTTTCTGCAGCTGATGACAGACAATGGAAGCGTCCGGGAACATGTGATGGAGCAGGCAGCTCTGCGCACAGAGGAAGGAAACCGGGCAGCGATGGACATCGTTCTGAATGAGTACATACCGGTGGTGGAAGAGTATACGGCAGTTTTGAATCAGGCCTATACAGAGATTGGAACCACCTGCCAGACCAACTTTGAAGAGCAGATGTTGCTGCTTAACGGGCTTTTGGCGGCCGGCATCGTCATTGCGGCAGTGGCTTTTGTCATCACAATCATTCTTGCGCTGCGTCTGAGTGTAAGCGTGACGGTTCCGGTGAGAATCATCGAAGCAGCGATGAAAGAGATGGTCAAGGGAAATCTTTCCGTGGCTGTGGATTACAATACGGGTGATGAATTCGGCTCCATGGCTGAGAGTATGAGCAAGGTCACGACCGAGGTCAGCGCTATCGTGGGTGATATTGAACGGGTACTGGGAGCCATGGCGGATGGAGATTTCACGGTTCATTCCAGAGCTGTAGAAGCTTATGTGGGTGATTACCAGAAGATCTTCCATTCTATGAAGAAGATCAAGGACACTTTCAATGAAACCCTTGCAACGTTAAATCGTTCGGCAACGCAGGTGTCTTCCGGATCTGATCAGGTGTCCTCCGGAGCTCAGGCATTGTCTCAGGGCGCGACAGAGCAGGCTTCTTCTGTAGAAGAGCTGGCGGCGTCCATTAATGAAATCTCTAACAACATCAATCAGAGTGCGCAAAATGCACAGGAAGCAAGCAACAAGTCCATGCAGGTGGGCGAGAAGGCAGGCGAGAGCAATGACCGTATGCGCGATATGCTTCAGGCTATGGCGGACATCAACGCTTCTTCCGGAGAGATTGGAAAGATCATCAAGACCATCGAAGACATTGCGTTCCAGACCAATATCCTGGCCCTGAACGCAGCCGTGGAAGCCGCCAGGGCGGGCAGCGCGGGAAAAGGCTTCGCCGTGGTGGCGGAGGAGGTGCGCAGCCTGGCCGGAAAGTCCGCGGAAGCTTCCCGGAATACCTCCGTCCTGATTCATCGTTCCTCGGACGCGGTGAACGAGGGCTCCGTCATCGCCAGAGAGACTGCCAATATCCTGTCAGAGGTGGTGGACAGCATCCAGTCCGTGGTGGAGGCCATCGATGGCATTGCCAACATCGCCAACGAGCAGTCCGATGCCGTCTGGCAGGTCTCCGAGGGCATCAACCAGATATCCACGGTAGTGCAGAGCAACAGTTCCACGGCTCAGGAGGGCGCCTCCGCCAGCGAACAGCTCTCCACAGAGGCCGCCGGGCTGAAGCAGCTGGTAGAGCAGTTTAGATTGCCTACAGACTGAACATAAAGCGCTGTGAGAGCCTCCCTCCCACAGCGCTTTTTTCGGCCTGACGCACTATCATAGAGAAAGCCTGCCAGTCCCTGTTCCCCATATCCTATTCCGGGTTTCGTTTTCCATGCTTCTGACCATGCTTCTGACCAGTCTGCCGTACCTTTATTGCAGCTGCCCCAATATGGAGCTTCCAATGGTCCCCTCCGGCATCGCCACCCCGAAGTTGTCCGCAATCGTGGCCCCTGTCACCGCGAAGGTCTGCGTATCCTCCAGCCTGCCGCTGCCCTGGAAGGACGGCGAATATGCCAGGAACGGCACCTTTTCCCTGGTGTGGTCGGTTCCCGTATGGGTGGGGTCGTTCCCATGGTCGGCCGTGAGAATCAGCAGATCGTCCTCCCGGAGAAGCGGCATCAGCTCCCCCAGCTTCTCATCGAATTTCTCCAGTTCCCGGGCATACCCCACCACATTCCGGCGATGACCCCACAGCGCGTCGAAATCCACCAGATTCACATAGCAGAGCCCTCTGAACTGCCGCTTCGCGATCTCGATGGTCTGCTCCATGCCGTGTACCGAGCTTTTGGACTTGTTGGACTCCGTGAGACCCTCCCCGTCAAAAATATCGAAAATCTTCCCCACGGATATCACGTCCAGACCTGCGTCCTTCAAGGCGTTCAGGGCCGTCCTTCCGTAGGGCTTCAGGGCATAGTCGTGGCGGTTGCTGGTACGCTTGAATTCGCCGCGCTTCTTTCCTACATAAGGCCTTGCTATGATGCGGCCCACCTTCCACTCGTCCTTCATGGTAATCTCACGGGCTATCTCGCAGCAGCGGTACAGCTCCTTAAGATCAAAGGTTTCCTCGTTGCCGCAGATCTGCAGAACGGAATCTGCGGAGGTGTAGACGATCATATGGCCGGTGGCAATCTCTTCCTCCGCCAGTTCTTCCAGAATCTCGGTTCCGCTGGCGCTCTTATTGCCGATGATCTTATGGCCGGTCCGTTCCTCCAGTTCCCGGATAAGCTCCGGCGGAAAGCCGGTTTCGGTAAAGGTCTTGAAGGGCTGTTTTCCCTCCAGACCCATAATCTCCCAGTGGCCGGTCATGGTGTCCTTGCTGCGGCTTTTTTCATTCATTTTTGTATAGTAGGCCAGAGGCTCTTTTGCCGGCGCCACCTGCTTTAAGGTGCAGAGGTTGGCTATGCCAAGCCTTCTTAGGTTGGGGATGTCAAAGGTGTCCACGGATTCGGAGATATGCTCCAGAGTGTTGACACCCACATCGCCGTATTCTTTGGAATCTGTCATTTCCCCCACGCCCAGGGAATCGATTACAACTACAAATACACGCTTACATTTCCGCATGACTTATTTTTCCTTTCCCATATCTTCTTTGATGAGCTTCCGCAGGGCTTCTACTGCAGTGCGGATGGCCATGTCGGTATCATGGACCACAGGATTTTCCAGTCCCTCTTTTTCGCGCTCCTGGTTGGCTACCGCCAGGAAGATGGAGCCTACGCGGACATGAAGGGTGCTTGCCACGATAAACAGGGCGGCGGACTCCATCTCCGAGGCCAGACAGCCTAAGCGCTTCCATGCTTCCCATTTATTCAGGAGTTCGTAGCTTACGGGCATGTTCTCCGGGGAGTGCTGTCCGTAGAAAGCATCCTTGCACTGTACGACGCCTGTGTGGTAATCGGCTTTCATCTCCCTGGCGGAGGCTCTCAGTGCATTTACGATGTCAATGTCCGCTACGGCCGGAAATTCGATGGGAGCGTATTCCTTGCTGGTTCCCTCCATGCGGATGGCGCCGGTGGCTATGACGAGATCGCCGCTTTTAACGTCCAGCTGCATCCCTCCGCAGGTGCCTACGCGGATGAAGGTGTCGGCGCCGGATTTTACCAGCTCTTCCATGGCAATGGAGGCGGAGGGGCCGCCGATTCCGGTGGAGGTAACGCTGACCTTTACGCCGTCCAGATAGCCGGTGTAGGTAACGTATTCACGGCTGTCGGCCATCAGCTTTGCATTGTCGAAGTATTTTGCGATTTTGGCGCAGCGTTTGGGATCTCCGGGGAGGATGACGTACTTTCCTACATCTCCTTCGCCTACCTGGATGTGATATTGCTTGCTTGCGTCTTCCGAATAATTCATAAAATGTCCTCCGTTTCTTATGAAATCTGAACATCACCTTTTGTTTGGTGATTTGTTCGTCATTTTTCGTCTTTTTTCAGAGCTCTTTATATCATTTATATCATATTTCCACAAATTAAAAAAGGACATTTGGCAAATTTGATAAAAAAATTCATAATTCATCAGGGCGGGAGGAAGGATAATTGGAGTTAACAGGGAATATAAAGGCACCCGCCGTCAGCAGCACTGACGGCGGATGGGGTAAATTCTTTGATGATATGGGTGTCTTTAGCGAATCTTTCTTTCCAGGATGTGGCCGTTTTTGGAGGCTCCCAGGCCCAGGCCGGTGGTGTTCTGGAGAACGGCCAGGCCGCTGTCCAGTTTTTCCATTTCAGAGCGTTTTACCAGGTAGCCCGTTACGCGGATTACGTCGCTGTCGCTGGAGTAGAAGGACAGGTAGCGCAGGTCCTGCTTAAAGGAGCCCTTGATGATGTCCAGGACAAATTCCGGGTTTTTGTGTACGGTCAGGTCGATTGGGAAGATGTCGCCGGTTCCCGATGGGAAATATTTGTGGAAGCGGTTCAGTACTTTCAGGTGGTCGATAAGCTCCTGAGGTTCCTCTCCGATGGGAATCCGGGTTCCGGGGGTGACATGCTCATCTTCCGCCAGGCCTACCTGGGCGTGAAGAAGGTAATGACCTCCGGTTACTTCGCAGTAGGGCGCTTCGTGGTTCTTGTTGAATTGGTCGATGATGTTCATAATCTCCACGCCCAGATCGTTGGCGGCCTCGTCATGGCCGAAACGTCCCGTCTTTCCTTCCTTTTCCAGGAGGATGTTGACACATTCCGCCAGGCCCACCATGCCGAACATTGCGGTGAAGCGGTCTCTTGCTACAAAGCCTTCTTTTACCAGGAAGTGATTTTCGAAGAAGCCGCTCTCCTCTACCTCGAAGCGGACACGGGCATCCATGTATCTTGCCATAATGTCAAGAACGTAGGGAAGCTCCCGCTCTTTGAAATCCCGGATATCTTTGGCGCGCTTGGCAATGTTGCCCAGGATCAGACGGCAGAGGGTGTAGGCGCCGCCGCCTAAGGGCAGGCCGTTGTAGCAGCTTGCAATGACGTATTTTTCTGTCAGCTCGCTCTTAAACATGGTGTGGTTGGCGAAGCTGGGCTTTGCACTGTGCAGGGCACATTCGATGGCTTTCAGTGCAAATGCGTCATCTGTTACGCCTTCCTCGTATTTCATGGTCAGATTGGGCACGGCATGCTCAAGCTCTGTCTCTACCTCCAGGAGAAGCCTTCCTGCCTTTGTAGCCTTAGGGCCGATGTTGGCGTGGGAAAAGGAGTCCAGAACGGTGCGGTCAATGTGGATCATAAACATGCGGAGAAGCTTCTTGGCCTGAGCCTCGTCCACGGTGTCTATGAAAGGCTCTAAAAGCTCGTCAAGCTGCCCCACGTATACGGGGTAGTTGGTGACACTTGGCACATGCTTGTAGAAGATAAGCAGGCTGTTCAGCGCCTCGTAGAGATCCGCGGGGGCGGGAAGCTGCAGGAACTTGCAGCCCTCTTTCATAAATTTGGCGTAGTCCGGCGCTATGTAACGGGGACGCACCGGGGCGTGGCCCTCGCAAAGATCACAGATGCACTGTTTGTCGATGCCTGTATTCAGAAGCTCGTCTAAGCCCTCCGGCAGATCCAAAACTTCCATTAGGGAATCCGCCTGGTTCGCCAGATTGGTCAGCTTCTGTTCATGGGTCAGTACGGGGCTTTCGATGATCTCCAGTATCTTTTCCCGTGTCTTGTTTACCCGTTCCATGGAAATGTCTCTCATAAATATAGATCCTCCTGTCTCTCTCCATAATATCATATCGTTTTGCTGCTTAGGATTCACAGATTTCTGTCCCTAAGGACGGCAATCTGCTGCTTCTGATTCCGCACTTGTTTTTATATTTCCTTTATACCATAGGAAGCCCCTTTTTGCAAAGGCCAGGTGGCAGTTTTTCCTGAAAAATCTTATAGATATCAAAGTCCTCTGATTCTGAAACTCGGAAGCTTTGCATCCTGCTGCTGCCGAAGAAATAAAGGCTGCCAAAAGCGCCGGGAGCGCATCTGTTCGGAGAACAGACGCAATCCCGGCGCCCTGTCATTTTATACAGCTTTATTTACTTTTCAGCTTTTATACGAAATCTTAGTCTAACTCGTATACATCACCGTGAGCAGCCTCGAACTCAGCCTGTGTGGAGGGAACTACAACCTCTCCGCTGATGATCTTGGTCTTAACATCCTCTACTGCCTTGATCACGTCGTCGGTCAGAAGATCCCGTGTGGGTGCGATGTCTACGCCGCCTGCTGACAGGTCATAGGTATGTACGCCGCCCTCAAGGGTTCCGTTGATGAGAGCCTGTACGGAATCAAATACTGCGTTGTCTACTCTCTTCATTGCGGAAGTGATGATTGTCTCCGGTGCAAGACTGGACTGATCGCTGTCTACGCCGATAGCGTATACGCCGTCAGCCTCGCGGCAAGCCTCGATAACGCCCTGTCCGGTTGCGCCTGCAGCATGGAAGATGATATCTGCGCCGTTGGTAATTGCGGTATTGGCATTGCTCTTTCCGCCTGCGGGATCTGCGAAAGAATCGGCGTTAAACTGCTGAATCTTCACATCCGGATTGGCATCCAGTGCGCCTGCACAATAGCCGTAGCCAAAGAGGTTCATGTTGTCGTTTGCCATACCGATTACAAAACCGATGTTGTTGGTCTCTGTCATCAGACCGGCCACATAGCCTACCAAGTAGGAAGCCTGCTCCTGCTTGAACATCAGACAGCTTACATTGTCAAGCTCGATGGTCGCATCGTCAATGATTGCAAACTTCACGTCCGGGTTCGCCTCTGCTGCGGTTCTGGTAGCGTCTGCAAGCATGTAGCCTACACAGATGATGAGATCGCACTCTTCATCAATGAATGCCTCAATGTTGGGAACGTAATCTGAGTCTGTTGAGGACTCCAGATAGCTGGCCTCTACACCGAGCTCATCCATGGCTCTCTGAAGACCTTCCCATGCGGACTGGTTGAAGGAACCGTCGTTTACGCCGCCTACGTCTGTGATAAGGCCGATCTTAAAGTCAGCGCCGTTGCCTGCCGGAGCTTCTGCGTCTGCATTCTCTGCCGGTGCTTCCGCGTCATCGCCTGCCTGCTCGCTGTTTTCTGCCGGAGCTTCCGTCTCCTTATCCGAAGAGCCTCCCCCGCATGCTGTCATGGTAGCTACCATAGCAGCGGTCAATAAAACTGCCAGAATTTTCTTTTTCATATGTTTCTCTCCTTTTTCTTTTTTGGCTTTCGCCGGAGGCCGTACCCGCGCCCAAGCTCTGCCGTCTGGCATAACGGAAGAATGGCTGTTGTGCGCCGGGACAATCTCCTATGCCCTATCTTAACATCTTTTGAAAGAAAAAGGAAGACGGAAAATTTTTTTGTTTTTATCTGTTTATCATAAAAAATTATACATTTTTCCGAAAATTCTCTTATTCCGCCACTCCTAGTAGTGCGTATCGGAAATATGCATAAGGATTTCCGATACGGACTACTAGCAACTATGAATGCTAAGAGGTCGGCTTCCGAAGCGGGCAGTCGGACATGCTGATCTTGTTCTTTAATGTATTCAGTCCGCAGTCAACCAGATAATCCTGGAGGATGGGTATGGACTGGGAGGATGTGGGGCCAATAATGATCTCTCCAAACAGTTCCGACATATGGAGTCCCAGTCTTCCGCACATTCTGTTCAAGTCAAGGGGATAATATTTCTTAATCCTCCCTGCCGACACATGATATCGCGGCTCCACAGCAAATTCATTCAGTATAAACGGTGATATCACCAGCCTTCGCTCTTTCTCCCTTGCAAAAGAGGGATGCTTGAAGGCTGCCGACTGTATCCATGCATCATTCATCAGCTCACGCAGCTCCTGCTTTATTTCTGCAAATTCCTTTTTCCCCGTCATCAGCCGGTAAAATTCTTCCACTAACCGGTGTTCCCGCATATCCTTCTGATAATACACTGTCTGCAAAGATACGGCCCCTCCTGTCATTTTCTGCATGAGATTTTCGTGAAAGGCAATGCAGACCCCCTGCCCCAGATGCCCGTACCGTTCCCACTGGGCTGCGTCATCCCGGTATTTGGAAAAGCAGGCGGCATACGCCGAATAACGAAATTCTTGTTCCAGCTCCCCCCGGAAAAAATTTTCTATCACACGGCTTTTCTCTTCCTCTCCCCCTGCCTGTAATCTTTCCATAACAGCCCGGCATATCCCGTTCATAAAAAACCGCATTTCAGAAGCATCATTCATATTCAGAATATTATTCAGTCTCAATTCCGCGCACCGGATAATGCCGTCAAAAGCAGCAAAGTCCGTATAATGATACAGCATAATTTCCACCTCCACAGAGTTTGTTCCCAATCTTGTCAAAAAACATGCTCCGATTGAGCACAGAGAATCGCCGTTTTTATTTTTCTTTCTGACAGCTTCTGTTCATTCCATATGTTTTACATATTTCCTAAAATAAAGTATATCACACTCAAATAAATTAAGGAAAGTACTTTTATGGTCATTCCTTCCTGTGAAATTGCCTTACTCAACCTCCCGAAGCCGCTCCACCACGCTCTGCCGCTCCACGGTTCTGTAGGCCGCAGCGGGAATGACAGCTCCCAGAACCAGGAACACCAGAAGCATCCCCAGTATGGGACTCCAAATCCATTTTGCCGTGAAGAACCACAAAATATGCTCCAGCTGTCCAAGCACCAGGCTTTGCATGAGAAGGCTTAAGATCAGCGACAGAAGAATGGCTGATATTCCATAGGCGCAGCCCTCCAGTATCAGCATTGCCTTGAGCTGCCGTCCGGTCATTCCGATGCTTTGAAGCACGGCCATCTCCCGGCGCCGGGCGCGGATTCCCGTTACAATGGCGTTGATAAAGTTTAAGACGCCTACCAAAGCCACAACCAGACTGGCCGCTGATCCAATCAGAAGAAACATCCGGCGGAAGGATTGGAACTGGTCGCTGTAGCCCTTTTTGGATTCAAAATCCAAATCGGAGTCCGCATTTTCCATATATCTTTCCAAAAATGTCTCCATCTGATCCTCCATGCCTTCCTCCATATTCACAAGGCAGCTCATACGGACAGCTTTTTCCCCCGCCTCCTTCTTCAAGATCTCCGGGGCAGCGGCGAAATTTGCGCCGCCGAATCTGCGAACGGTCAGAGGTCCCGGCAGAACGGCTGTGGCGCCGATGGTATAGGTTTTCTCGTGGCTTTTGTGGATGACAAGCTCGGCATCCATGTCGTCGCCAATGTATTCATACTCATCCGCATAGGTAAAGGTGACTTCATCCCCCACGGAATAGGGCGCTCTTTCAAGGTATGGATTTCCGTAATCGTCCTGATGAACAAGCTGAATGATTACATTTCCTTTTTTTAATTCCTCATAATCCACTTCCCCGTCGACAAACTTGAGATATTGGAAAGGCATCTCGTCCAGTCCGTAGATACCGATGGGGGGATTGGTGAGATCCTCATCCCCAAGTGCATGAAATTCATCCCCCAGGGTCTGCATCTGCATGGGATCTAAGAACCGCAGGTACTGAGCTTTCGTCATAGAAGCTGTGGTATTTCCCGTATTATAGTAAATCAATCCGGATTCCCGGATTCCCTCTATGTTGTTGACAGAAGCCAGAAATTCCTCCTTCAGTTCCTGGTTTTCGCTTCCGAATCTATTCTTAAAAAGATCCTTGTGACCGACCAAATAGTCGGCTGTCATAAATTTTGCAACGAATTTATCCATGTCAAAGCCTGCGGAAAATGCGCTTACGCCGTAGAGCAGCACCACGCTTAAGGACAAAGACAAGATTACGAGGACCGTCTTTTTCCGGTTTCTTCCAAGGTTGGCTAAAGCCATCTGCAATACCTTGGGACCGTGTCTGTCTTTTTTACTCTTTTTCTTGCCGGAGGCGCTTTCCGTATAGCGCAGGGATTCTACCGGGGAGACGGCTCCTGCTATCCGGCCGGGCTTATGGCAGCTTAAGAGCACGGTCAGCAGGGAAAACAGGGCCGCGCCTGCGAATATCCAGGGATTTAAGGTCAGGTAGACCTGCTGCTCGCTCATATTTTTCATAACAATGGCTGAAATCTGATTGCCGGCCAGGTAGCCTGCAAGAAGTCCCAGGGGCAGTCCCAGGATGCACAGCTTCAGGGCCTGGAGCCTTATCATGGCGCGGATCTGGCGTCCGGTGGTGCCGATGGTTTTCAACAGGCCGTAGAAACGGATATCACTGGACACGGAGATCTGGAAGATGTTGTAAATGATAAGATATCCGGTCAGTATGATCATCAGTGTGAGAAATACCACGGCGGCGATGCTTAAAAGCTCTTCTCCCTGGTTGCTGTGGGTGCTCAGATAAGCCCAGTTGACACCGGTGCGCAGGTAATTTTCAGCCATTGCATCTTCGATCTCATAGCCGTTGTCCCTGGCGATTGTTTCCAGATTTCCGCGGATATTTCTGCTGTCGGCAAAGCAGATATCCAGGTTCCATTTGCCTGCGCCCATAGCGGCCATCCGCTCGTCCGGGGTGTACTCGGACAGCATTTGATCTACAAATTCCTCGGACAGCCACATTTCACTGACCATTGCGGCGCTGTCCCGCTCCCAGAAGCCGCTTAGGGTGAAGGTTTCTTCTCTGGTTTCTCCGTGAAAGACGAAAGGTACGGTGATCTGCTCTCCTATTTTATGGGGAACGCCCAGTTGATCCAGTACCCAGGTGTCTGTGGCCAGCTCCCGCTCTGTCCCCGGAAGACTGCCGGTTGTGGGGCTGCAGAAAAACATGTCGGCGCCGATCTCGTCTATATAACGGACTTCCACACGGTTTTTCTCGAAGACGCCTTCCTCTAAGGAGGTCAGTACCTTGTTTGTGCCGTATTTTTCGATTAAAGGATGGGTTTTCAAGGCGTCCTTCTGCTCGGCTGTCAGATCCTTGAAGCCGCAGTGGGCATAGCCTCCCACCTGGCGCATGGTGGTCTGTTCCGTGGAATATTTGACGGAAATGGCCGTGGTAAAGAGGGCGCTGAATAACAGGGTGGTTAAGGTGACGGCAATGACTGCCATGATGTTTCGTGTCCGGTTGGCCGAAAAGCTTCGGTTTGCCAGGCGGCGGATGGTTTTTTGATTTCTTACGCGCAGCATGTTATTCACCATCCTTTGCGATACGGCCGTCCTCGATGCGGATGATACGGTCGGCGGTCTGGGCAATCTCCTCGTTGTGGGTGATCATGACGATGGTCTGGCGGAAACGCTCGCTTGTCACTTTCAGCAGGCTCATGACGTCCTGACTGGTCCGGGAATCCAGGTTGCCGGTTGGCTCGTCGGCCAGAATGATTGCCGGCTTGCCTGCCAGGGCGCGGGCGATGGCCACTCTCTGCTGCTGACCGCCGGAGAGGTTGCTGGGAAGGTTTTGAAGCTTTTCTTCCAGGCCCAGGAGGGTTATGATTTTTTGGATGTAGGCTTGATCCGGGCGGCCGCCGTCAAGCTCGATGGGGAGCAGGATGTTTTCCTTTACATTGAGGACCGGGACCAGGTTGTAGCTTTGGAATACGAAGCCGATTTTTCTTCGGCGGAAGATGGTGAGGGCTTCTTCCTTGAAGGTAAATATGTCTTTTTTGTCTACCAGTACTTTGCCCTCCGTGGGGCGGTCCAGGCCGCCGAGCATGTGGAGCAGTGTGGATTTTCCGCTGCCGGAGGTGCCGACGATGGCGGTGAAGGTGCCGGCTTCTATCTTCAGGTTTACGCCGTCTAAGGCTTTTACGGTGGTTTCGCCGGAATTGTAGTATTTTTTCAGGTCTCTTGTTTCCAGGATTGTCATAGGGTTGTGTCCTCCGTTTCTTTTTTGGGTACTCTCGGAAATTCATGCTTGGCAAATGTGTTTCCGGGAGTACTCTTTTGAGCCGGGTGCGGTTCCTGCGTTTAAAGATGTGTATTTATGCAGGGGTGGGGGCAGATGAAGTGTCTGCGTGTTTGGTGCATCCGGCTTTATGTAATGAGTATAGCATGGGAGGATTTCTCTTTTCTTTCGGGAATATAACGGAGTTGTTAGATTTGTAATTTTTTTAATGCGGGGAGGTTGGGGACGGACGGGAGAAGGACTGGGCGGGGAGAATTTTCCATATCCTGTGTCCACGTGTTTCTCGTTACATATGTATGCTCTGATCGGACTTTGCCCTTTTTGTTATCTGGGTGTTGGATGTTTTTTGGCAAAGTCCGCTCAGCTCATACATATGTGTCGAAAAGGTGGACACCGGATAAGTGAAAATCCTCCCCTCCCGGCCCTTCTCCCTGGTTTTCTTCCTGCGCCTAATTGTTTTGGGGGTATTAAAATTGCAAATTCTTTTTTGGGAGTGATTCTTGTTTGAAGCCTTTATAAGCTTTTTGGGGTTAGCTTCATGATTTTTGCCGGCAGGGAGTGAAGCATTAAATAGGAGTTAGGGGGTGTATTGGCTTGTTAGGGTTCGTATTTCGGATTGGATTTGTTCTCTGTCTACGCCCAGAATAGTGATGGTGCGCTCCAGTGTGCGCGGTTCTTCGGAAGCTTTTGTTATGCCGGTTTCGGTGCGCTTGTATTGGATAAGGGTATTGTATTCATTGAGGGTGTAGCAGTCTGTGGCCGCAAAGTTTTTTAGATCCTCATTATCTTTTAAGGTTGTACCTACCGTGTCGTAATCCTGGTTGTAGGTAATAGTATAGCAGATGTTTTGATTTTGATATTCTTTTGTGACGGAAGTTACGGACTTTGGATCAATATCCGGCAGGCCGGTGTAGGGTTCATTGATCCAAAATTCCGGTTCTTCCTGGTTTTCTGTCCAAAGCTCGGCCCATTCGATGTCGGAGATCCAGCGTCCTTCATAAGCCATTTCCCATGAAAAGTGATTTTCCGATTCTCTGCGGTATTCCCGGTAAATGCTTTTATCGTTTCCGGGATTTAAGATCTGGTTGTAAAGTTCTCCGTCATTTGCCAGACAGTAGACATGGGACAGATCATAGCTGTTATTCTCATAATAAACAGGAGCTTCCGGCTGTGTATCGGTTTTGAAAGTATAGTCCATCCGGTAGCTTGACAACGCATAGTAATTACTGATTCCAAGCTGCACGGTGTTTATCATGCGCTGTTCTTCCTCCGTCAGATGAGACATGCTTCTCCCCCCTGTTATGGCAGTACACATAAGGACATTCACCACTAAGAAATAAGCAGCTAAAGTAACTCCGCATACCCCGGGAATCCATCTCTCACTCTTATGCCCTGCCTCTTCCGTTGTTTCGTCCATCAGCATAGCATGGTGCAAATAAGCCAGATGACACAACCCCCAATAAATGAGCAGCCCAACGCCCATCATAATCCAAGGCAGCGGATGACGGAACCCGCGTTCTATCCAGAGCATGATCCAGGAAATGGCCGCTATCTGCAAACCAATTACAAGATACGACGTTCTGCCTTTGCTCCGATCATAAAATTCCTGATTCCCGAAATAACAGCTGTACAGAAAGCGGCCGCTCTCTATAATCACTATAATCTGAAGTATAGCAAGCCTGAGCAAAACATCAAAGCTAAAGCTTTCTCCCAGATAGCTCTGAAACAAAGTCATAATGCCTGGCCATAACACGATAAATAAAAAAAATATTTGCAGCAACGCCTTATAGGACCAGTAATAATTCTTCCACTCAATCTGCTCCATCCGCTCGTCTGCCGTGATATTCTCCGGATTTTGAAGAACATTCCATAAGATCCATTCCTTCTTCATCGCTATCCCTCCTATTTTAAGTCGCTGCGCGACGGCACTAAAGGGTAAAGTCCATTTCAACCGGACTATTCCAGTTCCGCAATATCCTTCCAAAAAATTTCATCCAGGGTTTTTCCCAAAGCATGGCAGATACTTAAGCAAAGATTCAAAGTAGGATTATAATCTCCTCGTTCAATCATATTAATCGTCTGCCGCGACACCCCCACCAGCTTCGCCAGATCCTCCTGAGAATAATCAAGCTCCGCTCTCGCCGCCTTCAGCTTCAGATTCTTAGCCACAATCCGCCACCCCCTATCAAAAAACAGTTTCACCTCAAACCCCATTCAAAAACAAAACCTTTACAACTTACCCATCCCCTGCTTCATTCTCTTACTTTCAAACTGTTATTCATCTACCCAATTAATACGTTCCCTTCTTAAATTTATCTTACCACCCACACGACATTTTGTCAAATATATATGACATTAGCTTCAAAAAAATTTAAGCCATATTAAACCAACTAAACTGACTTCAAAAAAACCCAGTTAATATGCCCCTCCTATTCAAAAACCAACATTTCAAATTCATAATTCATAAATGAGCTTCCTATCCCCCCCGCTAATTTCCACATCCCCAGATTTAATTGCCAGGAGCCAGCCCAGCCCGGCGGATTTTCCGATATCAGGTGTCCGGCTGTTCGCGTACAGGCTGTCTGATATGGGCATACATTACCAAAAAACCAAAAGACCTAAAAAACCTCAAAGGTAATGTATGACCAGAGCAGACAGCATGTACGTGAACCGTCCGAACACAGATATGGAAAATCCGCCGGGCCGGGCTGGCTCCTGGCAATTAAATCGTCCGTCCCTCAATACCCATAATTAATCCCAGTAACAAAAAGCCCCCCATCCACCATTCCAAAAGTAATACCAGCGCTCCCTTCCGTATCATAATCCATCAAAGTAAACCCAGCCATACTAGCCGCCAAATCCCCAGCATCCGCTTTCTCAATCGAACGCACCATCTCTTCCGAAAACACCTCATCCGGATCAAGCTCCAAAAACGCTTCCCTCGTCTCCACTACGTCCACTCCATCCAGTCCGACATAAACCGGAAATCCGATCAAATCCGCAAGCTTCTCCAAATCCTTCTCTCCCACAGCATCCTTAATCAAAGCCGCAAAATCCGAAACCTCCCCCATATCCGCATCAAAATTATCCAAATTACTATCAGGTTCCCCCACTTCCGCATCACTCCCGTCCACTCCATCTTCCAACTCATCATCCGATCCCACACCCGCTTGAGGCTCCTCCGCATCCCCCTTCTCATCTTCTGCCTCTTTCTGATCGTTTTGTAGATCCTCCTGCCCCACAGCCGAAAAATTATCCTCTTCCTTGATCTCTTCTCCCTTACAAGCCGAAGCCCCCATCACCATAACCATCGCCAAAACCAAAACAAATCCTCTTCTTTTCATTTCCATCATCCTTTCCTTACAAAGCAATCTCAAACTCCACTTCCCCCATAGCTCCCGGCGCAATCGCATATTTTTCAAATACAATCACCGGATTCCCCTTCTCATTCACATAAAAATCAGGTTCCGCCTCAATCGTCTCAAAGCCGCCTTCCTCCGGAGCAAAGAAAACCTCTCCCTTTTTCATCCGCTCCTCTATCTGTCCGCGGATACTTTCATTTGCCTTCTCCACATAATCCTTCCCCAGAAAGCTCTCCAGCGTCAAAAACTCATTGCTCTCCAAATCCAGATTGTAATACCGTGTTTCCGCATAAGCGCTCGTCCAGCTCTCCGTACCCTTTACCACGAAAGACAACACATCCTCCGTCTGATTTTTAATCTCATACCACACATGGATACGGATATCATGCTCCGCCCATTCCTCTTCCGTTCCGCCTGTTTCCAGAAACGCTTTCTTATACTCTTCCGCTCTCTCCACAGCCTCACTCTCATACTGCGCCGTCATTTTTTCAATCTGAGCGTTGACCTCCTCCGACAGCTTTTGTCCGTCCTCACCCAAATCCACACCGGGAATCTCAGCGGCAATCTGAGTGTCTCCCTCCGTTTTTTCATAAGAGCGAATGGTAAGAATCCGCGCAAGCTCCCCGATAACCGGGATTTTCTGCACCTCCATCGCAAATGCCTCACTCGTATTCAGCCCAATGGTCGTTGCCACCGTAAAGGCCGCCGCTATTCCCGCGGCCCATCTGTAAAGCTTTCTGCGCCTGTTTTTTGCAAGACGCTTTTCTCTCTTCCGGCGGGAAGCTTCAATGGCCTCCTGCACTTTTCCCTCCAACTCCTTCGGAATCACAATGCTCTCATAAGTTTCTTTGCTCTTCTCCAACTCTTTCAAACCTTCATTCCCTCCATTTCCACACGCAGGGCCTTAAGACCCCGGTAAAGCTTCGCCTTCACCGTATTCAGATTAAGCCCCATCGCTTCCGCTATTTCCTGCAATGACAGCTCTTCATAAAACCGAAGCCGGATAATATTCTGCACCGTCGCAGGCAGTCCCTTGATTCGCTCAAACAATTCGTCCCTGTCCGCATACTCCGGATCACAGACAAACGCCTCCTCATCCAAGGGTTCTTCCAGCAACAGTTCCCTTCTGTTTTTCCTGAGAAACGTCATGCTCTCGTTCATCAGAATCCGATAAACCCAGGTTCTTACCGCGCGGATATCGCGAAGCTCGCCTGCATGTTCCAGAGCTTTGCAGATGGTATTTTGCACTACATCCATAGCATCCTGCTCATTTTGAACATTGGAGTAGGCCAGACGGTAAAGCCTGTTCTGATTTTCCAGAATGTATTCTACAATTTCCTCAAAATAATCCTGCTGCATTTCTTACCTCTTATTCCAGTTCCATTTCCGTTTCCGGATGATTTCGTAAAAAAGCTTTTTTACCCTTTCGTATAATAGACCATTCCTGCGCGGGAAAAGTTGCAGATTTCAGAAAAAAAGAGCCTCGGCAGATATTTTTGTTATTCCGCCTTGGCTCCATGATCAAGTTCCGTATGAAACGCTTCCTCTCTTCGGAGAAGAAAGATGGAAAACACAGTTTCCTTCCCCGATGTTACCTTCATATAACCTCCCTGGGCCTGGATAATTTCCCTTGCCAGATAAAGGCCAAGCCCCACACCCTCTTCCTCCCGGCTCTTGGGAGAGCGGTAAAATCTATGAAAGACCTTCGGGATCTCCTCCTCCGAAATCCCCCTGCCGTGATCCACAACATCAATCCGGTAAAAAAGCTCATAGGCGCGCCCCTGTATCAGAACGGTATCCCCCTCAAAGGTATATTTGATGGCATTGTCCAGAAGATTCCACAAAGCTTCCCCTGTCCACTTGGGGTCAAACCAGGCCAGATCCGTTCCCTCCTCAATCTGCCAGGCAAGCCGTATCCCCTTTTTCTCAGCCAGATAAGCGCCCTCCTTTGCAGTTCGGACAATAAGCTCGCCAACGGAACATTTTTTCGGCGTGGGGTGAATGATTCCCTGCTCCAAACGGGAACCCTTGATAAGCGATGTGATAAGAAACTGCAGCTTTTCCGCCTGTACGGTAATCTGCCGGGAAAGCTCTCCCGATTCCTCCGGCACCTGCTCCGAAAGGAGATCCGCATACAGGATCAGATTGGCTATGGGCGTCTTGGTCTGATGGGAAATATCTGCAATCAGCCCATGAATCTTCTTCTTCTCCCGGGTAAGCTCCCGCTCCTTTCCCGCCTGGCGGCTTAGATACTGATAAAACCTTGCCTCAAAGGAGGAAAGACGGCTTTCGTCAAAATGCCGCTCCTCAAAGCTTCCGTCTATGGCCGTCTCCAGTATCCGATCCAGGTGGTTCAGGTGCCTGTGTATCTGCCTTCTCTCCAGGGCCATGCAGACTGCCAGGACAATGGCTGTGACTCCAAATGCAATACAGAGAATCATATAGTTATCCATGTGTGCCTTTTTGAATACCTCCAAGCCGCTCGTCCGACCAGGTATAGCCGATTCCGTAGACGGTTTTGATATACCTGGGGGCGGAAGAATTGTCCTCAAGCTTATCCCGGAGGCGCTTAATCGTGACGGACAATGCATTTTCATCCACATACTGGGCGCCGTCGGTCCAGACGCGATCCACAAGCTCGCCCCTTGAGAGGGTCAGTCCCCGGTTCTCAACCAGCAGCTTTAAAAGCCGCTGCTCGGTTTTGCTAAGCTCGATCTTCTGATTTCCTTTGATAAATTCCATACTGGAGAAGGAAAAATAAAATTTCCCCGACTGATATACCTGCAGTCCTCCCCGGCGCATCTTCCGCATCTGAGTATTGATGCGGGCGCGCAGCACCATAAGACTGAAAGGCTTGGTGATATAGTCGTCGGCTCCAAGCTCCAGACCGGTAACAATGTCCGTTTCCAGATCGTTTGCCGTGAGTATGACCACCGGCGTCTCCTGCTTTTGCTTAATCTCCGTAAGAAGCGTAAGTCCGCTGCCGTCCGGGAGATTCAGGTCCAGAATCACAAGAGAAATCTCCTCTTTGTCCAGAATTTTCCTTGCTTCGGCCAAGTCATAGGTCTGTAAAAATAAATAGCCCTCTGCTTTCAGCGCTAAAGCGATGCCGTTGCTTAGGGCTTTGTCATCCTCTACAATCAAAATCTTTTCCATTTGTTATGCTCCTTCTTGCTGTCTGGTGTATCAATGCTTTGATTGTAGCGGAATAATTTTGAAAAAGGATGATTCTTTTCTTAAGAATTCTTAAATTTTGCGCTTCATCCCCCGCAGTACATCCTTCATCTCCTTTTCCACCCGATAAGATTCCGTAATCTTCTGAATGGCCTTATTGTGCGTCCGGTCGTCCAGCTGATTATGCTTCAGATAAGCCATACCCTCATTCGGAAAATGCACAAAATAGACGGATACGGCCCATGCCACGGCCATACGCACATAATAGGCATCACTGACAATGGCGTCAAAGGCCGCAAAAGCCCTCTCAAGATAAGCTTCCTCCACAAAATGGCTTAAAAGCATCACAACGCCGAAGCGGATCTCATATTCCTCCTTGGACTTAAGAAACGGCTGAAGGAACTCCCAGACTTCGTCCCTGTGCTTCTTTGCCTCCTTTAAGGAACCGCAGAACACGTCACATACCGCCCAGTTGCTGATGCGGGGAATAAATTCGCGGGTCAAATCCAAACGGCGTTCAAAGTCCATTTTCGCACAGGCAATGACAAGCCCCTGCAGCATATCATTTTCATACCATTCCCGATCATTTTTCCCAAGAAATGCTTCCCAGTCTCCCTTTGCAATCTCCTTTGCCAGTTTGCGGAGATCCGGCACCCGCACTCCCAAAAGATTGTCAACTCCCGGAACAAGTCCGCTCTGGAAGCTCTGATATTTGCTGTCCGCAAGCTCCAGCAGGCGCCTGCGCACCGCTTCATTATCCATTGTCACACTCATTCGATTCACTCCTGTTCCGGTTCCGTAATATCTCTCTTTGTATATCCATATAAAATCAATTGCCGGTCACGCAAAAGCTCTGCCGCCGTTATTACAGCTTCGCGCCTTCCAATTTCACGCCTTCCAGCTTCAGCAAATACTCCTTAATATCCAGCGCCTTATTCTTCCCTGCATATCCGGTAAGGCTTCCGTTCGATCCAATCACCCGGTGGCAGGGCACAATAATTGCGATGGGATTATTTCTGTTCGCCATCCCCACGGCCCTGCTCCCCTTCGGGCAGCCAATGGCCCTTGCAATTTCCCCATAGCTCCTGGTCTCTCCGTAAGGAATCGCAAGAAGCTCCTCCCAGTCACGCATCTGAAACTTTGTACCATGCATAGAAAGAGGAAGCTCAAACTTTTTGCGCTCCCCTGCAAAATATTCCAGAAGCTGCCGCTTCGCCTCCGATAAAAGCACTGTCTCCTCCTCCAAAACATCCTCATTCTCTGAAGAGGCCCCAAAGGAAAGACCGCAGATTCCCTGCCCGTCCTCCACAAGCTCCAGCTCCCCTACAGGCGTCGCGACCATACATTTTCTCTTATTCAAAATAGTTGCTGCTTCTCGCTTCGTCATAATAAATCACATTCTCCTGCCTTAAAGTAATCTTCCCCGCATCCACATCCAGAATCGAAACGCCGCAGTTCTTATGTACGCCCCCGCTCCAAAAATCCTTCAGATCCGTAATGGTGACACTGCTCAAAAGCCCCTTCACCACAGCTCCGTGCCCGGACAGCAGAATCGTTTTATCCTGATAGTCCGGATGATGAATCAATTCCTGCAGAAATTCCGTCGTCCGCTCACAAAGATGCCGGATAGATTCGCCCCCTTCCGGCGGCACATATTCTCCCGGATTCATAAAAAAATTTCCAAAATCCGGATCGGGGATATTCCATCCGTCCTTTTGGCAGCAAAGGCCCTCATAAGGCCCAAAAGAAATTTCCCGCAGACGCTCGTCGGGAATAATCGGAATCTTGCGTTCCCCTCTGATAATCTCTGCCGTCTCTCTGGCCCGTTTCAAAGGACTGGTAAAAATCAAATCAAACGCTACCTCCCGCAGTCCTTCCGCCGTAAGCTGCGCCACCTCAATTCCGTTCTGATTCAAAGGAATATCCGTAGCTCCCTGCAAAAGCCGCTTTGTATTCCAATCCGTCTCTCCATGACGAATCAAATAAATCACCATCACACTTCACTCCTCATAGCCGTATTTCCATATACCTAATCTAACCATTTCCCAGTATAACGAATTTCAAACCGAAATACAAGATTTCAGCATGTAATGTAATCAATGCGCACAACCGTTCATCATCTTTTACTTGCATGCAAAATATTCTTCCGAAGTGTTCTTACAAACATAGTTTCCTCCTCCGGCGTTGTAAAAGCCCATTTGGGAATCATCAGAATCTGAGACGTTTTCTTATACAGCAGATAATAGGCATCCCTGGCCTCATAGAGATTTCTAAGCTCCCGGTAAAAGATCTGCTGCGAGTTTTGCTGTCTTTTTAAATGCAGGCGATCCTCGTAAAATGAAATCTGCTGAGGGCCGCACAAAGCAGAAAGCCTATCTTTTTTCTCCAACTGCCCGCACCCTATCAGAAATACAAGAATCAAGAGCGCATAGTAAACCGCAGAGAACAGGCAAATACCCAAAAATACGGAGAATATGTATCCCGGATTAAGGACAATAAGCAGCAAAACCAGAACCCCCAATAAAAGCAGCAGTCCCCCTGTTCTTGAATAAAGGCTGTAAAAAAGCTGCTTTGGATGCCGCAATATATGCAGGTTGCAGCTTCGGTACAAATCATATACATGGGATTTTGGAAGCTCAAAATACAGCGTGCCATAAGCAGGATGATCCTGCGCATCCTCCGGAAACGGAGCAGCCGGTTCCGGTATCATGTTCCTGGCGGAAGCGGCCGAAGCCCGGATAAAAGCAGCACTCTGCTGAGGCGTCGTCTGCCGGAAGGCCGCCTGAGGAAAAAACAGAAAAGCCGGCCCGTTAAAGCGAAGATACAGACCGCCGCGAAAAGGAACTGCCTCAATCAGCTCTGTCAGAGGTTTCTCACCCCTGGTTATGGTTCCCTCCCGGGTCGTAAGCTCTTCTGTCAGTATCCCATTCTTGACTGTAACGCAGTGATACGCCGGAAGCTGGGCTTTGACGGCTTTTCTCTTTCCCAAACGGTTCAAATAGATGGCCAATAGGAGCACCGGAACACATATTACAAAAAGAAAGAGACCATATAACAGATCAAATTTTCCTTCATGGAAAGAGACAATAAAAACAGCAAGGCAAACATCAGTGTACAAGGGGCTACAAACGATATAAAGAAATGTTTCAGATATGCA
>OFHM01000906.1_pt1 | contig 21799 bp, 37 predicted proteins | sample 1521311 | NCBI WGS metagenome assembly OFHM01 (sample SAMEA3504083, study PRJEB24116) | mouse gut metagenome | biome: mouse gut; feature: mouse-associated habitat; material: faeces | place: Denmark | collected 2011 | reverse complement strand
CAGCGGCAGCGGTAGTCGTAAGAGAACCGCCAGCGATAAACACGCTGCGGCTGTACTCAGGCTTGGTGAAGCTCTGAGCAATGCCGGTGAACTTGCCGTGATACCACTCCGGGCCGTGGTCAAGACCGATCTGCCCGAAGAGCTGATACTTCTCACCGGCCCCGGTCTTGGCAAGCTGCTCCAAGAAAAAGTTGCCCTTGCCGGGAACAGGCTGGTACACGGGAGCCAGAACGCTCAGGTTCAGCAGCATAGCCGTACCAGCGGGAAGGAACTCGCCGAGGTACAGATACACCTTGCCGATGGGCGTAACCACGCTGGACAGGGCGATACCGTTGATCGTGCGGTCGGCGGGGACGACGGTAAGGCCGTTCTGAACAGCGTCGGCGTTAATCTGGAACAGAGTCACGGCGTCGCACCACAGCACCAGCCCCTCGGTAGGAGCGTTGGCCCCGTAAATCTTCTTCACCATGTCGGCAATGTCCCACAGGCCGAGGGGCTTGCTTGCCATAGCCTTGACATTGCTGGTGATAGCCGGAACAAGGCCACGGGTCTTGTTGGCTTCGCTGTCCTTGGTGGCCTTCTGGTACACGCCGTTGATGAAGGTGTACTCAATGTCCCGGTTGATCTTCTGCACCTTGGCGGCGACCTGAAAATCAAGCTCCTTGATCGGGTTGGCCTGCTGATTGGCGATATTCACGCCGCTCAGAGTTCCCATGTTGCTCTGCTTGGCGTAGGACACGCCGACAGACTCCATGAAAATCTGAGTGACGTTGGTCTTCTGCTCACGGGTCACAACGCTGGCGTCAGGAGCGGTCAGGGAAGCGGTTTCGCTGATCTCGGGCTGGGAGCCGTCACCGCCAGCGGTGTACTCCTGCCCGGTGACGAACTCGACATGATTGGTGGTCTTGGCCCTGCCGCCGATGATACTGGACAGCGGGGTACGGGTATTGCCCTTGTTGAAGAGCATACCGGAGTAGTTCAGCACTCCGAAGCTGGTAGCTACAACATCAGCCATCTTGATATTCTCCTTTTCAAATTATTTGCTTGCTTCGGCCTCCTGTTGGGCTTGCAAGCGGGTGTAGTAAGCGACCGCCGCCATATCGCCGCTCGTCTGAGCTTCCTCGATCTTCTTGGCGTAGTCAATGCCCTCGCTGCCGATCCCGGCAGGGGGCCGGGGTGTGCCTTTCAGGTTCTCGGCTTTCACGGTCTTGGTGTATTCGTCAAGGAATTTCTGCTGATTGGCAAAGACGGTAGCCGTGTCGCCGTCAGCCAGAGCAAGGGCAGTCGCCCCCGCCAGCTCTTCGGAATAGCCCTGCGCCAGAAACTTCGCCTTGTACTCGGACACGGTTTTGTCCTTACGAAGACCGGCAAGCTCCTGTTCCATCTGAGCCAGCTTATCGGCGTCCTCCTGCTTCTTCTTCTCTTCCTCGGAGAGCAGAGCATTGTGCTTCCGCTTCCATTCGGCAGACTCGGAACTCAGCTTGTCGTTGGCCTTTCTCAGCCGTTCCAGCTCGGCGGCGTTGTCGTCATACTCCAACGCTTCGAGAGCCTTGATCTTGTCCTCAACAGACATGGACGCATAGCCCTCGATCTTACTTGTGTCAATCTTTGCCATAGAAATTACCTCCTGCGTTTTATTCGGGTCTTCTCTGACCGCTGTTTTCTGTTTGTTGCCGGGGTTGTCTCCCCGCTGCGATTTGTTAAGGCGGTTTCTCTACCGCCAGTATTAAGTGACGTATTGCCACGAACACCCGTAAGCACTACGGCGTTTTCCCTCGCAACATTGCTTTATACTCCAAGCATTAAAGCCTGTTGCCTTGACCACCGCCAATATGCAATCCCAAACGGTGCGTGTCCCGTTCTCTGCGATCTGAACAACGGGAGTTGTGTTCTTACGACACCGTTCAGAAAGAGAAGTGTGACGCTCATAGGTATAGCAAGTGTTATCTGACTGAGATACCCATTCGAGATTTTCAGCTCGGTTATCCCGCTTATCTTCGTTGATGTGATTGACGACTTTGCCCTCGGCATATCCTGAAACAAACGCCATAGCTACCAACCGATGAACCGTAAAGCCACGTTTTTGTCCGCACTTTGCAAGTTCTACTTGCAAATAACCACGATTTTGAGGTTTCAAATACAAATTTCTCGCCTGACCAGTGTTTCGCCAATTAAGGCTTCGCACATTGCCGAGATTGCTGACTTGGTACAAACCCTCGTACCCTTGAATGTCTTTCCAGACCTCCATATCACTACCGCCTTTCGTAGCTGCCTTATTGTGAACTTGGGAGAAACGGTTAAGGCTACCGCTTTCGTGTTGCAATCACTATCTCCCAAGTTGTCACCGAAAGAAAACGGACTACCGGCATGGGTTTCCCCATGTCGATAGCCCGTAATGGCTGTCCCTACCGCCTATGCGATAGGCTGTTCGTATTTCTTTTTACTACTGTTCGCCCAAACGACGATCTTACCATTCCTGACCGCAATCTCTACGGTCTTCCCGCCGTTCAAAATTTCTTCGATTGCCCTGATAAGCTCAGGGACGAGCTTTACCATGAAACAACCCTCCCAACATCTACCGTCCAGCAGCGGCAATTCGGATGTGGCTTCGGCGGTACAGCGTCAGCACGAAAGACCTGTTTGTTCAGCTTCCAGCAGTAGTCACATACCTTGGCGTCATGCTCGGAACACCACATGACCTCAGCCACGCCAATGTCCTCTCTCGCCTGAGCGACCGCCTGATCTGCGACTTCCACAGAGAACCAACCTGTCATTTGCGTCCAGTAGCGCATAGCCTTGTCGATCTCAGCTACAGAGCCGCTTGTCGCCATCAGGGCTTCCAGCAGACGGTCACGCTTGCGTGTAACCTCGCTGCTGTAGGAGTATTTCATAACCTCGCTCGGCGTAACAAGCACATTGTCAAGCCACATCTGATCGAGCGTCCTTACGGTCTGCGACTCAGCCCGGTAGTAGTAATTCGCTATCAGCGTAAAGGCTTCAAGATTGATACGCTCCAACTCCGCATACAAGTCCTGTGTCTCGCTGAGGATATGAAGTTCATCATAACGAAGAGAGCGAAAGCGGGAAAAAGTGTTGTAGATTTGAACGACCAGCTTTTTCAAAACCTCGTCCAGATAATCATACATCGTCCTTACCGCCGTTCTTGCTGCCGCCCTTGCCGTCACCCTCGCCGCCGCTCTTTACACCGGCGATTGCGGTGAGCTGTTCAAGCTGCTTCTTCTCCTGTTCCTCAGCGTAAGCCTTGCTTGCGAGATATGCGCTCTCAGCGTCCACGAACATACCGCAATGCTGGAAAGCAAGCTGCGGAGCAATCTTCGGATTGTTCAGCATGGTCGTCAGAACATTCGCCTTTTCCGTGATATTCTCATAGTTACGGCGAGTGAACCTGATCTCAATGTTGGACAATTTCAACTCCAATTCGCTCAGGTCACGGCAGATACGAAGAATGAGCTTCAAGAACTCCTTTTCAGACTTTTTGAACACCAGCTCCGAGTCCTTGGCCCTCGCTTCGGCAGAAGACCAGCCATCCCGGTACACAACCGCTGTTCCCGTGTCGCTGGTCGAGCTGCCGCCGTTACGGTTCGGCATACCGACGATAGTTAGAACGGTTTCGTAGAGATGATCGACGAGCGTCTGCGTCTGCTGCTGATTCAGCTCTTCGACCAGATACTTGATCTCAGCTTTGAGCTGCTGGTCAATGTCCTTGTACTTGATTGCGCCGTCTTTCTTCAACTGAGCAAAGTCCTCAGCGGAAATATCGACATTGTGGAAGAGCATGAGGGCCTGAATGAACTGCTCCACGCCGTCAAGCCGGTTACTGTCCACATTGTTGATTGCGTCCAGCAGAGGAAGCACAACCTCAAACGCACCAAGCCGAGCTTCATTGGCAGGGTATTCGATGATCGGAAGACCGAAAACCTGTGGCTCGTCCCTGCTCACAACGGACAAATCGGTAATCTCGAAATAGTGATCTGCCGTGTAAACGCTATAGAGCGTCGTCCCATCCGCACGATTCACATACTTCACATTCATCACAGGCTTCTCGCCCAAACTGTTGTGATAGACCACAAAAGCAAAGCGAGGGTCAAGCGTGTAAATCTCAAACGGGGCTTCATCCGGGTCAACCCCGGTAGCTTGATCGGGAAGCACCATGCGGAACGATGTACCGCAAATGTGCGACCATTCGGAAAGCTCTTTGTCTTTGGAAGCCTTATCCTCAGACTTCATATAGGCGTTGAGCTGATTGATACGCTCGGTCAGCGTCTCGTCGTCTCCCCGACTGACATACTGAATAGGCTCTCCCATCAGATAGCCAACCTTGAAGCTGACGATCTCATTCGCCCGGTTTTCAACGACCTTGTTGCAGATTTCAGGGCGAACTTCTTTCACCCGTTGAAGAATCGGCTGCTCCCCCTTGTAGTAGCGGTAAAGATACTCGATCTCTGTCTTGTTTTGAGTGTGAACGGAAAGTGCCTTTTGAAGCACAGCGACTACATTATCTTTCGTGATCTGGTCAACATCGGTAAAAATCTTGCGCCGACCATGATAGCCCATGTGCTTCACCTTCCTCTCCGATTTTTATTCATATACAAGCATAACACTCGCTAATGGTATTGTCAAGAGCCTATTTTATCAAACCATAGGCGAGTTTCTTTATACAGGACGCTTGATAACCTCAACCTTGCTCCCAACGAGGTATCGAATTTCATTTTCCAGCAGAGAGAGCGAGTCGGGAGCGTCGTCATGAGGAACTTTGCCGGTACGGGTGTAGGTCGTCAGCTCTTTCATAAAGGCCCAATACTGACTACCACGCTCATAAGTGCTTGGGTCTTTGAAGAAAAAGTGTTTCTTGATGTTGTCGGCGGCAAATTCAATCCGAGTCTGTTTGTTGCTGACCGTCCGCTTGGTGCGAATACCGATCATGTACCCCTGATTCTCGCACAGCTTCGCCACATCACGGGCAAAGTACGTCCCGGCGTTGTTGCTCTCGAAGGTAGCTTCAACGACTTTGTAAGAGATCAGGGCCTTGGCGCACTCAGGTTTGGTCACTTCGGCGGGAGAGTCGTCAAACACCACGTCGATGATATACACTTCGGAACCGTAAATAGCAGCGATAGGCATGGCGGTCGAGTCTTCGCCGCTCTCGGCGGTATCAGTGACCGCAATGATCGTGTCAGGGTCACGGTCAACCGGCAGTTTGAAGAAGTAGTTCAGCTCTTTCTTGTTGAAGAGTAGACCTTTCGCTTCAAAGGGCTGCTGCTGGAACTCACTCTCAAACTGCTCCGCACTCAAAAGCTCCCGCTGCTCCCGGAAATACCCGGTCGTGAACACCTTTTTGCCCTCACGTTCGTACTCATAATTACTCTCGTCCGTAATCGGGTCAAGAGCCGGTATCTCAATAGCCCTCCACGCCCAGCCCTCCCGTTCGGCGTACTCCTGAATACGTCCGATAGGGTCATACAGAGAATAGCGAGTGCCGGTGAAGACCATAGGCGTACCCTCAATGGCTCGGCCCATAATATCGCCAGAGATCACTTCCCATTTGTCGTCAAGCCGCTGCCGGTTCTTGGCTTCCTCCCGGCCCTCCACGCAGTCGTCGAGATACAGTACATTCGTTGCCTCGGAAAGTCCGACCTGACGGGAGTCGATAGAGCGGCACATGATTGTCGGGAACCGGGAACGGCTTTTCAGGTTGATTGTCTTCATGTCGGCGTTGGTCTGCACCAGCCGAGCTTCCGGGAACACGTCGTAGAACAGATACTCGTTTGGGAGCTGCACATACTCCAAGCACCCATTGTAGAAGCTCTTCACCAGATCGTCGCCTGTTCCCTCCATCAGACTTGACCGATCAGGAAACCGCCCGGACAGCATATTGATGAAGTTGATACCGAGCTGACTCTTTCCCGCTCTCTTCGGCAGAGAACAAGTCAAAAGCCGCAGCTTCCCGTCAAGAATGTCCTGATACCCCTGCACGATAGGACGCAAATAATGACGCCTGGGCGAATAAAATCGCTTCTCAGGCTTCCTATCCAGCTCCATGTAAAGCAAGAAGCTGTCAAAGAAATGCGGAGCGTCGAACAGCAGCGACCGCTTGTAAGACTCGTAGAAAAAGTCAGCGTCGGCGGCGGGACATACTCTCAGTGTCTTCGCCGCCAGCTCTCGGAGTTGACCATTTACAGCGTGTGCGGCTTGAAAGTCCTCTTCCTCCCATTGCCGTACCGCTGACAGGAGATCGGTGTACCCGCCGTGATCGAGCGGCTTATTGTCAATAAAGCGCAGGATTGCGCTTGTAACTGCCTGATAATCCATTGTGTGTACCTCCAAAAGAAAAGACGAGCTGCCCGAAGGTAGCCCGTCTTGGCTGTTCCTCTCGCCTGTGCGAGAAGCAATCAATCTATTTTCCAGCTATGTCCGCAATTCTGACACACGCAGATTTTCTTGTAGACGATGTGATTCACGGTGTTTTCCGTGGTCATTGATGTACCCTTGTACTTTTTCTTGCGGAAGAGAGCAAGGCAAAAGCGAGGAATAAACAGGAAAACCCATAGACACAGATCGACCAACCAAAACCACCAGCCGATAATCAGCCACCAAAGAAGCCCATGTCGCTTTTCCTTATAGACTGATTTCGTTTTGCTGACGGTAGTGCTGCCTAAATTTTCCTGCACCGTTTCGATCTTCACATGGTCACTATTGCACTTTGGACAAAACATACTCTTTTCCTCCCTATGTCAATTTAATTTTACCGCTTGTGGTAAAAATTGAACTCGGTTTGTCGGATTCAATATCGTCAGTCAAAATTTTAGACTTTGACTCCGAGGTTTCAACTTCTCTCGCCGCTTTTTCAATCTGCTTATATTCCCCTTCCAAGATCGGCTCATGTTGTCCTTTGACCCATTCACCGTCTTTACCATATCGGTATTCGCCGTGATATGTTCGTTCGTTGTTCCAAATGCTTTGAACCGTGGAAATAACAAACGGTTTACCACGTCGGGTTTTATAACCAGCCTTGTTGAGAGCGTCCACAGTTGAAAGCATAGTAAACCCCTGAGCCTTACGAGAAAATATGAACCGTACAACTTCCGCTTCATCGGGATTGATAACCAGTTTGCCATCAACGACTTTGTACCCCATAGGCGGTTGACCACCAGAATAACCGCCCTGTTTGGCTTTTTGTTTACGACCTCCACTCATACGAGAACGAATATTTTCTTTCTCGATCTCTGCAACAATCGCAAGAAATCCTTCCAAGATTGTCGCTGTCAGTTTATCTTGAGCAGACCAATCCTCGCTTGCGCTGATTATCTCCAATCCGAGGTTTGAAAGGGCGTATCGAAAGCCGTAATAGAGCTGAATGTCTCTTGCAAGACGATCAGCTTTTGCCACAACAATGTATTGAACAGGTGGGTTAGTTACTTCACCTTCCAGTAGCCGGTCTAAAGCCGGTCTACGTCTTGAAGCTCCGCTCACACCCTCGTCGATGTACCAATTAACGACTTCAATTTCGTTTTTATCGCAATAATCTCGAATAATTTGTCGTTGATTTTCAATACCAAATTTATCTTCGCCAGCTTGTCCTGTCGTAGAAACCCGGCAATATGCTACAGCTCTTTTCATGTGCATACCTCCTTCTGTCGCTTATTATATACGTTTACTTGAACTATGTCAATATGTAATCGTAAATTTAAGTGATTGATTTTAATTACTTTCGTATAAGTTCTTTATAGTATGCTCTCTATAGGGAGTTTATAGTAAAGTGACTACAATGTATCACTGGAATTATGTAAAATCGAGAAATAGTAAATGTAAATGCAAGACCTCGAAAGGGGTCTTTTTATATTTTGCGGTATTTTTCGCCCTCACCCCGGCCCCGCTCCCGCTGGCATATCCCCCGGCCCCGTCCAGATCGGCAGGAGACAACCGGCAGCAGGGCGCAAGCCTAAACAATGCACAGAACAGGCCATAGCAGAGTATAAAATATTTACGTCTAATTTCAATTTCACTATTGACATTTACGTGTAAACGGTTATAATAGTAGATGTAAACGGAAACAGAGCCGCCCTTTTTATCGAGTCACGGCGGCAGGGCTTGAACCCCACACATTATTTACATTTACAATTATAAGGGGGTTATATCATGCTGAGATCAACCAACAGAAAAGCCCGTGAAAATATCCGGGCCTATATCATGGAACACTTCACACCAGAGAATTACACAGACAACCCGCCGCAAGAGTGGCCGGAAGTCGCAGCCTTTATTCTTGATACCTTCAGGAGCGAAAAGCCGCCAGAGGGAGCATATAGCCGCATGAGTGAACAAGAACGCTTTACAGACTGGACAAGCGGCCTTCCCTCTGTTATTGATTGCCTTTACTACTATAACAGATCGGCGGTTGACGATTTGGGCGCAATCCTTGAAGAGACAGACGAAGAGAAAGCCCGGTACAGTGAAACACAGGCCGAAAACCTTTTAAGTTATCTAATTTATAGGGAGCTTTTGAAAGGAGCGGCGACAAAATGAGAAAGTACACGTTGAAAGAATTAAAGAACCTTGTCAAGATCGGAGCCGCAAGCGATATTACAAACTTTGATTTTGACAGAATGAACCAGTTTTTACACCTTCACACACTGGACAGGATCGGCTATTCTTCCGGGGTTTATGGTATCAATGGCGGTTTAATGCAGGACAGGAACACAGGCGCATTGTACGCAATCACACGGCGAAATGGTACGCTTTTCATGGCCTTTTAATTCAATAGCCGGGGGCAGCTTGTCCCCGCTCTAATGCAGCCGCAGCCCGTCCCAAGCCGGGGAAAATGCAGAGGGGAGCAAACAAGAAAATTAAATAGGAGGTTTTACCACTATGAAGATTTACGCTAAACAGGTAAGCCCGGAATATCAGGAAAGCCCGCTATTCATTGATGGTTGTTTCCCTGATAATATCATCTTGACAGGCAACCGGGACTATAACAGCCACACAACACCGGAATTTGACCAGATCAAAGATCACTTTGAAGATATGGCGGGAACGTGGGAAAATGACCGCTTTTTCTTCCAGCGGAACGGGGCCGGTTATGACAAGATCACGAAAAAGCCGGAATACACCTTGCAGGAGCTTTTGACGGAATACGGCTTTACAAGGCCGGACGGGAAGCCCTGGACAACAAAGCAGCGGCACGAATGGCGGCTATTGATGGAGCGGGAAGAGCTGGACAACAACGGGATTATTAAAGCCTTGCAGCTCTTGACCGACAAAGCGTGGAAAGCGTTCACTATTCGGGCTTGTTGCTAATCCGATTGGCAAAGCGGCTTTTGTCCGGTTGACGAATGGAGCCGGGAAGCGTTGGAAGCCTTTGAAGCTGAGTATTTCAACACGGGAACAGAATGGATTATACACGATGAAGCCGGGGAGCCTGAAAGCCCGGAAGAGATCAGCGGACATTCTATCTATATAACAGAATGGCGGGAAGAGGATATAGCCGCCCGAATTGCGGAAGAGTTCATAGAGGGACGCCCGGAAGATGTTATTTTGTACTTTTACGACGGCGAAACACGGACGCCGAAATATAGAAAGGCGGGTTAAAGCAATGACGAAAAAGGAATATTGCCAGAGCCGGGAAAGTATCGCCTATTATAGCGGTTTTACCGGGCTTGAAATTAAAGGCATTGAATACGGTATTGAAAATTTTCTGTATTGCGTTTCCGGTGCATGGGGAGGGCCGAAAGGCTTTCACCGTTTGAAAATTCAAGAGGACAGGAAAGGCCGCTCTTTTGTCCGCTTGAATGGGTATAAAGTCCCGCTTGATGAATGTATCAGAATGGGGATTTAGTAAACCCGTGGCGGCGGGTATAAATAGCCAGTTAAGCCGCCAGCGCCCCGGCCCCGTGGCCGGGAGTCTGGACAAAGCCAGAAATACAAAATAGGAGGTTTACAAAAATGATTTTGCGGTTTAAGAGCGCAAGCAGCAGCCCGAAATACATTGCCTTTAATTCCACGCTGAAAACCTACACCACGAACCCGGCAGAGGTAAAGCGGGGGCAGGTTTTAACCCTTGCTTGCAATCATTTTGACCACGTTGCAAGGGAAATTTCCTTTAATGGCTATGACTATACGGACGATTTAACAGCCCCGGCAGCGGTTGAAGAAGTCCCCGCATTTTGAAGGGGGGGGGACGTTGTGAATTTATCCCCACGGGAAAGGCGGCGCAAGTCGCTTTTTCCCTATTTATCCCCAAGCGGTGATAGATATACACTATATGCCGATATGCTAAAGCAACCGCATTTACTCATAGCAGGGGCAACCGGCAGCGGGAAAAGCGTTGTTATAAATGCCTTGATCTATACGGCCTTATTTGACCATCCCACGGACGGCAGCGGGGGCAGCTTGTTTATATTGATCGACCCGAAAAGGGTAGAGCTTGCACAATATAAAGCCTTGCCGCATACGCTACAATATGCCAGTGAACCGGACGAAATGAGACAGGCAATATATAATGCTATGCAGTTATGCGAAAACCGCTATAGAGAAATGCAGAGGGACGGCGCAAGGCTCTATAATGGCGGGGACGTGTATATAATCATAGATGAATTTGCCGATTTAATGACCACACAAAAACGCTTGATAATGCCGCCTATACAACGTCTTGCACAGATCGGACGGGCGGCGAAAGTGCATATAGTTTTAGCCACTCAAACCCCCATAGCAAAAATACTCCCCACGGAAATAAAATGCAATTTTGACGCCCGTATAGCATTACGCACAAGATCAGCACAGGACAGCCGGAATATATTAGGGCTTGCCGGTTGTGAAGCTCTTCCCCGGTATGGGTACGGCTATTATATGACGCCAGAGCAGACAAGAAAAACGGCTTTGCCGCTGATACCAGATCAAGAACTTTCCGCCCGTGTCCAGTGGTGGACAGATCAGAAAAGCCCGTTGCAAAGAGTGAAAAACCGCCTTGCCCGATAATAGCAGGGCGGTTTTCTTTTGCCAGCAACGACGGCCCGAAGTACACAAAAATCCGCAAAAAAGCCCGTTCTGCGACTTTCTGCGGATTTTCGTTTTATTCTGTTTCTGTCCCTGAGCCGCTTTCTGCTTCGATTGCGTCAAGATATTTCTGTTGCAGCTCTTCGGGCGGCGTCTCTTCTCCGAGCGGACTGGCAGGAGCAAGGGTGATCTCTTTCTTGTCCTCATAGTCCATATTGTTCTTCATCAAGAAGATACCGGCGACGGGGTTGATCTTGCCGTTCTGCATATAGTTCGCCATTTGCACCGTCAAAATCTCGTAGGCCCGTTTAATGAGATCACGCACAGCGTCAGGCATACGGGGACTGTCGATATTGTTGGCCCACGCCCACAAGGTCTTTCTGTGAACTCCAAAGGCAAAGGCCAGCCCCTCAACCGAGGGCTTCATATCGTCGTTAATGCAGAGCTGGAAATACTCTTTGATACGGGCGTTGACCGCAACCGGGTCGGTCATGTCCGGCTTCTGCCAGTCCCACATAGAAAGAGCGTTGGCGAGATACTTGGTGTTGTCCCCTGCGGCAGCGTTGACGCTCATTTGCTGAGACTTCCGAGGTCTGCGCTGTTTGGGCTTGTTCTGCCCGTTCGTAGTAGCAAGCTCCTTACTCATGCTGTTCTGGCTCCTTTCTGCAATAATTCATAGACACGGCCTTTTCCCTCACCAGCTTATCGACCACACGCCCGATCTCACTGTAGCCGCTCATAGCAGCCAGCCGGTTCAGGTGATAGAGCGTTTGAGCGGTAACGACCATCGACACCCGGCGTAGATTTTTCTTCTCTCTCATGCTTCTTCCAACTCCCCGTATAGTTTAACGTATGCGTCATAATCGTACTGGCGCAAAAGAGCTTTTGCATCGCTTTCGGTTATCGCTTCGCCAATGGTGGTATCTGTAGAGCTTTCGTGTGTAAGAAGATAATTGCCTTTCTGCGAACGATAGAGCATACAGTCAAAATATTTTCCATAGCCCTCGCCCAACATTCTGATAGTAAACCAGTCGTTTGCGGCATACCACTTTCTCACTTGCCCGATAAGCTCCATTTTATCGGTATCGTACACTTTTTCGTTGATGATGAATCTCATTCTCCTGTTTCCTCCCATACGGCTTCGATTTTTCCCTTGAAGCTGTTCGCCCTGCCGAGCAAGCACCAAAGGCCCTCACGCTGTTCTCCGCAGGACGGGCAGTTCATACCAGCAACTCGTTCCAGCTTCTCAGGATAGCCGACCTCACCGACAAAGAGCCGGTGTTCACATTTTCTGCACTCGAAGACGGTGTATTTCATGTTACCGCTCCTTGTTTGCCGGTTTCAAATAACCGATCTGTGCGAACTTTTGATAATCTTCCGGTGTAAATCTGAAACTCATGGATTCTAAATTTTCTTCACATATATGGTTTCGATCTACCCATTGACTCCATCGTTTACACCTAATTTTCTCTCCTTTTGTGCGTTGAGTATCAGCGTGTTTACACCACTGGCAAGCTCTACCGCAACTCATACTTTCATTACTCCCATCTATGATCGAAAAGGTAGGAAGCCTAACAACATCTTTCGATAAGTCAATCCATGTCTGCGAAACAGGGTCAAAATAACGTAACTGAATAGATGAAGTTGAGGTTTCAGGCCCCACGACTCAGCCACTTCCTTTCAGGTTAATATCACGATAGCAGGGGTAGCCGTCCCGTGTGACGCTACCACCATGCCATTCCGGGTGAGTCTCCATGTCAGCATTGAAGCGTTTGGCAGAGCAGACAAAGTAGCCGTTGGACTTGCACCAGATTTTATAGGCGTCATAGAGAGACTTCTTTCTGGTACGAACTTTTTTCGCAGGGTCAGCCTTTTCGCACTTCTCTTCAAGGAACTGCAAGACGAGATCGTTGTCTTTCTCGTACTGCTTTACCACATACCTCATGCTCTCAGGCATGGTCAGCCCAAAGCGGATATACTTGAAATACCCGGCGACGAGCCAAGTGAAGATACCCTGCATAGCCGCTTTCTGCTGAAATTCATGCTTCAAGTTCTTGTCCTGTTCCTGTTCTGTGAAGTGCCGGTTGAACTCGACTACACGCACACGATCAGAAGCGAACAGGGATTTATCGCTGACGGAGGGAAGATCATTGCAGGAGAGCCAGAGCGTGAATTGAGGAAGCCATGTCGTAGAAGTCTCATAGAGATTTCTGGTCTTGATCTCTTCGCCGCCCGTGAGCTGCTTGATTGCTTCCTCGTCCAGTTTGCCGTACTGATTGCTCTCTGCCATCGTGACGAACCGCTTGCCTTTCAGGGACGCAAGGGTGGGAGTAGCCGCTTCTGCGTTCTTGGCCCGGTCGGACTTGCAAATGATCGACACCGGGGAGACAGAGGCATAGTCGCCGAGCAAGTGGTGAATAGCCGAAAGCATGGTAGACTTCCCGTTCCGGGTGGTCTTGCCGTGAAGAATAAACATACATTCCTCGTTGGCAAGCCCCAGCATGGAGTAGCCCAAGGCTTTCTGCAAATACTCCGCTTTCGCTTCGTCGTCCATCGTGACTTCACGAATAAACTCTTCCCACCGAGGGCAGCGAACGTCTTGCACCGTGTACTCGAAGTTGGTCTGCATGGTCAGGAAGTCCCGCCAATCATGCTCCCGGAACTCCATGCTTTTCAGATCAAACGTTCCGTTCAAGCAGTTAATGAGATAGGGGTCAGAGTCAAATTGATTTGACCGAACCACCAGAAGTTCATTGTCGGCAGCGTCTTTGAGCATACGGTCACGAAAACGCCGGTCGCCGAGCTTCACAATGAATTTCATGTAAAGCGTTCTGCGCTCTTCGTTGGCGATCTCTCCGCAGTAGAGCGACATGAGCTGATAAAACTCCTTGATCTTCGCCGAGACGAGCAAGGCCCCAATATCTTTACGCCATGCGCCCTCGGAGTAAGTAAACCAGCTCTTCGCTTCGGGGCAATAGCGGGTATCTTCTTCATAAAGCTCAGAGAAAAGCTGCGCCATGCCGCTTTCGTCCCAAGAGTAGCCCGTACCGCTGATCTGGTGACTGCGTTCCGGGGATTTCTCAATGAGCTTCAACATCTTCTTCGACGCCGCCACGTTTTGAATCGTTCTGCCGTTGCTCAAAATGAAACAGCCCTCGGTATCAACTCTTGTGCTTTCGATCTCTGCCATATTAACGATCTCCCTCGTAAGGACTTGGCAATGACCAGTCCCAACATACATCAGATTTATACTCATTGCAGAAGTGATTGTGCCGTCCGTCGCCGGTGAACCAGAGATAGTCTTTCGGTAAAACTCGACCTACACCACCTACGCACTCGTCCTCGATCTCCCATCGGATAAGCACGTCCTCCACCAGAGCAACAAGCTCAGGTTCTACAGGGTTTGAGTAGTCGTAGCCCTGAAATTGATTCGGAGCAAGCAGGACAGAGAGAATATCTTTGCCGCTGTCGTCTACCCGATTCAGCACACACCATACCGTAGCAGCTTGCTCTGTCGTGGAACACCCACGGGCTTCGCCCCATACCATTTTAGCCAGGGCTTCTACCGTATCGGTATCATACTCAGGCGGTGTCAGGTCAGGTATTTCCAGAACAGCCGGTTCCTGCGTCTGTGTGGTCATTTCAGGTTCTTTTTTTTGTGCGCCGTTCCCTATCCTGTAACAGATAGAGAACAGCACGATCAGCACCGCCAGAGCCAGCAGGAGCTTCCGTAAGTAGTGACGCATTTACTTCACCTTCTTCACATATTTTGCCAGCGTCAGGACAGCGCATTGCTGGCTATCTTCGTCCCACCAAGCGCAATGTTCTCGGCAACAGCCGACTAAATCCATGTCGGCGGGACTGCTCATGGACAAGGGACAGATAGTACGCTCTTCCTTCATCGTCTATACCCCCCCCCCACGTCTTTCTTGTAAAAGAACGCATTGCGAAGAGCGGCGTCGATATGCTCCATGATCTCAGGCGGCAGGGTGACAATGTACTTCCAGTCATCCCGCACATCGACGACTCTCACCTGTTCGCATTGCACGACGCTCGGCAAGAGCTTGTCCCACGCAATCGCAATATGCGTCGGCATATCCATCTTTTTGAATTGAGTGGTCAGAGGGCAAACAATCGAAGTCGGCGAAAATTGATTGCCGAGGTCGTTTTGCACGATTACCCACGGGCGAACGCCGCCCAAAACATGACTGTTTCTCATAAGCGGCATATCAATCAATACCACGTCGCCCCGCTGGTAAGGCTTGTTACGGTTTTGCATGGTCTACCTCCTATACTTTGTCACGCTGTTCACGATCAGCTCAACCTCGGAGCGGTCGAGCGGCGGCTTACAGGCGACAGAGTTGCAATACAACAGCTCTTTGAAAATCTGCGCTTTGGAATATCCTTGCGTATGAAGCTGCCCTGCAAGGGAAGTCAGGCTGAGGTTTCTCGACCCCGGCGTGATCTTCGGGTATTCAGGCTTCAACCTGATCTTCCCTTTTTCGGGCTTGGGATAAATCGGAGTGTAAATTCGCTGACTCGCAGTAGTGCTTCCCTCTTTGAGAACGTCCGGGAAATAGGCAGCTACGACATAATCAATCGCTTCCTGATTGGTGATGATCTCAGGATAGAGAAGCATATTGCCAGTCATAATGAAGTACCTACCGCTTTTGTAAATCTCCACGCCCTGACGGTTGTTCCGGCCATTGAACGGTAAATCGCCCCTGACCAGAATGTGAACGCCACGACCGCTTCTGCTCCATTCGGTGTAAGAGCCGCAATGACGGATAATATCAACCGCCAGCGGGGACAGAAAGCCGTCCTCGTCACGTCCTGCGTCAATGTCAATACCGATCAGGCCGGTCGAGTGAAAGACATACCCGATACCGTCATACACGCCATTCTGGACGTTCTCGGCGGCGGTCTGGAAGTCTCCCCATGTTTCAGGCAGCACAGAGGACGCACCCTTGCGTATTGCCGCCCTCATGGGTATCTTTGAGCCATTCCACACATTCACCCAGGCGATCTCTTTTTTCAGTTCAGGTGGGAGATTTTCATACATAGCAGCTACCTCTTTTTCCTTGTACCTCTTCGCTGGGTAGTAGGCTTCGGCGGCTCCGGGACTTCGGGAAAATAGAACTTCCCGTTGACGCAGAGGGGAAAGCCTTTGTGTTCATCCGTGATCTCTTTGGTGGTGGCCTGTTCGATCATGCGCCGGACATTGCCCTCCAAGGTGCGGCTCTTGACCACATCTTTACCGGCTTTCATCAGGTATTCCACCTGACCGTCAGGCGATACGGTAAATGTCATGTCTTGACCTCCTTGTTCCATTGTTCAATATCAAGCCCGTACTCTTTGAGCTTGTGAGTGCAGAGCCAAACGGTATCGCTGTCGTTCATCTCGTACCGTTTTATCAGGGCGTCAAATTCAGTCTGGAATAGTTCATAAAATCGTCTGAGCCGCTTCATTCCAAAACCAAACTTCTCATGCAGCAGCCAAAGAATCAGGGCGTCGATCTCGTCAGTGTGCCGCCTGTCGGCTTCGGCAATCTGGCGGTTGATCTCAATGTCCATTGCTTTTCGCTCGGCGGCGGTCAAAACCGCACCGTACACTTTTCCTCCGGCTTTCTTGAGCTGCATGATTTATACCTCAATGTCCTCGAAGAACACGGGGTATTTGCTCTTGCACTCGGCGAAAAGCATTTCGGCGACCTTTCTCATGTCAGGGTGGGCGGCGGGACTGGTGCGGAGTTTGAAGAAGTGCCGCCATTCTCGCAGATTTGCGGTCATTACCACTTCGGTCTTCAAGCTGTTCGGCAGCACAGACCGGGCTTCCTGCGGAGAACAGCCAACGGTCAGCAGATCGAAATATGCAATCTCAGCAGCTCGACACGCCTTTTCCCACAGCTCATAGGGCTGTTCGCCCTCCTTTGTCCATGAGGGAGCAATCACCGTGATCTCGCCGCCGAAGCCATCCTTGGAGTAGACTCCTGACAGTACGCCGCCAGCCGGTGACGGACAATCTCATGAGACACGCCCCGGTCGCAAGTGAACCGGGCCGAGAGAGAGCCATGCTCAATGACGGCTTCGTGTCCACGCTTGATGATACCGGCGATAAATTTCTCTGCGCTGTTGACGGTGATCTTGTCTTCGCTCTTGTAGCAAGTGCGACCGGCCTGTTCTACCAAGGCCAGCAGGGAGGAATAGGAAGGAGCGTTCAACAGTTCCGCTTTCGGAGTGATAATTTTCATTTCTTCATACCCTTTCTTTTGAACTTGGATTTGAGCCAATAGGAGACAATGTACCAGCATTGCTCCAAGTAACCTACACGGCGATACGACATATCAGACCCCTCTTTCCAGCCGATTCGCCAGCCGGTCAACTTTCGTCTGCCGCCAGCCCTCGACCATAGCGGCGCAACCGAAAATGGCTTTCATCTGCGCCAGCATGATTTCTACATCGGCGATTTCCTCAGCGATCTCAGTCAGGTTGTCTTTGCCTCGAAGGTGCTTACACAGCTCCTTTTGAAGCTCAGACATTTCCTCGAACATCATGTTCACCTGAGAAACAACACCGTACCGCTTGATTACCTGAGTCAGCACTTCATGTTCACTCGCCATGTCCGATCTCCATTTCCAGCACCGTCATGAGTGCGTAGTTGGCGAGATCGAGCAGAGTGTCCCTGATACTCTCGCCCGTGACCTTTTTCTCCGTGGCTCGACTGAGTGTTTTGAAGCGGTTGAACTTGTCACCCAAACGAATACGAGCCATAGCAAGGCCCTCTTCGGTAAAGGTCTGGTGGAAACTGTCACCGTAGTCGTGATTCTTCCGGGCGTACAGATCATTGATCTCTTTGCACAGGTCGGCGTGATGTTCAACCTTGGAAGAATACTTCTTTCCCAGCATTGTATCGCAACCTTTCTTTCAATGATTTCGTGTCATAACCATTGGCGAGGAAGAGCGGTTGCAGCCGCCCTTCCTCAGCGCAATGGCGGTATGTCAACCGAGCAGAGCTTTCAGATCGACCTTGGGCTTTCCATTCTTCCCGGTAGTCGTAGCGGCTTTCGGAGCTGCGAGGGCCGGGGCCGGAGCAGGAGCAGGAGCGGCAGCTTCATCCCATCCATCAGACGCCCTCTTGTCAGCGAGACGGGCGAACGTGACCGTCTTGTTCGGGTCTTTGTTGGACGGCTGAGTGTCATGCTCCACGTCACATTCGATGAAGCAGCCCAACAGGTCTTCGTGGTCGATCTCGGTCAGAGAGAAGTCGTTGAGCGCAACCTTGGCGAAGTAGGAGAACGCATTGAGCGCACCTTCGTTCGGCTGGCCGTCGCTTTTCAGCAGAGAGAAGCGTTCCGTGTGCTTCAAGCCGTCCTGCGTCTGCATGACGACTTCCATCTTGCCGAAGTCCTCCTTGTAGTTGACCGTGATGATCTTGAACACATGAGTTCCTTCGGGAACGAGGGAAAAGCCCTCAGAGAGTCCAATTTTTGCCATAGTCTTTAACCTCCAAAATCAGTAGTGTCAGGGAAGATAATTCCCACAAGTTCGTCCTCGTCGTCCGGGACAGCCGGATAGACCCGCACCAGCAGGGCTTTCGCCACATTCCTCGTCTCGTCGAGATCGTAGGAATACTTGATATAGGTCATGTCCGACTTGTCGAGCAGCGACCAATCATCGTTGGAGATCACACAGCAGATAGAACCGTCACGGGTTTCAAAGACCCTCAGACAATCCCTGATTGCCCCGTTGGGGATAGGCATGACCGCCTTAACCAGAAGAGCTTCCTCGGCGTGACCGATCTGGTCAATGATCTTCTCGATGTTCTCCGGCATGGGGTGAATACCGACGCCGGTAATGCTCTTGGTGTTCGGGGGAATGAGCATAAACGCCGTGGGAGAGGCCAGCCAGCGGTCGCCGTTGGGACGCTCGTAGATCGTCCCGGTGGACGCAAGGGACTTGACGAATTTCTCAAATTTCATCGAATATACCCTCCTTTTCTTCGGGGACAGGACGGGTATTCCAGAGTCCCGTCGCCGTCTCGTAGCCGTTTACGATAAACTTGGGATAACCGTTTTCCAAGACAAATCGGCTCTCCCGGAGAAAATAAATCTGGCATTTCTCGCAACCGACCTTATAGCTTGCAGTAAACTCCCCGTTGCCCTTGTGACCATTGGAGTATTCACGCATGGTTGCTTTGCCACCGCAAAACGGGCAAGGTTTCAGTTTTATGGGAGTTGGCATAAGTCAGTCCTCCTTTACCTCTTTCGGCAGCAGCCGGTAGGTTTCCTCGGTGGTGCTGTACTTCTCCAACAGCCCATCGGCTTTCAGAGCGTTCTTATCAATCTTGGTCGTGGACGACCGGCTGACCTCCCAAGAGTAGCGGGAGCCAGTCAGAGCAACCTTCTTGTCGCCATCCCGGAACTGCTTGATCGCTGACTGCTTGATAAGGTCGGTCACGACCTTGTACCGCTTCTCGTCGTCGGCAACCTCGGCAGCATGAGCGTCCAGCTTGGCTTTCAACTCTTCGGCCTCCCTGACCAGCTCCGCAAGGTCAGTCTCCGGGGAGAGATTGTTCGTCCGCAGGACTTTCAGGATTTCAGCGTCCCGCTTCTCGTCGTAGACCGGGGACACACCGCTCTCCACATGGTCTTTCCACCACTTCAAGGCCGGTTTCACATAGTCCCTCTCGAAGTGCGGGTAGCGTTCGGACACCTTGAACGGGCGAGTGATCGTGTTGCCGACATTACAGATGAACTTATCAGGGCTGGCGTAGTCCTTTTCGGACAGGAATGAGGCCACCATGATTACATCGTCCACGCCGAGCAGATAGGCATAGAGGGCGGCTTGCAGGGCGTAGTATTCGGGAATGTCCTCAGACCAGTCCTCGGCCCTCTTGGTGGTCTTCATTTCGAGGACGGCGGTCGGGTTGCCGCTCGTCATTCTCAGGTAGTCCCACATACCGCCGAGAACAGCGGTATCGGAGAAGAAGTCGCCCCTCGTCTTCCTGAAATAGTCCGAGCCGTAGAGATCGGTCGGGCTGACCAGATCGGTCATGAAGTAGGAGTTCTTCATGTACGCCGCCTGTTTCGGCTCGATAGCCTTGCCAGCAGCGGTGTAAATGGTTTCCTCGAAGGGTTTGGCGTAGGTGCGAGTGACCTCACACCAAACCTCGAAGGGAGTAGACCACGGGTTCAGACCGAGGATGGTAGCGAACCGGGTCGCCGTGAGCTTCTTGGGATTCTTCGGAGGGATGATCTTAATGCGGTTGTTCAGCCATTCCATATCTTAATCGTCCTTTCTCATAGACTTCATGCGATTTGCCAGATTTTCACGCTGTTCGTCCGATAATTTACGGGGCGGTCTGACTTTCAGCCAGCTCTTCGGGAATAGATACTCTTTCCATCCGTCCCCCTCTCGGCTCACGGTAATTGCTTCACCCTTTTCAATCAGCCGGTCGAGCTTGCGAATGAGTGCGGCGTCGCAAGTGTAGCAAGAAGCGGTCTTTTCCTCCTGATTGTAGTTGAAGATCGTCTCCTGCTCGTACTTGGTGTACTTCGCCACATCACTCACCCTCTCCGTAGGCGGCGATCATTTCCTTTACTCCCTCGATCAGAGCCTCGCAGTTGGCCTTGGTGATGTTGGTGAAGCTCTCCGTCTTCACAGCGACCTCCTGCACGAAGTTCTCCTGATCGGGGTCACGCTCCATGAGGGCTTTCAGAGCGTTTTTCAACGCCTGAATTTGCAGCTCGTCGGCCTGACCGTCAGTGTCTGTCAGGTTGCCCTTGATAGCCTCACGCTCGGCTGCGGACACGGGCTTGCTGGCTTTCTTGGGAGCAGCCGGAGCAGGAGAGCCACCGTCCTCACCCTTGGGCTTCTGGTTGTCGATACCGTCAGACTCAACCAGATCGAGAACGACCATGTAGAGATAGCGGCGGTAGTAGGTGACGACGGCCCCGACGCCCTGAACCTCGTTCATGCGGAACTTGGCGGGTTCGGCGATAAACTGCAAGGGGATGGTGAAGCAGATCGTCTCTTCCGGGTCGTCGATGTTGACCACCTTGGCGACGGCGTTGCCCTCCACGAAAGTCGGAATGAGCAGCAGTCCATACTTGGCGAAAATGGGGGCGGCGACCGGCACAATGTCTTCCAGCTCAAAGTATTTGAACTCGGCATGAAGGTTCTTGCCGGTCTTCTTTGCTCCCTCTGCGTAGAACTCGGAGCGGACTTTCAGGAGCTTCGCCCACACATTCAGCGTGGAAGTGTCCACGGGAGCCGGGGTCTTGTCAGCGTTTTTAGCAGCCATTGTCATTAGCCCTCCTTGTGATTTTTCTGCGCCATGCGCTTCATGTAGCTGTCGTGGAGCTTGGCCCTCTTCTTGCCGACCGCACGACGGTTCTGGAACATCAGACGGCGACGCTCCTTGCGTCCGGGATTTTTCTTCATGTCTCCATACCTCCTAAATGATATTGTTTGTGCATATCCATTAGATGTTTTTGGGGTTCTAATTGAACCACTTCACGATTGTCTCGCCCTGATAGCCCTTTTTCCAGATCCCAGCCATAGGCAACAGCGGAGCCGCCGCCCTCCCGCATTTTCTGAAACTCGCCGTTTTTAGCGCACAAAAGCCGGGAGCTGGACACATAGATCGTCATGGGGGGGGGTCTTCTGGAAAAGCTCTTTTCGTCCCTTACCCTCCATAAAGGTGAGTTTCAGGAACATAGCTACATAGTGGCCCTCACTCACCAGCGACAGGGCTTTTTCGACGAACTGTTGGGCGTACTTGTAGGGCGGGT
>OFHM01000899.1_pt1 | contig 22046 bp, 24 predicted proteins | sample 1521311 | NCBI WGS metagenome assembly OFHM01 (sample SAMEA3504083, study PRJEB24116) | mouse gut metagenome | biome: mouse gut; feature: mouse-associated habitat; material: faeces | place: Denmark | collected 2011 | reverse complement strand
GGGATTCGGAAGAATACGCTGATTATTAACCTTCCCGGAAGCCCCAAGGCGGTGCGGGAAAACCTGGAGGCGGTACTGCCCTCTCTGGAGCACGGGCTGGAAATGCTGCGGGGCGGCCCCGCGGACTGCGGGACCGTCACAGGATCAGCAGCAAACCCAGGGCAATAAGCAGTTCCTCGTCTCCGCCTTCGCGGAAGAGCAGGAAAATGATCAGAAGGAGCAGCAGATCGCCGGTGTCGATGTCCTTTAAGTTTAATTTCTCCAGGATGCCGGCGAACATGCCCTTGCCGGCGGATCGGGAAGCGCCTCCCGGCGGGGGCGGCGGGCCTCCGGGGCCGTCTTGGTCCGGGGGAGCCTCCTGCCTTTCGCCGCCTGGCGGAGGCGGCGGGGGCGTCTCCTCGACCGGGATGCGTTCGTACCGTCCGTCATCGTTGCGGATGTAGCGGTTATACATCGTTCTCCCCCAGGGACTGCAGCAGCTTTTTGCCCACGTGGATCAGCCGGGCGGTCTTGGCCGCCCGCTCCACCTTGTCCCGGCGCTCCGGCTTCAGGAAGGGCCGCAGGGCGTACAGAAGCTGCATCCGCTCGTCGTTGCCGCCGCCTGCCAGTTCCCCCGCCAGAGGCAGCAGCCGCCCGATCAGCTTGGGATCGATCTGTCCCAGAAGGCTCCCCAATCCCGACAGGCTGTCGGGGATGCCACCGCCGGAGGGGGCGGCGTCCGGGGAGGGCTGGGGCGGCGGGGTCCCATCGCCGGACGGTTCCCCGCCGCCGCCCAGGTTCAGGGACTGGGCCAGATTCATGATCTGGCTCATGGCGTCCGGGTTGGAGAGAACGGAATTCAATTTTTCCTCAAAGTCGCTCATGGGCCGTTCCCTCCTTTCCGGAGATGGCTCTTACTTCTGTCCGAAGCTGTTCCCCAGCCGCTGGAGCAGCTCCGCGCCGCCGGGGGTGGAGCTGATGGACTGGATCAGGGATTTCAGCTGGGAGGTGTCGCCCCTGGCGGCGCTCTCCGCGATCTTCTGCAGGGACGCCTGGTCCGTTCCCTGGGTCAGCATGCCGGCCAGCGCCTTGGCGTCCGGCGAGCTGGCGACCCGCTCCCACATCTTCTTGTCGCCCAGCGCCTGCTGGAGCTTGGATTGGCTGTTCTGTTTCATACCGTGTCCTCCCGGTTCGTTTTCCTTCCAGTATATGAGGCGGAAGCAAAAAATGTGCCCCCCTCCTTGCAGGAGGAAGGGCGGGGGATCAATCGTTTCCAGGAAGCCATCATTTTGCGCGTCCTTGAAAGGTGTACTGGGCGGGCGCTGCTGGAGCTTGCGCCATGTGAATAATGTACAAAAAAGAAAATCGGTTTTTCTGCATTCAACCCTTGGCATTTCCTCTGTGGATTTTGTCGCAGAAACGGTTTACAGAACTCCCTCCATGTGGTAAACTAACAGAGAAATTTTCTCTGGAGGCAGAGCTGTGACCTTTTTTAAGCGGATATGGCAATCTATACAGGACATCGTCCGCAAGGCGGACATGAAGCTGCTGGGACTGTGCCTGGTGTGTACGGCCTTCGGCCTGCTGCTCATCGCCAGCGCCACCGCCTACCTGGACTATAAAACCCCGGGCACCCAGATGAAGCGTGTGCTGATCCAGGCCGCCGGGGCAATGCTGGGCATCGGGGCGTACTTTATTTTTTCCAATATTGACATGGAGCATTTTGCGGAAAAATGGTGGCTGTTCCTGATTTTCAATATCGGATTCATCGCCCTGCTGCGCACCCCTCTGGGGATCTCGGGGGGCGGCAACCGCTCTTGGCTGAGCATCAAAGGGTTTCCTGTGAACATCCAGCCGGCGGAGATTGTGCGTCTGACCTTCACGGTGCTGCTGGCCAAACAGATGGCCTGGTTCCGGGACAACCGGCAGATGAAGGGTTTCAGTTCGCTGATCTTTCCAGCGGTACACGCGGGGTTTATGTTCGTGTGGATTTACGTAATCTCCAAGGACGCGGGCAGCGGGCTCATGTACCTGGTAATTTATGCCGGGATGGCCCTGGCGGCGGGGCTTGCGTGGTACTGGTTCGCCATCGGCTTCACTGGCCTGGGGCTGAGCATCGGCCTGCTGGCGCTGTTTGAAAAGCTGCCCGTATACTGGGTGGAGCGATTCCATGTGCTGTTTGACCACAGCTACAGCCCTCAAGGCAGGGGCTACCAGCAGACCCGCGGCATGCTGGCCCTGGGCAGCGGAGGTTTTTTCGGCCAGGGCTTGTTCCAGGGCATCCAGACCCAGGGTGTCATCGATGGCAGTCTCCCCGCCCGGCAGACGGACTTTATTTTCTGCGTCTGCGGTGAGGAGCTGGGCTTCGTGGGCTGCCTGGCCATCATTGTGCTGGAGTCGCTGGTTATCTTCCGCTGTTTCCAGACAGCCCGGCTGGCAAAAAGCAGCATGGATGCCCTCATCTGCGTGGGCTTCGGCTCCATGCTGATTTTCCAGACGTTGGAAAACATCGGAATGTGCCTGTTCGTCATGCCGGTCATCGGCCTGACCCTGCCCTTTTTCAGCTATGGCGGCAGCTCCATCGTGGCCTTGTACGCCGCCTTGGGCATGGTGTCCGGCGTCCGGGGACGGACCCTGCCGGATTGGCTGCGGAAAACCTAGCGTCTGACATGATGGAAGATCCTCTGGGCTCCGGGGGATCTTCTTTTCCTTGAAAGGAAAAGAAGCAAAAGGAACTTTTTATCCGCAAGCTTCGTTTGCTTTATGGGCGGTTTTTGGGGGGTACCGCCGGCTCGCGGACAATGACTCTGGGCGGCTGCGCCACTACGGTGGCGTTGGGCGGTACGTCGAAGCTGACGGCGGCGCCCGCGCCGATCCGGGCGCCGCTGCCTATGCGGATGTCCCCTACCAGCACGGCGTTTGCGCCGATAAGGCAGTTATCCCCGATCTGTGGGGCTCTGCCGTTCACCTCGCCGATGGTGACGTTCTGGTAGATCCGGCACCCTCTGCCGATGGAGGCGTACCGGGAGATATAGATACCATGGAGTCCGTGGGGCAGAGAGGGGATGTCCGCGATGTCCGCTCCCCGGCCGATATAGCCGCCCCGCTTATGGGCCATGCGGTTGAGCACGAAGGTTAGTACATCTGCCAGCAGCCGGTTCCCCGTCCGCTCCCGCAGCCGAAAGAGCCTCCAGTAAAGCCGCAGATGGTTGCCCAGAGAGTAGTCCATGAGCCGTTCCCGTAAATGCATCGAAATTCGTCCTTTCCTGTCGGATGCTTCCCAGCATAGCACGGCGGGGCTGGAAATGCAATGGCAAAAGAGACGATCAGAAAGGTAATTGAAGGCGTAAATAAATCATAAATAGAAGGCGGAATGGAGGATTTATCAGGGAAATCTTCATCAAGCAGGCGCTTAAACTGCTTATCAGAAAAGTTCCACTACACGGAGGTTTCAGCTTTTAGGTAGTACGCCGAAAGAAAACCGCACATCTTTTACAGTCAGTATAGCAGGTTTTCCAACTTTTGTTTATACTTTGTTCACTATTTGCGTACTCATTTAATTGCCCTGCGAAATTAACACTTTGTTATTGCAAATTGAGAATCTCTGTGGTATAGTTTAAAATATCTTTTTGATGACCAGATAGCCAGTTGAAATTGATATGCGGTAGCTTCAAGGTGGGCATAACGAGCCTGACTCGAAAACGAGTGACCACTTTGGAACGGCTTTCCTGAAAAACCTTGATTTTTCAAGGCTTTGGGGGTATCATCAAGAGGAAAAACTTTTGTAGTTCTCTCCATCAGTTCTCTCCTTTTTCCGAGGCGTTTTTTGAGGGCTGATGTTGCGAAAAATACACGCAGCGGTATCGAAGTGGTCATAACGGGGCTGACTCGAAATCATGTTTATTATTCAGAAAACTGAATAGTGATACACGTGGAGGTGTATCGAAGTGGTCATAACGGCCCTGACTCGAAATCAGGTAGCCCGCAAGGGCTCGTGGGTTCGAATCCCACCGCCTCCGCCAAAATCCCTTGGAAATTCAGTGTTTCCAGGGGATTTTCTTTCGCTTTTGCGGCGTGTGGTTCTGCTGAATTTGCTGAAATGGTGCCCTTGGTGCCCTGATCTGTGGTGCCCATCGGAAATTGTCTTATACAATCTATGCCGAAAAAATGTATACTGTGGTGCCCAAATGGTGCCCGGCACCACAAAACGCTCTATAAAACGCAATATGATAATAAACCCGGAGTTTGGGTGGTCTGTCCCAAACTCCGGGCCCGTTCCTTAATGGGAGGGGGCAAGTACAGCGGTATGGTATGTATTGAGGACTACCGCTTTTCGGTTCAGCCGAACATCTACATACTGCGCTGTAACGGATTCCAGGTTATTGGACATACCCAACTGGATACCAATACCTTTCATACTATGCCCCAGAATCTGACTGATCGTGTAAAAATCTCCGGTAAGCTCGTGCATATTGGTCGCTGCGCTGTGCCGGGTGTCATGGAACCGCATATGGGGCATACCCTGGTGGCGAAGCAACTGCCCAAAATTGGCAGAGACACGGGAACTCTGTTCGGGAACCCCATTGGGCTTGGCAATTACCAGGTCATTGTCATAGTACGTATGGCCGGAACTGGTCATCAGGCGCTTTTGAGCTTCCTGCTGCGCCAAATGCCGCTCGAAATAGGGTTTCGTAATATCTGTAATCGGCAGGGTACGCTCACTGGATTTCACGGGAGCCATCTCAGACACCAAGGATACAGAAGTGGGAAGCCGGTATGGAAGCTGCTCCACTACGGCAAAACTACCATCCTCCAGGTTTACATTGCGCCAACGGAGGCCAAGGATTTCACCCAGCCGGAGCCCATATAAACCGCCCAGGACAATAATAAGCTCCCATTCGGTTCCGGCTACACAGGCAAGAAGCGCCCGCATCTGGTCTACGTTGTAAGGAGCAGGGGTATTACCCTGCTTACCAAACTTGGTGATGGTATCACGGGCGGGGTTGCTGTCAATGTAGTGATACTTCCGGGCATGTTCCAATGAAACGCCCATGATACGGTGAACATATTTCACCGAGGTAGGGGACAGCCCCTTTTCCGACAGCTGGCGGTACAGATCATCCAGCATGGCCGGGGATAACTGGTTCAAGAACACATCCCCAATATACGGGAAAATATGATTCTTCATTTGGCATTGATAGCTGATTCTTGTGCTAGGTCGGAGATTTGCGGCCCCATGTCTTTCCAGCCAGTCCGTCATATACTCCTGGACAGACAGCTTGCGTTGGGCGGCTGCGGGCGGCGTATAGGACGGATTGGTCAACTTGTTTTTCATCTCTGCCTCATGTAGCTGCGCTTCCCGCTTGGTGGGAAACCCTTTCCGGGAGTAGGTCTTAGATTTGCCTTCGGACTTGTACTTGATATTCACATCATACACAGTCCCAGCTTTCCCTGTCAGTTCCCCGGAGGCGTTACGCTTGTTTTTTACAGTTCTCTCATGAATCGCCATGATTTCTGCTCCTTTCTCAGCGGAGAGAAGGGCGGCTTTCCCATGCTCCGCCGCAGAACCCTTTGGAGACGGCAAAGGGTCAGTCTGCGGCCTCGCCTGGAAAATTCGTCCTCCTCTCCTTTATTTTTGATTACAAAATGTTGATGTTCACATGCTTCAACATGGAGCATGGCGGAACTCTAAGCCCGCTGAAATGATTGCATGGAGGGGATGCCGGGGTTTTATGACGGTTGTAATAGTCCCAGATGGCTTCACGCCGTATACGTCTGTGACTTCCAACTTGGATGTATTCCAACTCTCCGATGTCCATGAGGTGACGGAGGGTATTCTCACCAATTCCACTAACCCTGCTCATTTCCTTGGCGGTCAGCAGCATCTTCTCCGAACATGGAACAGGTAGATTCTTCTTCTGTGGCATAACCGGATTCCTCCTCTAAAATAATACAGTAGCTTAAAACCTCTGACTTACGGAGCAAATCAGACTGATTGGAACAACACGAAAGGCCGACAGCAAAGACTTTCATAGGCTTGTTCCACCGTTCCAGTCAGAAGTTTCCCGAAGCCTCATACCAATGTGTCCCCACACGGTTTTTGTGCCTTGGCGAATTTTTTTATATTGCACGCCGGGTATTCCCGACAGAAGCTCATATAACTTCTGTCGGGAATATGCTTCAAGACCATTCCTCTCGCAGTACCGCAGGTAAACGGAGTACAGTTCTGTGTTTGATATGCTGCCATTCTCCGCCTGTTCACAGCAATCATTCCAAAATGCCTTGAACGAGTTATCCCGTTCCGAGAAGGATTCAAGAAATTCTGCCGAGTCCTTTGGTTGGGTGAATTGAAAATTTCGGAAACTAAGTTTCCTCAGAGCTTGCACAGCAAGTGTGAAAATGGTGTCCTTTTCTTGCGTTAGCTTGTCCAACATTTGCTTATCCTGCCTTTCTTTCGAGATGCTGCGATTGAACAGCAGCACTACCAGTCGGTTGGTGAACGCCTTGGTTGCGTCGCTCTCTGTTGTACCTGGGAGAGCGTTGCCCGCAAACAGCAGCTTACATTTTGGAGTGAAAAAGAAAGGGTCTTTTCCCTTTCGCTCCGCTTCAATGCGGTCTGCTCCCGTAATGCTCTTAAAGGTTGAGATTTCTCGCAGAGCCTTACCTGTGATCTCCCCGGCACAGTTGAGCTTCTTACCGTACAGTTCCGCTCGCATGAACCGCTCTGAGAGCTTATGCAGCGGGACATTGGAGACTTGCCGCTGATCCAGGAGGCGTGTAATAAATTCGAGCATTACACTTTTCCCGGAATCCGGTTCCCCTTTCAGAAAAAAGGCGCACTTCCCAGAGTTGCAATCTGAGCAGCAGTAGCCTATAATCTCCAAGAGGAGTTGTCGCTTCAAAGGGTCGCCCTCCAAGGAAGTCTGACAGAAATTGTCAAAAGTGGGGGATACTAGAATTGCATCTTCGTCCAAATATTGAGCGTCGATGCAATAGGTAAAGCGGTCGTCCTTGCTGTGCTCCCCAACCTCACCCGTCTCCCAGTCCAAGACACCGGATTTGATGTTTATGAAGTACGGCTCACAGTTGAATGCGTCTCTGTCGGCCTGGATATATGGGTCATGCCTGAGAATTTTAATCAGGTCGTCGGTATCCTTGGGCCTAAGAAAGTAGTCATTGGAACCAGCGAATTTCCTCAGCATGACTTCGGGCGGCTTGTCCTCCTGGTAGCAGCCAAGTTCGGGTATGTACCGCACTAACTGTTCACCGTTGATGGATAGATAACAATGATTCCGGGCGATTGTATCGCATAGATCATGCAAAGCCCGTATTCGCTTGTTAGGAGGGACTACAGTAGGCGGCGGCTGCCCCTTAACGAAGGTTTCTGTCTCGCCGAGCACACTGTCGATATCCTCCAAGTAGATTTCATCGGGATCTGGTGGATCACGCTGATAGTGATATCTCTCAGCTTCTTCAACCAATGAGGGCTCATCGTTGTCGGGCAAGAACCAGTTGTGCTTATTGTGCTTTGACATAGCAGCATACTCCTTTTCAGATATGTTTGGGTGATAGCACGTCCGAATTATAAGGTGAGTTATTTATTTGGTCAAAAACCTATCTGTCAAAAAGTCACTGCATTATAAATTGCCCGCTGAAAAGGAGTGTGAAGCTATGGGTATAGAAGATGCGGTTCAATCCATTCGGGAAACGATAAAGATATGGAAAAATAGCGGTGAAATTCCTGCTGATGGTGGAGATCGGAATATTGCCAAATATATTTTGTCCTTCCGGCAAAATATGGAGCAATGCCATATTCAAATGCCCACTCTAATAAATGAAGGGTTTTCGTGTGGCTTGTGCCGAATACTTGATACCAGGCAGCAAGTCCAGACTGAGTTAATGCCTTATTTGCTGACTGCCTATATCCTGAACTTTCCCCGGAATGAGTTTGTAAAAAATTTCCTCTCAAAATATCAAGAAAATACAGTTTGGGACGAAGATGTATTTCTGGGATTGTCCAGGCCCGATAACACCAGTGATTCCCTGCAAAACAGTCCACTGATTACAGGAATAGGACATTTATTCTTCCAAGAAGAACTGTCAAATCCCAAAAAATTTGAGGAGGAACTGGATCGCCTTGCAAATCGTTTCCACATCCATAGTGAAAAAATGGAAATCATCAGACCATACTCATTCCCGCCAATGTACTTTATTGTCCCTCAAAAGGGAGCAGCCACATTTACAAGGAAATTGAAAAGCCAACACTATTTTGAGCCGTTAGATACTGGAAAACATAAAGTGGTCAAGGTATTTACTGGATTTAAGGTTGAGGATGATATATCCAGGATTTATGATTGCAGATTGATAACAGATATTTTTGTTGTCTGGTATGCTTCCATTTACCAATGCTGTGAGGGGGCAAAGAGCTTGCGTCCAGATGCTTATAAATGTATCGCATGTATGTTAAACACAGTAGGCCAAAACTCACCATTTCTATACGATATAGGGGATTATTTGGGTTCTAAACATAATCCCAGTTCATATAGGATGAAAATTCACGAAAAAATCATGCTTTACTATAAAAAATTGTGTATAAGCACATAGCTTAATTGACCGCCTATTTTTGTCAATCAGGTATCAGCTATTTGTCGTTCAGCGTAGCGCCTCAAATCTTCGCTGTGAACTCGCCACAGTTTTCCAATCCGGAACGCTGATAGCTCTCTGGAGTTGACCAGCCGATAAAATGTGTTCCGTCCGATAGCAAGCAGTTCCATGACCTCACGGGGCGTCAGAAACTCGTTAGGCTGAAATTCTCCCTCATTTTCATCGTCAATAGGGTATCCATATTCATCATATTTACACATAGCAAGACCTCCTGATAAAATATTTCGGGCTGTGCCCTAATAGTTTGTTTTGTGTTATTTCGTCCCCCTAGAATCGTATATTATTTGACTGAATAAGCGGGAATGCCGTAAATCCTCGATGATTACGGCATTCCCGCATTTTTCGTTTCTGTATGGATTTCCGCAGAAACCATTTTGTTTTTCTGAAAGGAGGGCACAAAAATGTTAAAATCTCTGCTCAAATTGGTGCGGGCAATTCTGGTGCAGCTGGTAACGACGATTCTGCACCGCACAGCGATTGTATGACATCAGTAGGACGAAAGGAGGCATCCAGACAATGACAAACTGAATTGGAATCCCAAGGACGTTCTTGGAGTAATTCTGGCCGCTGCTGCGGCTGTACTATGTGTAGCGATTGACGTTATACTGAAAGAGGAGGACGAAAAAGAGCCATGACCGAAAACACTTTTATCTGTGAACACTGCGGCAGTGAGTACCCAGCAGAGCAGTGTATTTCTTTGGATGGAGAGGATATTTGCGCTGCCTGTGCAGAGGAAGAAACCCGAATCTGCTCTATCTGTGGGGAGCGTATCTGGCAGGACAATAACGCCGGAGACGAGGATACGCCTCTTTGCCAGTGCTGCTATGAGCGGTACTATACCAACTGCACCCGTTGCGGAGCGTTGCTCCGGGAGGAGGATGCCCATTATTCCAGTGATGACCCGGACAATGAAGAACCTCTGTGTTACCATTGCTATGAGCGTGCGGAGAGTCATCATACGATCCAGAACTACTATTACAAGCCTATCCCGATTTTCTACGGTGAGGGTACACGCTATTTTGGCGTAGAACTGGAAATTGACGGCGGCGGCGAAAATCACGCCAATGCAAGAGCCCTTCTGGGTATTGCCAATGCCGGGGAGGAGCGGGCCTACTGCAAGCATGATGGTTCCTTAGATGATGGATTTGAAATCGTTACTCACCCTATGACGCTGGCCTACCATCAGGAGGTTATGCCTTGGCAAGAGATACTGCATAAGGCAGTCAGCATGGGCTATCAGTCCCATAAAGCGGGCACCTGCGGCCTCCATATCCATGTGAGCCGGGATGCCTTTGGTGAAACAGAAGCCCAGCAGGACGCTTGTATTGCCCGGATTCTTTACATTGTCGAAAAGCATTGGGATGAACTTCTGAAATTCAGCCGCCGGACACAGAGCCAGCTTGACCAGTGGGCCGCCCGGTACGGCTACAAAGAGCAGCCCAGAGAAATTCTTAACCAAGCCAAAAGAGGGAATGGCAAGGGACGATATGCCTCTGTCAACCTTCAAAATGAAAATACGATTGAATTTCGCATTTTCCGGGGAACGCTCAAATATAACACATTGATTGCCACATTGCAGCTTGTCAACAAGATTTGCGATGTGGCGATTGCCATGCCGGACGAACTCTTAAAACCCTTGGCTTGGACTTCCTTTGTGTCCGGTATCCGGGAGCCGGAGCTGGTGCAATATTTGAAAGAGCGGCGGTTATATGTGAATGAACCCCTGGAAGAAGAGGAGGACGACTGATGTGCTGCTTGTTCGGTATGATTGACTATGGCGGCAATTTTACGGGCCGTCAGCGAACGAGGCTGCTGTCCATCCTGGCTGCTGAGTGTGAGGCCAGGGGGACAGATGCCAGCGGGATTGCCTATAACACCAATGGCGGCATTCATGTCTATAAGCGTCCGGTTCCGGCTCACAGACTGCGGTTCCGCATACCCACTGATACTCAGGCCATTATGGGGCATACCCGTATGACCACGCAGGGCAGCGAAGCGAAAAACTACAACAATCATCCGTTCCTGGGTCATGCGGGAGATTTACAGTTTGCTCTGGCCCATAATGGTGTCCTGCATAACGACCGGATGCTCCGCCGCTCCTTAAAACTCCCCCGCACAAAAATTCAAACGGATAGTTACGTTGCCGTCCAGCTTATCGAACGGAAAAAGGCCCTCGACTTTGCCAGCCTGAAATATATGGCTGAACAGGTCGAGGGTTCTTTTACGTTTACCCTGCTGGATGAAAGGGATAACTGGTATCTGGTCAAGGGGGATAACCCGTTGTGCTTGTGCCATTTTCCACGAAGCGGGCTATACTTCTATGCCTCCACCGAAGATATTCTTGGCAAAGCATTGAAAAAGATGTGCTTGCACCTGGAAAATCCCAGACGTGTTGAAACGAAATGCGGGGATGTTCTGAAAATTGGCAGGGATGGAGCGATTGACCGAAGTACCTTTGACACAGATTCCTTCTGCTGGGACTGGCCCTCATTGATGCGTACGCCATATGTCAAGCGACGCACATACCGCCCCCAGAGTATATTGGAGCAAGAATATCTGGCAGAACTAAAATCTGTAGCTGGCTCCTTTGGGTATACCCCAGAAGATATTGACGAGATTCTTCGTCGGGGCTTTACTTTGGACGATGTGGAAGAAATGCTTTACTGCGAACGGCTTTAAGGTATGCCAATAGGGTACACTCTAATGGCATAATGAAAAAATATCCCAATAGGGTTGGTTTCAGGCTTTTGGCATATGCCATTCCGAAAACCAACCCTATTGGGAAAATCTTTTTTGGAGGGATATTGTTGAAAATCGGATATATCCGGGTCAGCACCCAGGAGCAGAATACCATCCGGCAGGAGGTTCTTATGCGGGAGCTGGGTGTGGATGAAGTCTATATTGACCGCATGAGCGGCAAAAACGTCAACCGCCCGGAACTGCAACGGATGATGGAGTATGTGCGCCGTGGTGATACTGTGATCGTGGAGAGCATCAGCCGCTTTGCCAGGAATACCCGTGACCTTCTGGAGTTGGTGGAGCGGTTGACCGTGAAAGGCGCTGAGTTCGTCAGCAAGAAAGAGGCTATCGACACCACCACGCCAACTGGGAAATTCATGTTGACCATCTTTGGGGCTGTAGCAGAGTTGGAGCGGGAATATATCTTGCAACGCCAACGAGAGGGGATTGCTATTGCCAAGGAGCAAGGACGGTACACAGGCCGTAAATCTATTTCCCCGCCGAACTTTGAGGGTGTCGTACAACAGTGGCGCAAAGGAGAAATAACAGCAGTGGAGGCTATGCGACAGTTGAAATTGAAGCCCAGCACCTTCTATCGAAAAGTAAAGGGGATTCACTGATTAAAGCGAATCCCCCTTTTCCGTCATTGCCATGAGGAATGTTTTCAAAAGTTGTTCCGCATAGCTGCGTTCCGAAGTTGAACAGCCCCGCAATAAGAGCAAAAGCGCATCATCACTGGCTTGTTCCATGGTTCCAAAGAGAATGTAATCGGTTGTAAGACGTAGTATTTTGGAGATTTTACAGAGGGTAGGCACAGACATTCCCTTTACGCCAAGCTCAATATCTGAGCAGAATTTGGGGGTTATGTCCAGCAGTTCCGCAAAATGCTCTCGTGTGTAGCCCATGTATTCCCTCTGCTTTCGGATTCTGCCACCGACCTCCCGCCAATCCATATTGCACCCTCCCATAAATTGATATGGGTAGTCTATCCCTAAAAGTTATCTTGATAAAGGAACTTTAAGCGTTGACTTGAGAACGCTAATAGAGTACAATCATAGACAATACTTTTATGTTGAAAGAAGGTTGAAACTTATGAAGTGCTTGCATTGCGACGCTGAAAATCAAGAACAGGCAAAATTTTGTTCTGAATGTGGCGAAAAGTTGTCCACCCTTCCGGAATCACCTGTGCCAGCGAATCCCAGTGATGCCGCAGTGGATTCCAGGGCGACAGAGAAAAAGCATTCTTCCGGTTTGAAATCGTTGCACAAAGTGGCGGGAGGAATTGTCGCACTTATTTTCATTTACAATTTGGTGCTCTTTGTCATGAGCATTACAAGGGTTCCACGTGATTTGTGGCAGAGTGGCGTTGAAGATGATACAAAGCGAAAAGTTGTGAACGAATTATTATCCGCTGGCTTTCCGGACACAGTTTCTGTGCAGTCTACTACGAGTAGAAATGTTCATGATAGCTACATAGAATTGGATTTTGATTATAGACTGATTGCTCCCTGGAATTTTTCAAATGATTCTGATATATCCTCTATCTTGTTCCAGGATTTTGATAAATGGAAGGGAGCTTTTGTCTATGATATACATGAGACTTGGCAAGTCTCGGTAGATACTACCAGTTTGGGCACAGTCGAAACGACAACCACAATAGTTTGCCAACCAAAATGGAGCGGAGAACATCTTTATACGGGTTATGTCAATTTAGAACTATCAGATGGGTTATATGCTGCGGGCGAGGAATATGCACAGAATACAGCACAATCCATCCTGGAAGATAAGTTCCAGTTCCAACACTTTTATCTTTATGATATAAACGACTGGTATCTAGGGGATTATCAGCAGTTCGTTATTGAATATCAATGGACAAATACGGCCAATCATGCAAAATCGCCGTTTACAGATGTTTCAATCAGCGCCTATCAAAATGGCGTTGAACTGAAAACGGATTATGCCTACGAACAGCCGTATGACGCACTGACAAATATTGCAGCAGGTGAAACAATCACAAATTCTATTGCGTTCAAGCTCAACGATCCATACTCAGATATTGAAGTCAGGGCCGCAAATTATCTGGCAGAATTTTCTGGAGATTCGTCCGAAATTATAAAAACGGTATCATTGGATAACAATGCGGGTTCTACATACCCGCCAGAGACATCTGGAAATCAATCCAGCACAGGTCTATACACAGATTATAATCTTAGCTTTTACGATGGGTCATATGCCGATGGCGAAGATTCCATTAATATTACCCTCACTACACAGCCCAGTGGAACCGAATTTTATTGTGAGCTATTCTGGATCTATGGCAGATACACAGAAGAAGGGATTGTTTGCCCTGGTATCCCAACACCGTTAAGCGGGGGAACGGTTGTGACGATTGATCTGAACACAGACGGAAATATCTATGTTACTTTGGCGCAGGATGGGCCTGACAGTTTTAACTACTCACTTGATTTGATAAAATATGATTAACTGTGGTGCCCATGGTGCCAGAATGGTGCCCGGAGACTTTTGACGCACAATAAAAATAAAAAAGGCTTGGAGTGACCTTGTGTAAAAAGTGGTCACTCCAAGCCCTTTTCTATTAACTTATGGGAGATAATGTGGAGATATAACAAAAAATTTTTTGCTTTATATCCCTCGAAATCGTTTGGCCGGTAAAACGGCCCGTGGGTTCGAATCCCACCGCCTCCGCCAAAGCCCCTAAAAGCACACGCTTTCAGGGGCTTTTCTTGCAAAAAAGTTTCGACGGTCGTGATGCCTGTTATGTTTGATGCCCCGCTTTTTTGATGCCCTCCAGATTTTCTTATACGTCCGCATGAATAATAATTACCACCGTGATGCCCTAAATGATGCCCGAATTTCCTAAAAGCCTATAAAAAGCGGTGCGGAGATATAAAAAGATTTTTGTTACCGCTCTATTTCCTGGCTTTTTTCTTGAGCTTGCCGGGTGGCCGTTCCTTGGTGTCCTCTGCTTTTTTCATGGGGTGCAGGGCCTTATGGTAGGTTTCCAGGACAGCCTTTTTCCGTTCCAGCCGCACGTCAACATACTGTGGTACGTAATATAGACTCAGACGGGCAAAGCCCTCGCAATTAAAGGCTTTGCCCGTTGTGGCTATATACGCAAAGTAAGTATCATTCGTAAATGAGCCGATCCAGTTGTTTCTTAAAGTGAGCGTAAGCAGGAGTGCCATCAAAATGTCCTGCAGAGATCAGAATAAACTTCATAATACACTGGAGATGCCTGAGCATTTTTACTACGAGATAGGTCGTTTACTTCTCTTCCCAAGTTAGCCGCAGTATCACGAAGGAAAAGGATGTATGTGACAAGTTCTCCAACTAAATCTTCTAAATGCATTTCGCTAATCTGCACAAGTTGGATATCATCGTACCAAGGATCTTGGCTATAAGCCATAGTAGCCTCCTTAATATTTCTCATATTCTGCAGCATAGTATTGCTTTAAAATGGAGGATAACCGCTCTACTTCGGCTTCTAATTCATGGATACGCTTATTCTTTGCGGCAAGAATGATATCTTTGCCCTTATCTGTAACTGTATGTTTTATAGCTGCCGGAGCAGAAGCAGAGCATTGCCGAAGCGACTCTATACGTGCCCTATACTCCGGACTTTTGTAGAGCGTTGTCTTTGACACATTGGCAAGTGTGGCCACAGAATTGAAATTGACAGGCAAGTGTTGCTTTAGGAGTGATCTGATTGCCAAATCAACTTTTTGACCAACTGCTTTCCTCTTCGCTTCTGCATGAGCCAGAAGGCCGTTTACATTGCGTGCATGGTTATTTGGCATGAATTCTCTCCTCTCCGGTGTATTCTCTTCCCTTCTTCCCCGCAAGATGCCTCGTTTTGCCCGCCCGTAGGACTGCAACAATTTCTTCGTATCTTTCCAGAAGATGTAAGTTTTTCTCAACCCAAACCTCACGGCCTTGAGCTTTGCCGCGCTCAATCAACATTTTTGTTTCCTGGATCTCTGATTCGTACTGCGGTAAAAAGTCTGGTGTTGTGCAAAGATTACGGCAGGTAAGGCAAGGATTTAATTGCGTAAAGCATTCTTGCTTTTTGGGCTTCATACAGAAGCCAAGTGGCATTCGAACCGCATCAAGATTATATCTGATATACTCCCATTCAATCAAATCCTCATTATCTATCCCGGATATATCGACTTGTTTAAGCTGCCCAGAATCGGTTATGCGAAAAAGTCCGTTTTGTACTGCCTGTTCCCATGACTTGCGCAGCGTCGTATCCAACACCTTTGCATAGACCAGCGTCATCTCCGGAGACATATGGGCCATCCATTTTTGGACATGTACCAAACTCATCCCATGGTTTATCAGTTCAACGCCTTTTATATGGCGAAAAGCATGCAGCTTAAAATGGTATAAATCCCCTTGGTCGTCAACGATGTTGTACTTCTGAGCTAATCTGTTTAATGCTTCGCTGACCCTATGAGCATCCATGGACAACCCCATGCGCGACCCCCTATAACGGTTAAATAATAAATGTCGGGGATTATTTGTTTCTGTACTCTTAAGTCGAGCGATTTGCACTACGGCCTCTACTACAGAGTGTACCTCGTCAGTAATTGGAATTCGGTGTCCAAGCGTTCGGGTTTTTCTGATATCCCCTTTCAAATACCATCCTTGCTCTGTATGTTCAAGGCAGGTGTCATATCTCAAATTTAATACATCGGAAATCCGCCATCCGGAAGCAATTAACAAGATTACAACAGGGATATATTCAGATGGGGTTAGATCCTCCAAATGCTCCTTCAGTTGTAGCATTACACCTTCTGGTATGTACTTTATACGTTCTGATTTTGGTGACAATTTTCCATACTGCGGAATGTCTTCGTAAAAATATAGTGACGGAACTGGAGTTTCCGGAGCATCGGGATAATTGAATTGCTGTATTCGCAGAAGAAAATTTCTTGTATGGAGGAGTTTATCTAATTGATGCCTACTTCTTTCGGGATGTGCAATCAAATATTCTTGGAGGAAATGCTCTATGTGACAACGTTTCAAATTTCTCAAACTTGTCCAATCCGGCTCCTTCCTGGAGATGAACTGAAGGAAATCTGTAATTGAATTCAATTCCAAGCGTATCGTTACCAGTGCACAAATAGTCAGCCGCATTTTAATATATCTCTTTGCCAGGTCGCGGAATGCAGGCGGTATATATGTAAAGTTGACCAAATAATTCATAGCGTGTACTGGAATGTCGACACTGGGTATCTTCCTACAATCCCAAATATCTTTTTCATATTCTTCACGTGTATCATAGAAATCAGAGAAAAACAGAAAAAGTTGGTAGATCTGTGCCCGATACCCTTGCCTTAACGATTTGTGCCCAGTTAACTCCATATAATCAAGCCATAAGGGAAGCATTTGTTCAATTGAGATTTCAGAGAAGCTCCGCAGTTCTGGATAAGTACTTCCAAGGAATTGGATAAAGTATTTTATTATAATATTTTGCAAGACCCCGCAAAACCTTGTGGAACAGCGCATAACGCCGCATTTCCTGACAGCAAGCCACCCCAATTACTACGAATTTACTACCAAGGGATGAGCATTGATACGACGAAACACCGGGAAATGCGGACATACGGTTTTGCGCTGCCCTTTGAATTGCCCCTGAAAATCACATATCGCCCGACTGGATGAGCCGTCTTTTCTGCATGGAAAAGGCGGCTTTTTCTATGCCCGTACATAGCCGTCTGTTTCGCCGCAGGCGGCTAAATCTATGAAAGGAGGAACCCCCAAAATGGCGAAACCGAAAGTGATAAGCGTAGCAAATCAAAAGGGCGGAGTTGGCAAAAGCACGACTGTCTACAACCTGGGGGCCGGTCTTGCGCTGGAAGGAAAGAAAGTTCTCCTGCTGGACGTAGACCCCCAGGGTGATCTGACCAAAATGCTGGGCCAGCGCAAGCCCCACGACCTGAAACTGACCCTGGCTACGGTACCCAGCGCACTCAACTTGCCCTCCAGCACGTCGGACAGAACACGGGGCAGATACTCGTCCGCTCCCGTCGCATCCAGGTAGCCGGAGTAGAAGCGGATGGCCTTCTCAATGTACTCGTTCTTGGTGGAGCAGTTGTCCTCGCGGTAGTGGTGCCCCACCATGTCCCACGCCACAGGTTCCATCCAGACCGTGTGGCGGTCTTTTTTGTCCTTCATGTCAAAAAATCCTCCATTTTTTGAATTAGCGTCAAGGCAAAGCCGCAAACAGCGGCCTTTTTTTGCCCTTCTGCGTTGAAACAGCGTCAATCGCATTTTTCGCCGTCCACAAAAGTGCCGGCGGCTGACCTCGGAAACTGCCCGCACTGCGGGCAGAAGTGGATGCCCCAGCGCAAATAAGCACCGGGGCTTTCTCCTGCTTTTCGTCGTCGCGGGCTTCATATCCCTCGCCCCGCCGCTCCTCCTCTCCCCACGCGACCCGCCTTCGCCTGGGCTCGTGCGGGGGCCCCATCTGCGCTGCCCTTTGGCCCTTAATGATTACGGCGTGGTAAATCTTTCCGCTTTTGTGCCGGGGAGTCGGGGGTGTTTTCCCGCTGATCTTGCCGCTGTCAGCCCGCTTCTCCCACAACGGGCCACACGGGGCCAACGCCGCGTTTCAGGGGTCGGGAGGTGTACGGATGCCACCCGGCGTGCAGGAGGGGCACAAGGAGTCTTACAACGCGGAACGGGGGCGGCCACGCTCTTGGCAGTGCCGATCCCACTTGCGCTGGGCTTCCGCCAGCCTCAGTTCCACGAGGAATTCTTTCTCGCACTCCTTCAGGATTTGCTCAATTGGCTTGACCGTATAGAGCAGACTGCCATTGCAGCGGCGTCCGTCTTTCCTTCGGATCATGGTTTCCTCCGCACGGATCAGATCCTTATCCACCAGCGACCCGATGTGCTTCTGAACAGTTTTCCGGCTCATGCCCACCGCCGTACCAATGGTAGCGTAGCTCGGCCAGCACTGCCCGCTCCGCACACCTTTTTGGTAGTGGAGGTAGATGTACACCAATAGTTCCCCAGGTTGGAGACCGAGTTGGAACACTTCGTTTGGCACGGGGAACACCGCGTCGAACACCTCGCCGGTGAGCCAGGTGCGCTTTGTAGATATCCAACCTCTGCCGGACGTCTCTCCGCGGTGCTCATGCGCTTTGGCCTGGATGGGACACAGTATGTAGGAGAACGTTTGCCCGTGATGTTCCATACTGATGAACCCAGCGTCAGCCAGTGTTCGCAGATGTGTACGCACAGTTTTTTCGCACCAGCCGACCGCTTTGCCGATGACGGCACAGCTCATTTTGTCCGCCCCATGCTTCAAGCTCTTGCGGTAGATCAGATAGAGATACACCAGCAACGGGCCGTGCTTCAGACCGAGTTCAAACACTTCATGCGGCAAACACAATTCGTTGGAGGGAACTGTCACCGCTGACCATGTACCCCTCATTGCCAGCCTCCTGTGTGCTCCTCCACCCACTGGATGAATTTCTCCTTGGGCACCACCATCCGGTTTCCAACTCTCAACACAGGAAAGTCCGTTTCGTGCATTAGCTCGTAACTGCTGGACGGCGACACGCCCAGCACTTTTGCCACCATTGCCGCGTTGAGGAACAGCGGCAGTTCATCATAACTTTTGTACTCAGATAATTTCATTTGGAATCCTTTCATTGAATTTTGATTGGCCACGCACCGTACCCGTTCCCAGCCCCAGGATTTCACTGCGGCGTTTTCGCCCTGTTGGCACGCTCACCCTACGCAGGGATCTTGGCTGTGCTTCGCCCAGGGAGTATGTTCTTCGGTGGTGGGTATTCAGTTTTTAGTTTCAGATTGAATGCCGGTTTCAAATCTGCTATGATTGTAGCAGAGAGGATTTTCCAGTTCAATAGCCCAGAGCCATGTCGGGTATGGAACTTGATTTCAATCGGATACGGGAGGAGGACGCGCTGATGTACGCAATCACCAACGACTACTTTGATTCCTTCTCGGCCATCTTCGGACCAAAGGAGTGCCTGCTAAATGGGAAGCGATACCCGCTTGGATATTTTGCGGTGGAGGCACTGGAGATGGACGCACGCCCTTTGCGGGAATTGAAAATTGCCATTGCGGACTTCAAGCCGGAACTGGAGGTGTTCCTGGCGGCCCGTACCCCATCCAGCGCCGCCGTGGCACAGCAGAAGCTGGACACGGTCTGGGCCGCATTGGATCAGCTCCCAGTATACAAAAATCTCCGTGGGGTTTTCAGTGGCTCCCAGGGCCTGTTTCGCTCTATGCGGGAGCATCCAGACCGCACAGATGATTCCGTTACCGAGGGGACAAACTTTCACCATGCGCTGTCCCACTGGCTGGACAGGCTGGAGCGCCTGCCAAATTCGATCATTGATTTTATCTCCAATACATCCTTGATGTTGACAGATTATTTTGAGGACCTCCCATCCCGTTCTCCCGCGGCATATGCGGAAGCCTACGAAAAATACAGGCGGACGATGACTAAGGCGTTTCGATACGCAGCGGAGGAAGATGTGATCGACGAGGATCTGGATTCCATCCACCTCAACTTCCCTGTGCGACTCGGCTTCAGGGCTATGACCGCCAAGGATGGCGGCGCGGTATTTGGTGAGGAGCTTACCTTTGACGAGCTGGCCAGTTTTCTGTATACAGATCTGTACAAGGGTATGGCGGCGGGAAATGTGCCGCGCCGCTGCCACAACTGCAAACACTTTTTCCTGACGGTGGGCGGTCACGACACGGTGTACTGCAACCGCATTGCCCCGGGCGAAACGAAACGCACCTGCCGTCAGGTAGGTGCGCACCGAAAGGAGAAGCGGAAAAATGAATCGCCCATCCACAAGGAATATTTCAGGGCCTATAACCGCCTAAAAGCCAGAAAGAGCCGGGGCGGTATCAGCACAGACAAATGGAACCGGCAGGTGGCGATGATCCAGGACTGGCGGGACGCGGCGTTGAGGGGAGAGTTTAGTGACGCTGAATATAAGCAGAAATTGGATGGGATATAAAAAGCTCCAGCACCATTTTTAGCGCAGCTATAATTTGTCCCACTGTTCCATCTGGTGTTTCCCTCAAAAACGGGCTGAAAAGGAGTACACCTAACCAGGTGGAGGAGGAAACTGAGGCCCGCCGACAGAGATGTCTGTCGGCGGGTTCTTTGCCCTGATGTATATTTTGTGCCATGAATCATAAAAGGGAAAAACTAACTCGATTGTTGGATTCCGCAACACGGGAAATAATCGCGGCCGCCTCTGCCCGGGTAATATAGCTCTGAGGAGAAAAAGTGCCCCTGACATCTCCCCCAGATAGAATGCCTGCCCGGTAAAGCTTATACACATACGATGCGGATGCATCCGTCGCTGACACATCTGGGATAGCACTATCCCGTACAGAGTTCATTGCGTAGAAACCTTCATCTGGCAAAGACTTTGCCATGATTTCAGCGAATTGAACCCTTGTTGCGTTGCCCTCTACATTGGCATTATGATAGGCGGTCCAGCTAATGATGTTGTTTTGATAAGCATAGTCGAGATACTGCTGATACCATTTCCCTTCATCACCTTGAGGAATATCCTCATAACCTTTTGTGTAAATACTGTGAATACGGCAGGCCATCGTAATGGTTTCGGCCAAAGTCACATCCCCATAAGGATCAAAAACACGGCTGGACTTACCCTTCATTAGTCCTAATTCGTAAGCTGAGGCAACATTATCCGTGAACCATTGGTTCGGGTACACGTCCGAGAAATGGCCCTGAGAATAACTGTTTTGCTTGGGAAGGTGAACCTCGTTGGTTTGGCCAGAGGGCTTGGGGTCAACAGCCCCATCGCGGGTACACACGCCATTCACATAATTGTGCCCTAATGGTTGAAGGCTAACCAAGCTATCGGAAGTTTCATTGTTCCCGGCCGAGTCGGAATAGTATTTCCCACACTCACCGCAGCACCAATAGGCCAGATTGCCTCCCTTTGTGCAGGTGCTCGCCACTTCAGGATAAGCGGTTAAACTGTGTATATGCTTCAGCTTGGTGAGAACGGTTTGGCTTTGGCTGATTTCATTGACAGCCTTGGCATCAGAAAAATACTTTCCACAGCCGTTGCAGTACCAATGCTCAATGTTACCTTCGGATGTTTCTGTGGCAGGTTTTTCGGAAATATGGGTCAAGCTATGTTGGTGAGCAATTTGCCAAACGGCATATAGGGACAAGTCTTTATTGCCGGTGAATGTGTCCCCAGGTTCGAATTGGGCACTTGATGCGCCGGGGGATTCTGCCCAACCAATGAAAACATATCCATTTCTGGCAGGTTCAGCAGAACTAAGAACTAAAGACTTGCCATATTGTTTCATCTGCGAGGAGGCGCTCCACTTCCCCCATTGTCATGATAAGAAACCGTATAAGATGGGCTTTTGACTGTTACGGTGAAGTTTTTGGAGAAAAAGCTATTTTCATCCTTGTCCATAAAATGCACTGTAATAGCCACTGTTCCCGGCTCTTTGCCTGTGACCGTCACTTTTGTGGTGCCGTTTTTCCAGTCAATATCTGCCCAACTCAAGTAACATATAGAGTTGTTTTTGTTTTCAGGGGAAAATCCAAAGGGATTTTTGACTATCTCTTTATAAGTTCTTAAATGCCGCTAAGT
>OFHM01000898.1_pt1 | contig 22056 bp, 19 predicted proteins | sample 1521311 | NCBI WGS metagenome assembly OFHM01 (sample SAMEA3504083, study PRJEB24116) | mouse gut metagenome | biome: mouse gut; feature: mouse-associated habitat; material: faeces | place: Denmark | collected 2011 | reverse complement strand
CTTGTCTCTTCCTGTTGTGGTAGGAGACTGCACAGGTCAAGGTGAGCACCTGACTTGTGTAGGTGATGACATCAAGGGCAGGATCACACCAACAAGCTTAGGAAGCCCAGAAAGTAAATCACGTCCTCTTACATTGATTTCTCTAATGTCGTCAGTAGGATATACACAGCCTATTGAAATTTTAATTTCTTCTGCGGTTCCTTGTGCCACAACTTTTCCACCATGCACGCCAGCCCCTGGTCCAATATCAATAATCTGGTCTGCCGCGTACATTGTATCTTCATCATGTTCTACTACAATCAAGGTATTTCCTAAATTACGCAATTTCTTTAATGTTTCCAATAATTTATCATTATCCCTCTGGTGAAGTCCAATGCTTGGTTCATCTAAAATATACAAAACGCCTGAAAGTCCAGAACCAATCTGTGTTGCCAAACGAATACGTTGTGCTTCGCCACCAGACAATGTCCCACTACTTCTAGAAAGCGTCAAATATTCTAAACCAACATCCATCAAAAATTGTAATCTCATGTTTAATTCACGAAAAATTAACTCTGCAATCATTTTTTCTTTTTTACTTAAATTCAAATTTACTAAATAATCCTTAATTTTGTGAATTGGCATATCAGACAATTCATTGATATTTTGGTCGCCTACTTTGACTGATAATACTTCTTTTTTCAGTCTTGCCCCATGACAACAAGGGCAAGGACTTTCACTCATATACATCTCATAAAAACGACGCATTCCTTCTGATTTTGTTTCACGGTAACGTCTATCCAAAGTTGGAATAACGCCCTCAAATGGACTCGTAAACTTCCTAGTACCTGTGGAGGAAGTATATTCAAAATCAATTTCTTCGTCACCTGTTCCATATAAAATCTTTTCTAGAAACTCACGTGGCAATTTTTTAATCGGCTTTTTAATATCCACTCCATAATGCTTGCTAATGCTTTCAAAATACATTTTTGCCATCGTGTCACCACGTTTCATGCTACTGCTTCCAAACGCTTTTACTCCATCGTATAATGTTTTCTCTTTGTCTGGAATAATCAAATCTTCATCAATTCTCATCAAATAACCAATTCCTGTACATTCTGGACACGCTCCCATTGGATTGTTAAACGAAAACATACGTGGTGTCAATTCCTCAAAACTGATATTGCAATCTGGGCAAGCATAATTGCCACTAAACAATTTTTCTCCTTCGCCCACAACGTCAATTTTCACAAGATTTTCGGCATGCGTCATAGCCGTTTCAATCGATTCTGCCAGACGATTACGAATTTCTTCTTTAATGACAACTCTATCAACGACAATGTCAATGCTATGTTTTTTATTTCGATCTAACTCAATATCATCTGTCAATTCATACATTTCACCATCGATTCGAACACGTACAAAGCCTTCTTTTTGCAGATTAGCAAAAAGTTTTGTATATTCTCCTTTTTTGCCACGTATGACTGGTGCTAAAATTTGAATTTTAGTTCCTTCCTCATATTGCATCACACAATCTACAATTTGGTCAATGGTTTGCTTTTCTATTTTTTTACCGCAATTTGGGCAATAGGGAATACCGATTCTAGCATATAATAAACGAATATAATCGTAAATTTCTGTTACTGTTCCAACTGTCGAACGTGGATTTTTCGAAGTTGTTTTTTGGTCGATGGAAATGGCTGGGGAAAGTCCATCAATCGATTCTACATTTGGTTTTTCCATCATTCCCAAAAACTGCCTCGCATAGGATGATAAACTTTCGACATATCTTCTTTGTCCTTCTGCATAAATGGTATCAAAAGCAAGCGAAGATTTTCCTGAACCAGAAAGTCCTGTAATCACCACCAATTCATTTTTTGGAATTTCAATACTGACATTTTTCAGATTATGTTCTTTTGCGCCTTTTATGATAATTTTATCGTTCATTATTTGCCCCCTCATTTTTTCGAACATTATTATAACATACTTTAATAAAAAAATAAAGGGTTTATCTATTTTTTCTTCCAAAATAAAAGGACACTTTTTTAGTGCCCCTTACGATTATTTCCTTTTCTTTCTATAAAACAAATCATACAAAACTGGTACAAAAACTAAAGTTAACAACGTTGCATATAACAATCCTCCAATTGCAACAATTCCCAATGGTTGCGTCATCTCTGCACCATCACCAATTCCTAACGCCATCGACAACAAACCAAGAATTGTTGTTAAAGCAGTCATCAAGATTGGTCTTAAACGTAATTTTCCTGTTAGTTTAATCGCTTCAACTTTTTCCATACCACTTTCCACTAATTGATTTACACAATCAATAAACACGATTCCATTATTCACCACAATTCCTGCTAACACCAAAAAGCCTATCATTGCAATAATACTAATTGGTTGCCCTGTTATAAATAAAGCCAATAATCCTCCCGTAAAAGCAAGTGGAATCGTAAACATTACGATAAACGGTAATTTTAAAGATTGGAATTGCGCTACCATTATTAAATAAATAAATATAATAGCCACGGTTATCATCAATAACAAATCTTGCATGTATTCCATTGTACTATCCATTTCGCCTTCTATTTGTACAGTATAGCCATCTGGTGCTTGATAATTCTTAAATACATTTTGCACTTCTCTGCTGACAAATGTCATACTCGCATCTTCTTTGACGGTTGCTGTTACTGTTACATAACGATTATTGTTTTCTCGTGTTATGCTCTCCAAGCCTGTGCTATCTTCTACCATTGCAATTTCAGACAATGGAATGCTTTTTTCCTTTTCATCTACTGTTACTTTAAATGCAATCTTCATTAAATTATCGGTATCAATTTTATCTGCTTCTGCTTTTTGGATAACCACTTGATATTCTTTATTATCCATTTCAATCTTGGTGCCTTCAATTTCTGATTTTATCTCATTGGCAATGGTTGAATACACTTGGGCAACTGTCAAATTATATTTCATTGCTTTATTTTTATCCACAATAATCCTTTTTTCCATCGCAGAATTTTCTTTGATGCCCTCGATTTCGTCAATTCCATCAATTCCAGCCAATTGGCTTTCCACATCAGTTGAAATTTCTTTTAATTTGTCAATCTCATTTCCTTTAATTTTAATCGAAATACCAGAAGCCATCATAGAACTCATATCCATTTCTGAAGTGCTAATTTCGATTTCTGCTTTTAAATCGGCAGTTAACTCTTGAATCTTTTTAGCAATTTCTTGATTGGTCAAACTTCTTTCTTTCTCTAATACGAGATACATACTAACCCCTGAACTAGTTGTACTCATCATATTAGAAGTTACACTATTATCTATGGCTCCAACTTTTGCAACATCTTGTATCGTCAAAATACGTTCCATCGCTTGATTCGCAACATTTCTCATATCTTCTTTTGAGCTATTTTCTGGCATTGTAATGGAAATAGACATTTCATCACTAGCAACTTCTGGAATAAACTCCATATTCATTCTCGTCATCAAAAAAATACTTGTGCCAAATAAAACAACAATCAAAAGTATCACAATTGGTTTAAATCTCAAGGCGATTCCTAATAATTTGGCATAGACATCACTTAATTTTTGAATCAATTTATTCTCTTTTTCTGTTACTTTATTGAACATTTTTGAAGCCATGGCAGGTACAACAGTTAAAGCAATTATCAAACTTGCAATCAATGAATAGGCAATTGTCAAACCGATATCTTCAAATAATTGTCGAGACATTCCTTGCACAAATATAATTGGTAAAAAGACACAAATTGTTGTCAAAGTAGAGGCTATAATGGCGCCTGTTACTTGATGCGCACCTTCTTGTGCTGCTTTTTTAGTATCTTTTCCTTCTCTTCGCAATCGATAAATATTCTCAATTACAACAATGGAATTATCCACCAACATTCCTACGCCTAATGCTAAACCAGACAAGGACATAATATTAATCGTAACTCCTGTAAAATACATCATTGCAACTGCAAAAACCAAACTGATTGGAATCGAAACTGCAATAATAATCGTTGTTTTTAACTCTTTCAAAAAGAAAAACAAAATAATAACTGCTAATATTCCACCCACTACCAAACTTTGCATTACAGAACCAATAATCATATCAATGTAAACACCTTGATCCATCAAATTGGTAAATGAAATATCTTGATATTTTTCTTCCAATTGCGCTATTTTCTTTTGAATCGCCTCCGATACATCTTTGGTTGACGCTGTACTTTGTTTTGAAAACGCCAAAACCATTCCATTATTTCCATTTACTTTTGCATAAATTTCATCCTGATTATTGCTCACTTCGATGTCTGCTAAATCTTCCAATTTAACTTCTTCTAGCCCTTCCATTTCAAAACTGAATAAAACAAGATTTTTAATTTCATCCACACTAGCAAATTTATCGCCTACTTTTACCGTAATGTCTTCTTCAATATAACCTGCTGGCATAGAAAAATTCTCTGCTGTCAAAATTTGGGAAACCAAATCAGTTGTAATAATTCCTTCCAAGGATGCTTTTTTATACGCTTCTTCTCTTGCCTCTTCAAATTGCTTTCTTCCTTCTTCTAGTTCTTGCTCCGCCAAATCAAGTTCTGTGGCAGCTTTCGTCGTTTCGCTGATAAGTGTGCTTTGTGCCATTTGCAATTGGGAACTAGTGGTTTCTAATTCGTTTTTTTTCGTATCGATTGTATTTTGTGCAGATTGCATTTGCTCTAATCCAACATTGATTTGCGTTAAACCAGAAGTTAATTGTTCTTTTCCTGCTAATAATTCTCCATAGCTTGCCTCAATCTGTTCTTTACCAGAAAGCAACTTTTGGTAAATCTCATTTGATTGAATTGACTGAATTGATTGCTCCCATAAACGCATTTGATTTTCCAATTGATTTAACTCAATTAATTCGCTTCCTGTTATTTCACCTTTGTCACGTTTGGTAATTAACTCTGTAATTCTTGGTTCCAATTGAGATTTTTGCGTTTCTAATTGTTCTATTTGTTGTTGAAAATTTGCTAAATTTTCTTCTATGGTTTGTTTTTGGGTCACGATTTCGTTTTCTGCAGTAGTCATTTGCGATAGATTTTGTTCTAATTCGTTTTTCTGATTTACTAATTCTGTTTTTTTCGAGTTTAGTTCTACTTCTGCCTTTGTTAGCTCATTTCTGCCACTTTCTATCCCCGATAATCCTTCGGCTATTTGCTGAATATTTTCATTTTTAGTTGCTTCTAATTGCGTTTTTCCTGTCGTAATTTCACTTTTCGCTTGGTCTAAATCTTTTTTCGTATTAGCAAGTTCTGAACTAACATTTTCAAGCATTTTATCATTTATCGCATCGATTTTTTCTTGCTTTAATTGAATCACAATTTCATCTTGAATGGCGCCATAGGTTGTAACTGAAGCAACTCCAGCAACACTTTCAAGTTCTGGAATAAGTGTATGATTTACAAAATCAGTAATTTCACCACTTTCTGCTCCTTGCTTATCCACAGTACTCATCAAAACTGGCATCATATTGGGATTAATTTGCATTACGGTTGGCGTTGCAACTCCTTCTTCTAAATTGGATTTGAGTACATCCAATGCTTGACTAATTTCAATCATAACCGAATCCATATTGCTATCGCCTGCAAATTCTAAAAGTACCATTGAATAATTTTCTGCCGATGTAGAAGTAACGTTCTCAATATTGCTAATTCCCAGCATACCTTGTTCAATGACTTTACTCACCGATTCTTCTACTTTTTCTGGATTGGCACCTGGATAGGTGGTAATAATTGCAACATACGGCAATTCCATACTCGGCAACAAATCGGTTGTTAGATTGGTGAAAGATATGACACCTAATATAAGAATCATGATTATACCAACTAAAACTGTATATGGTTTTTTTACACTAAATCCTGACATTTCAACATCCCTCCATTTTTTATTGACCGTTGGTCAATATTATATACTATTTCTAGTTAATTTGTCTATACTTTTTGGAAAATTTTTTCTGTTTTTCATAAAAAAACGAAAATAATTTGTCATTATTTTCGTAAATGTTCCTCACCTTTTATTATATCATATTTATGTAGACTTGTCAAGTTGACAAATCACCATTTTTGTGCTCTCCCTTGATTTTAGTATATAATACGACTTGGTATTTTTTTACTCTTGTATGTTTTTACATTTTTAGGTGGTTCTGACTTAGCAAGATGGGTTCTCATATAAATTAGTCGATATGCCAAGGAAATTTGGAAAATCATAAAAAAGGCGGATAAGCCAAACATATATTTTAAGCCTTTTTCATACATTAAGCCACAGAAAAACACGCCAATGGCTTCTCCGATATATTTTACAATATATCGAAAATTCGTAAAGGTCAATTGATGTTCATTTTCAACACTATTGATATAAGGTCCATCGCAAACATCCTCGTAGGCTGCTCCGATTAGAATAGACCATGTTATAGCAATTATGGTTACAAATAGATTATCTGCAAAAAATGCCAATGTATACAATGAAAATCGTATGAAAAATTTAATCGTTATCGTAATATAATCATTTTTGGGCGTCAAGTATTTTAAGGCTAATACACCAATTAAATCACTAACTAATCCAACAATCACTAAATAATTCGTTGCTATCCCTTCTGAGAAATGAAAATAATTGGTTAATGTCAGCATTTTTAAACCTAATCCTGTTGACATTGCTACAGCACCAATTAACTGATAAATACAATATACTTTTAAAATTTTATGATTGGCTATATATTTTACAATCGATGCTTTTGGATTTAGGTTGGATTTTACTTTTTTGCAGGTTTTTAGGTTGAACATTACAAACATTGCCATTACTAAAAATACAATGGAAATATATAAACACACATTATAATTGACGAATATTCCTAGTACACTTCTTCCAAATAAAAATCCACCAACTAAAATGCCAACATCACGAAATAAATACTCGGTTAGTTTTCTTTTACTGTAAATGGTATTGTTTTTCACAAAAATGATGATGAGTGGATAAACACTGGTTGTGATTAAATAGGAAGTGACAATGTCAATGATAATTGTTAAATTGATGGAATATGTCTGCATGGTATGATTTAAATTATATAATATCACTAAATTTAAAAATTTTATGAAAATCGTAAAAGACATGAATCCTTTTAATTTATCTAAGGTAATCTTTCTTGAAACGCCTAAAATACCAATCACACTAACAAATGTTGCAATGCTTGTGATTTGGCTAATTTGCATAGCAGAAAAGCCATTATCTTCAAGCCATAATTGGCGAAAGTTTTCCCAAAGTCCAATGGACAAGCTTAAAAAAGCTAACATTTTTAAAATTTGATTTTCACTTTTTATTTTTTTTCATCTTTTGCTCCTTTTGATTTTTATTAATATGATTTCAAAAACGGTTCTGTATTTTACAATTCAAATTCTCTTATTTCACAATTTTCAAATCCCGTTCTTGGCAAAATTCCATTTTCTCCAATGCCAATAAAATAACTGTTAATAACTCTAGCTATTCCTCTATGCGTAACACATAAAACGTTTTTTCCAGCATATTTTTCTTTTATTTCTTCTATAAATTCGTAAACTCTTTGACAACAATCGACTATTGGTTCAATTTCTTTGATTTTTAAATTGGTATGATAATTCCAACAATCGTGTTGATTAAAAAAATAATCCGCCTCTTCCCCTTGGATTCCTTCAACTTTTCCCCAACTTCTTTCCAACAATTTTTCTTCATAAATCACAGGGATTCTTTTATCTTTATTCATTATTTCAATTGTTTTTCTAGTTCTCTTTAAAGGAGAACATAGAATCACATCAATCGGATATTCCTCAAATTTTTCTTTTGCATTCTGTGCTTGCTTGATGCCATTTTCGTTTAATTCTGTATCGGTGCAACCTTGCACTTTTCTTAACACATTCCAATCGGTTTGACCATGTCTCATAATATATAGTTTCATGGATTTTCCTCCTTTATTTCTATTTCTTCAGGAACTAGAATGTTTTCTTCTTTCTCTTCTTCTGAAACTTGATTTGCTATTTCATTTTCTATTTGTTCTGAATCTGTATTCTCTGGTTCATTTTCCTCTGGTTTTATGGGAGGAATGTTGTTTTCAGGTTGTGTTGTTTCTGGTACTGAAACCATTTCTTCTGGCTTTTGATTGATTTCTGTTTTAACGGAATTCACCGTATTTTTTATTTTCTGCTTCGTATTTGTATTTTCTACATTCTTTGGAGCATTTCCTTGATGAATTGTACAGATTTCTGGGGTGGTTCCTTTTATAAAATATTCGGTAAATGTATCTTGGCACCCACTATTGGCTACTTTTAAACTTTTTCGGCAAATTTTTAAGTTTTCTACATTTTTGGCTTTTGCAAAATCACTATTCTTCAACTTTTTATGAATTGGGGTCATCACATTGGACCAAATGATGCCTGCTGGATTGTTTCCATGATAACGAATTGGCTCACTTAAATCAAATCCAAACCACGTGACAGCTGTATAATAATTGGTAAATCCGCAAAGCCAGCGGTCATAGTCTTCATTTGTTGTTCCTGTTTTGGCTGCTACTTCCATGCCAGGAATCGAACAATAGGTTGCTGTCCCGTTGCTTCCGACAACTGGCTCGGTCAACAACTGTTTGGTCACAAAAGCCACTGCTTCTGAAATAACGCGCCTGCTTTTTTGTTTGGAATTTAAAACGTTTTTTCCGCTGTTGTCTAGTATTTGGGTATAAAAAGTAGGTTCAATATAGACTCCATCGTTGGCAATCATAGCATACGCACCTGCCATTTCTAAGGGCGATATGCCATTATCCAATCCGCCCAACGATAAGGATAAATTCTCGTCTTTTTCGTTCAAAGTAGAAATTCCCATTTTCTTCAAATATTGAATGGAAGTTGTTGGTGTGAGTTCTTCGATTATTTTGACAAAAGGAATATTTTGAGAAGATTCAACCGCACGTCTTACCGTAATTTTTCCTAAATAATCATTATAATTAATGGGTGAATATTCTTCTTGATTGTAATCGATAAAAGTTGTTAAAGTATCCTCATAGGTGCTGACTGGCGTGATGACTTTTTCGGCTAAGGCAGGAACCAAAACTGCCAATGGCTTACTGCTAGAACCCGTTTGACGGATTGCTTGTGTGGCTCGATTAAATCCTCTGACTTCCTTTTTCTCGCCTAAACCACCGTACGCATGCTAAAACCTTTCCTGTTTTATGGTCAATTATTACCATGGCTGCTTGGGACGTCATTTCTCCATTACTACTTTGTAGTTGATATTTCTTTTTGGAAAATTCATCTTCCATTTTTTCTTGTATGTCTGTATTTTGTGTGCTATAAATTTTGGCGTTTGCCATGGATAAATAATTGGTTGCAAAATTTTTAGAAATGTTTTTTTGGCTCGATAAATCCGAAATCACTTCAAGCAATAGTGCATCTGTATGATAAGAATAAACTCCGTTTCCTTCTGGATTAATTTCGCCTTTTTGGAAATTGATTCCTTTTTCGACTTTGGCTAACGCACCATCATATTCCTCTTTTGTAATATTTTCTAATTCCAACATTTTGTTTAATACAATTTTGGTTCTTTTTTTGATTTTTTCTGTGTTGTCTTTTTCTTTATTAAACGGATTATACGCATTTGGTGCATGATTGATTCCTGCTAAAAAGGCACATTCTGCTAAATCTAAATCGGATACGGTTTTATCAAAATAGTAATTGGCTCCGCATTCAACACCGTATAAGTTGGGTCCAACATAAATGACATTTAGGTAACTTTCCAAGATTTCGTCTTTATCCATGCACCATTCTAATTCAACAGCTTTGGTCCATTCTTTGACTTTTCTTGTAACGCTGTTGGCGTCGTCTCCTGTTAAATTTTTCACTAATTGCTGGGTAATCGTGCTGGCTCCAAATGAAGCATTTCCAAAATGTATGACGTAAGAGCCAATGGCTGCAGTGGTTCTTTTTATATCTACACCAAAGTGTTTGTAAAATCGTTCGTCCTCAATGGCAACATAGGCATTTTTTAGATTTTGTGGTATATCTTTTTCAAGCGAAACATTTTTGCGATTTTTCTCATTGCCAATTTCCGCAATGACATTTCCTTCCAAATCTAAAATCTGTGAAGGTTGATTGGCAATCATGGAAAGCGCAAGTTGTTGCCAAGTGTGAATGGACATTGCTGTTTTAATGGCAAACATTAGAATGACCATTATTAGAATGATACCAATTTTTCTTTTCCATTTTGATTTATTTTTGGTTTTCTTTTTTTGTTTTGTTTCAGGCTTATTTTTTAATTTGCTCAAAATTTGTTATCCTCCTATATTTTTGCTATTGTATCATATCCTGAAAAAAAAGTCTATCTTGCGGAAAATAAAAAAGTAGTTTTTTCAACTACTTTTGGTTTTGTTATTTTATTAGTTTTTTAAATGAATTGGCATTTAATATGGTATTTGAAACAAATTCGCCTTGATAAAAATTCGCCCAATTGTTGAATATGCATGGTGCATTTTTGGCTTTTTCTAAGGAATCTATTTTGATGAAATTGATTTTTATATGATTTTCTCTTGCATATTCTGTTAATTCTTTTACTTCATATTCCACATAAGGACACGCGGGGCTATAATAGATTGTAAAGTCTTTCTCATCAATTTTCATTTTTCGTGCGTTATCCCTAAATTTAGGCGTTTCATTTTTGTCAAATTGTAAAGCTAATAATTCATATTCTCCTATTGAATCTACCACTTTAAAACCATAATGTTCAAAAAACTTCTTTTCTCCTAAAAATGGTTTTTTCTTTTTAGAAGTCAATGTGCAAATTCCGCTCATGCCTTTTTGTTTTGAATCATTTATGGCATATTCTAATAATTCTTTGGCGATTCCTTTTCCTTTAAAACTGCCAGCTACCCATAAGCAATAAATGTATTCATAATTTTTGCCATTGATTGGAACCCAAGCTGTTTCGATTGGTTCGTATTCAATAAATATTTTCCCTCTCACGTTTAATTTTCTAAATACATGGCCTTCCTTTTGTTTCCTTTTCAGCCATTCTTTTTTATTTTCAACACCTTCTTTGTGTTTTGGGTCTCCAATCGCGCAACAAATATGCTCATGTTCAATATTTTCTAATGTTAAATTTATATATTCATTCATATTTTTATTTTCCTTTTTATTTATTTTTTATGGGATGCCTTATCACTGTTTTTAATCTGCTTTCCGCACATCTTCTAGGGTCACTTAAATAAATTTCATGATGAAATCTGTTAGGCTTTATATCGATTTCATAACCATTTTCTTCTGCATAATTTTTCATTTTTTCTATTGTTACAGGTTCTTTGTCATAGGAACCTATATGCATACATTGTACGCATAATCCTTCTTCATAAGTTAAAAATTCGACTTTTGAAAAATCTTGTTTTTTCTTACTGGTTGCTTCGCCAATTGCCCAATCAAATTCTTCCTTTGTGACAAAATCTGGTAATCGAATCATCGATATAAATTCCATCTCTTCTTTTTTATGATAGTCCAACTCTGTTGTCCCTTTTTGCCACCAAAAACCTTCTAGGGGTGGAACGACATAGTCAAAATAGCCTTCTATTTTATGTGAAGTTTTGTAGCTCATTTTTATCGTAAAAGCAATGGAATAGAGCAAACCTATCGATTGTTTATATTCGCTGTTTTCTTCGTTCGGATTGCCTTTTCCCTTGATTCCAATATAATTCATTTTTGGAATTTCGATGATGGTTGGTTTACTTTTGGGCAGATAAAATTCTTTGTATTCTTTTTTATAATCAAATGCCATTTCTAATCCTCCAATGCAATATAAATATGAATTTCTTGCTTTTGTCTATCTTCAGAATTATTTTGATATTCTTCAAAATCGCAAGTATATTTTCTTTTTAAATTCATATTCCATATTACTTGCCAAGCTTGTCCCACTGAATTTTGTACATCACCAATTATAACAAACTTAGCATATTTTCCTTTTTCAATTATTTTATAATTCTGATCACTTTTTTGACTCACTTCCGCACCAGCAACAAATAGATATGGCTTTGTGTAGTCCCCTTCATAATCTGTATATAAACCAATTGTTTTATGGTTTACTTTATTTCGAATCTTTTCATACATACCTTCTGCCAAAAATCTTTGCCAAGTCTTTGCAATATCTTGCATTGATTTGCCATCTTGGTTGGTTGTTTTGATTTCAATCCCTTCTATCATTTTTTCTTCCAGTTCCACGATTTCATAGTTCATAATTCTTACCTCCTAAAAAAATTATAAACTATGAAATATGACATCTGTGTGTCATATTTTATGAATAATTTTTTAAAGTTTTTTGCAATTTTTCTATTACTCTATTTTTGGCATATTCGGGGCTTAATACTTTTATAAATTCTCCAAAAGACAATATAAAACTATATACCCATTCATTTTCTGGAAACTCCACTTTGACAATAAAATTGCCATCCGCTTTTTTTGTTATTTCATTCATTTCAAATTCATCATATACTCTAAAAGCCATTTCTTTTGAAATTTCTAATTCTAGTAAAATATTTTTAAACATTTTTTCTGGTTCTGGTTGATTTGGTATTTCTCTTTCAAAATGCTCTTCTAAACATTTTATTTCCTTTATTCTGGTTAACTTAAAAAATCGGTAATCCTTTTTTAATCTGCAATAACTGACTACATACCAAAATTTATCTTTAAACCAAATTTGCAACGGTTCAACCACTCGTTTCGTTTGCTCGCCAGTCGAATTATAATAAGTGAATTCTATTAATTGTTTATTTAATATTGCGAACTTAATCATTTGAAAGGTATTTTCTTTAGAAGGTGACCAATTCGAAAAATCAATTTTAATCCAATCTGTTACTTTCTTATGAAAGATTGTACTCATTTTTTCCAAAATGTCTTTTTCGGTTTGAACCTTCATTTTCTCTAAACTTTGCAGGGCAAATAAAATTTGATTTTGTTCCTCTTCCGAAAGAATGGATTTGTTCAAAACAAATTCTTCTAAAATACCAATTCCACCATCTTTTCCTGGCATAGCATAAATGGGTATATTCGCACTGCTTAATGTCTCAATATCTCGATATATCGTTCTGGTCGATACTTCAAATTTTTCCGCTAACTCTTTGGCTGTGATTTTTTTCTTTTGAAGTAATAGATATACTATTTCAAATAATCGATGATTTACTTGCATAAATTCCTCCTATCTCATATAGTATCACATTTTTTCAATTTTGTAACAAATGGATGTATATTTTTCATAAATTGGGAGATATTAAGATTAGTTTTTATAAGGAGGTGCCTTGAAAGATGGAAAAAAAGGATAAGAAAAATAACAAAAGTAACCAAAATAATGAAAACAACTAAGGTATAAAATTTTTAAAAAGTGAACAGTTTTGTTCACTTTTTTCATTTTATCTTAACGACTTGCTTTAATAATCAATCTTTTATTATTTAAGTTGTCACAAGTGACTAAAGTTAAATCATATTTTCGATTGGCTTTTAGGCATTCGAAATCATCGGGTTGCACTTTTTGTTTATCATAAACAATATAGCGATAATTCTCACCATTCAAATTTTGAAGATAGACAGAATCGCCTTCTTTCAATTCATTCAGTCTTCCGAAAAATCGAGAATCATCATAATTATGACCTGCAATGGCAATATTTCCTTTTTCTCCTAAATTAACACCATAAAATTTACAAGGCAATATCTTTAAAAGCTCATCGCTACAGTCATTGAAAATACTATATTCCAAATCGATTTTTGGAATCAAAATCTTTCCAAAATAAGGACTTTGCTTAATGGAAATTTCTTGCTCGCTTTTTTGAGCTGAATAGATTGTTTCCATTTTAAATGCTTTATTTAATGTACTTGAAATCTGCGCAATTTCTTGACTCTTTCTCCAATTTTTCAGGCAACTTATCCCTAAAATGAACACCACAAAAATGGATACTATAAACTGCATTTTGAAAAAATTTTTTTGTTTTTTATGAATTTGTTTTACGACTATAATTTGGTTCATATTCATAGTATGGCAAGGTTGCCTTTTTTTATGCTTTATTTGTCGTCGTCGTTTAATTTTAAAACAGCTAAAAATGCTTCTTGTGGCACTTGTACATTACCAATTTCACGCATTTTCTTTTTGCCTCGTTTTTGCTTTTCAAGCAATTTCTTTTTTCTTGTAATATCGCCACCATAACATTTGGCAAGTACATCTTTTCGCATCGCTGAAATGGTTTCTCTGGCAATAATTTTTCCGCCAACAACCGCTTGAATTGGCACTTCAAATAATTGCCTTGGAATCACAGTTTTTAATTTTTCTGCCATTTTACGACCACGTTCATAAGCAGAATCTTTGTGTACAATAAATGACAACGCATCCACCGCTTCATTATTAATATGCAAATCCAATTTGACTAAATCAGCTTTGCGATATTCTTTAAATTCATAATCCACAGAAGCATAGCCTTTCGTTTTGGATTTTATGGTATCGAAAAAATCGTAAATAATTTCGTTGAGTGGCAAATCATATTCTAAAGTGACTCTGGTTTCGTCCAGATAACGCATGTCAATATACGTTCCACGCCTTTCTTGACACACATTCATGACATTTCCGACAAATTCTTTGGGAATCATAATTTCGGATTTCATAATTGGTTCTTCCATCATGCGAATTTCAGTCGTTGGTGGCAAATCAATGGGATTGTATAATTCGATAATTTCGCCATTGGTTTTGTGAATTTTGTAAATAACGGAAGGCGCAGTTGTAATTAAGCCAATATCAAATTCTCGCTCTAGTCGTTCCATGACAATTTCTAAATGCAACAATCCTAAAAATCCACAACGAAATCCGAATCCTAAAGCCACCGATGTTTCTGGTTCATAATTTAAAGCGGCATCATTCAATTTTAGTTTTTCTAAGGCTTCTTTTAATGGCTCATATTCACTTCCATCAATGGGATACATTCCACAATACACCATAGAATTGGCTTTTTTATAGCCTGGTAATGCTTCTTTAGCAGGATTATTTTTTAAGGTAATTGTATCTCCCACATGCAAATCAGAAACGGTTTTTACGCTAGCAGAAATATAGCCAACTTCACCAGCTGTTAAGTTGTCAGCTGGTTGGTAGCCTCCTGCTTTAAAATAACCAACTTCTGTTACGGTAAATACTTTTCCAGTTGCCATAAATAAAATCTCATCATTTGGTTTAACGCTTCCATTTTTGATTCTGACATAACTTAATGCACCTTTATAATTATCGTAAACTGAATCAAAGATTAAAGCTTGTAATGGCACTTCTATTTTTCCAGAAGGTGCAGGAATATCGGTTACAATTCTTTCTAAAACCTCCTCAACATGCAAACCTGTTTTGGCAGAAATGCAGGGAGCATCTTGGGCAGGAATTCCAATAATTTCTTCAATTTCATTTTTCACTTCATCTGCTCTGGCATTGGGCAAATCAACTTTATTGATAACGGGCAAAATCTCTAAATTATCATCTAATGCCAAATATACATTAGCAAGGGTTTGCGCTTCCACTCCCTGTGTACTATCCACCACTAAAATAGCACCTTCACAAGCTGCTAAACTTCTGGATACTTCATAATTAAAATCGACATGACCTGGTGTATCAATTAAATTAAATTCATAAGTTTGCCCATCTTTGGCGGTATAATTCATTTTGACAGCTTGGGATTTGATGGTGATTCCTCTTTCGCGTTCAATATCCATATTATCTAAGACTTGTGACTCCATTTCACGTTCGGATAAAGCGCCTGTCATTTCGATAATGCGGTCTGCTAAAGTAGATTTCCCGTGGTCAATGTGAGCAATAATGCTAAAATTTCTGATATTTTTTTGTTTATCTTGCAAATTTTTTTCCTCCGATTTTGATTTTGTTTATTATACCTTATTTAACTAAAATTTGCAAGCCTTTATTCTAACACGTTCAAAACATCATCTTGCTTCATTCCATTGAAATTGTAGAACGTATCTGGTATTTCACCAACGATTATTGCCTCAGTTAATAAAACTTGGGAAGCCACTTCTTTGCTAAAAGAACCAATTGGTGTTAAAATGCCAATGGAACCATTTAATTCTAAATAAATTTTATGTAAAGTTTGATTAATGCCAACGCTTTCAAATTGGGATTTTACTTGCGTCGTAATTGCTCCTGCCGTTTCTAGTTCAATCTCAAATTTGGGTCCAAAATTTTTCAAAATGCTTATCCCGCTGACACTTCCATAATTGATATAAACCATCGTAGTTGGCGTTTGGTCAATTCTGGTTTGAATATCGTTTGTAATTTTGCTAATAATTTGATTCAGCAAAACGGTATTGGCTTGCATTAAAGTAACTTGACCTGCTTCGTTTTTTTCGATTTTAATAAAGTCACTGTATGTATAATAATTCATTCGATTTTCCACTTCTTCTTGTATAATGTGAGTCGCCTTAGAACCTGCTGCGGTTTTGCAACTGGCTACAAAAATTGGATATGAGGCAAACACAAAACTAACAATCGACACAACAAAAAGCAAAAAAATCAGGTTCAAGCATAATTTAATTGGATTTCTTTTTTTTGGTTTTGGCTTTTTTATCATTGGAATTCGTATTCTTTTTCTAGAGTAAATTTTATCCATGATTTGTTCTCCCTAACAATAATTTATATGGAAGAAGGGCAAGGATGTAAGCCTTGCCCTTATATTATTTCATAATGTATAATTTTTCACCGACATTGATTTTTGCATTATCTTGTAAATTATTCGTTTGAATGATGCTATCCATAGTAACTTTAAAATCTCGTGCAATATTCCAAATTGTATCTCCATCTTTGACAAAATAAACTATCATCGCATAATCATTTTCCTCTTGACATTCTTCTTCTTCCACTTCATCAATCAGATGAATGGTTTTGTAATTGCTACTATTTGGTTTTAAGGCTAATTCGATATCACATACAACATCTTCGTTATTTAATTTGAAATGTTTTTTGGTAAAATTAATCTCAATATCGTCTGTATGGCAATCGAGTTTTGCCATAAATGGAATTTTAGTCGTTTTGACGCCTAGATGATTGCCTGTATCAAAATAAATATTAACAACACATTCTCCTTCGTAATTGGCGCCACTGCCCATTGGCGTTTTATTGGTAATGTTTGCTCTGCAATCCACATCATAAAGTGAACGAATGTCTTCTACTAAAATATTTTCATTAATATTTACTATTTCCGTAGAAACTTCAGCATCGGTTTGTACTTCAATGGACTTTTGATTAAAGGTAATATTTTTATCAATTCCATACATATCTTGCACCAATTCAATGCTCTTTTTTTGATATACTTCACATGTCACTTCAAAATCAATTTGACAACTAATCGTTTTCATCTCTTTGCTATTTGGCTTAAAATTCATATTGCGGACTTTATAATCCATTTGACAAATATCTTCATCGGTGACTTTTTCCATATCAATAAAATTCATAATGGGAACCGTTGCTTCACAATTACCGATTTTTCCTGTTTCCGTAATATATAGCATTTTGATGCTAACATCTGCTTTTGACAACACTTTATTATAACTCATTTTATTTTCCATATTGCTAAGCGAAATATCACTTCTCAAAATATCAGAAATCGCTTCTGTTTCGTCAATACTAACATCCTCTTTTAGCGATGTTTTAATCGTATTGCTTGCTACAACCGTGTTTAAATTGACGGTTTCTTGTAGTTTTTCCACACCAGATAACATGTTCAAATTATCAATATACTCAATATTTTTACATTCAAAAAAGTTAAAACATAGTTTCAAATTCACAGATACGCTGATTTTTCTCTCATTTAATATTTTCGTATCAACACTCACAATTTCAATTCGATATTTGGTAGACATTTGACTGTTTATTCCAGCATCGTCAATCACATCCATGAAATCCAAAGTTGTTTGGATGCATTTGGTTTCTCCGTTATCCGATAAATAAATGATGTAGGCATCCATGTTTCCATCAAATCGATATTTTCCTTCTGTACATTCTTCTTTATAAATGTAGGGATTTGCATTAGTACCCATAATATTTACAATATCTGGTTTAGTATCTGGAACAATAATATCACCCTTCACTTCTATATTTTTGATTTTTTCCGTCATTTTTTTATGAATGGATAGCGTATTTTTTTCCATAAAAAAAATCCTCCTTTTTGTTATTTTAAGTTTATATAACATTTATATGGAGGACTTTTCAAAAAAATACCTATTTTATTAAATTTTAAAAAATTTTAACAGTGAGTGAAATTTGACTTTCAAAATTTCTCACACATTTTATTTTTATGCAATTCCTGCTGGTAATTCAGAATCTGCAATTGGTTTTCCCATAATTTTTCCTTCTACTTGCTCTGGTGACAACTTATGCAATTTATTTTTTCGGTCTGCCACATCTGGAATATCGAGTGGAATATATTCATTTCCATCAAACATACTTACTTGTACTGTTTTCATGAATAAGTCCGTATAATTATAGGAACTCACACGATTAACTTGGTCAAATCGAACCATAAAATAATCTTTATAGGTTCTTTCAATCGTAGCTTCCCTTTCTTCAGGCTTACTCCTTTTTCCTGCTGGTTCTTTTATAATAATTTTTTGTCCTACGTTTTCTCCAATATTTTTTCTCATATTTGCAATTTCTGCTTTATAAATTCCCATTTCATTACACTCCTATTCTTCTGTCATTGACTTTTTTATATCACAGCAAACAGCAAATGTCAAAATAGGAATTATTCTCATTTTTTTGTCTATCACATAATTTTCAAGCAATTTATGTGTTAAAGCCTAGAATATATCATTTGTATTACTTTTTTGTTACAAAAATGTTACATTCTTCATTTTCATAATCTATAATGGTGCTATTAGGATTTTCTCCCTCTTCTTCAACCACAAGTTGCATCTTTTTATCTTGTAAAACATCTTTATTAATATCGCATTCTATTTTTGATTCGCTATTATTTTCAGTTGCCTTTATATTATAAATTTCATGTTCTTCTCCCTTTTCATCTTTTTGCTTTGTAACAGTATAATTATCTTTATTGAGTTTTACAACCACAATTTCTTCATATTTTTCTCTAATATCTTCTACCAACTTTCCATCGGTTGCTGCATTAACTGACAACAAGCTACCAGATAATAAAATCACTGCTACAGCGCACATCGAAATCACGCGTTTTCTTGCTCTTAATTTCATACTTTCCTCTCTTTCCAAATTAGATACAACTATTTTATTTCGGACATTTTTCATTATTCTTTTATTTAATTCCTGATTTTCCATAGTCATACCCTCTTTCTTTTAATTTCTTTTTAATTTTTTTGCGAAGCCTATGCAATGTTACTTTTACTTTCGTTTCCGAAACCTTAAGCTCACGTGAGATTTCTTTTACCTTTTGAGAACGATAATAAAATCGCATAAAAATTTGTTGTTCCTGTAATTTCATATTTTCTACTGTCTCTTCTATGATTTTGCTTTTTTCATTTTCTTCTATTAAATATAAAATATCAATCTCATCACTTATTTGATTATCACAGTCCTCAAGATTTCCAAAATGTTTTTCAAAATTTATGGTTCGATATTTTTTTCGCACCAAATTTTTTGTAATGCCCATCAAATATGGTTTTACTTTCATATCTTTATCCATTCGTTCATAATTTTTCCAAAAAATCACAAACACATCTGATAAAATTTCCTCCATATCTTCCTGATTACTCATACCATTTTTTAAAATGGTATAAACATAACCATTGTAAGTTTCTATGATTTCTTCTATATTCAATTGATTCCCATTCTCAAAATCAGCAACAGTTTTTGGCTCCAATTTAAGTTTAAACTCCTTTATCGAAAAGTACTTTCATTTATACAATCCCTTTTTTTCCAAAAAGGTTACAAAATCTTAATATAAATTATTCTTCCCCATACATTTTACCTTCCGAATCCAATTGAATTTCATAACCATATTCAAAAATATATGCCATACTAAACAAAAATAAAATATAAATCAAATCCAACAAATCCAATCCAAGCTTCAAATCCTCACCAACAATTTTTTCTGCCATGACACCAGCAATATTAGGCAACAAAATTAACGCAATCATAAAAATCGCCATTTTCTTAATATGGTTCACATTTTCCAGCGTAAACGGCGTTTCCCCCTGATGAATATTCACAAACAAACACTCCAAATGTCTCAACATTTTTCTAATCAAAACTAACATGATTAGCATGACAACAAATATAACTTCTACCCAACCAATTAATTCAAACTTAGAATCAAAATGAGACATTCTATTTCTTACGTTTACCATTTCTTTCTCATTTTCTATTCTCTGTTTTTGTTCTTTTATCGTAACTTCCATACCTGTATTTTCACCATATTTATATTCTAATTTCTGCCCAAAAATTTCAATGGTATCCTCCGTGATTTTCACATTGTTTATCACAACTGGCACGATTCCCATTATAATAATTAGACAAATCAAACCTAGCATACAAAAAATTCTGCCAATTCTTGCTATTACATAAATAACTTTGCTTAACAGTTTCACCTTTTCCTGTTTTTCCTTTTTAAATTTTACTACCTTCATTTTTATCTCTTCATCTAATGCATTAAAATCGGTGATTTCTTGGTGCACCAAATCATTTAATTTGCAATGGAAAATATGGCACAACTGCAAAATATGCTCCATTTCTGGATAACTTTCCCCACATTCCCATTTCGAAACACTTTGTCTTGATACCCCCACTTTTTCCGCCAATTTTTCCTGAGATAGCTTTTTGACCTTTCGCAAATTTCTCAAATTATCTCCAAATTTCATTAGATTACTTCCTCCTTCATATTTAGGATAAAATTTTTTAAGGCTTTTTTCTACCAACTTTTTGTTGCATTTTATTAAAATATCCTTTTGCAACTTAAAGTTGTCAATTTTTTTCTTTTTTATCCTATCATAAAAGGAAGTAATGTTCAAATCATTACTTCCTTTTCCTTATATTTCTTTTTCAAAATGTTGATAATCTGGATTTTTCCATTCACCGCCCCATTTCCAACCTCGCTTAATAAACGCCTGATAGACTGCATCGCCTTTTTCTATCATGCCTTTTTCTCGATTCTCTCGATTGGCAAACTTTTCCGAAACGCTGGGATACACGATTCCATTTTTAATTTGCGGATTTTGCAAAGGATTAATATCAATCGCACAACCTTTGGCATGATTCGACAATCGATTCGTTCCTTCTACTAAACGATAACAAAATCCAGAGCTATTGTTGGCTTCCATTGATTTTACATCATTGGCATCATATTGGTCAATTCTTTCTACTTTTTCAATAGGATATTTCTTTTCATACAGTTCCTTAAAAATTTCCACAACTTCCTCACCTAACTTTTGATGAACAACAATTTCGCCTTGATGCAGTTTTTCATCAAACCCATAATAACTAACTGTTACATACGCCAAATTTTCTGTATCAATTTGTGCATTTTCTGGAAGTGATTTCCCTTTCATGTCATTTTGTATTTCTTCTGGAAGCGTAGAACAACTAAAAATCGGTTTTCTTTCCCATTCTTGCTGTTTTATAATTTCCACATTTTGTTGATTAAAATTTACTATCATATTCATTATCATCCCTATCAGAAGTATTGTTTTATTCATATTATACTATATGTTGTTTAGAGAAAAATAGACGTTGGGGATAAATAAACTAATTTTAAAAAGATACATCAAAAGTGACCCCATTAGGTCACTTTTATGAAATTCAAATCAAGTATTCTCTGATAAAAACGTTTTTAAATCCTTTGATAATAAAACTCTAAATCTACGACTCTCTCTTTCATTTATTTTTCTAGCATTTATGGGTTTGTACAGGGCAATTGTATCCATCTGGGATGTCCCCACACCTGTCTCTTCTTAAAATTTAGTCTTAGCTTCTTCTCTTTCTCAAAGAAGCCTTTTCCGATCACTCCGTGTCCACCATAGAAACAACCCTCCCCTATCTGAGTCTCCT
>OFHM01000896.1_pt1 | contig 22173 bp, 32 predicted proteins | sample 1521311 | NCBI WGS metagenome assembly OFHM01 (sample SAMEA3504083, study PRJEB24116) | mouse gut metagenome | biome: mouse gut; feature: mouse-associated habitat; material: faeces | place: Denmark | collected 2011 | reverse complement strand
AGTGAGAAATTAGCGACGCGAAAACAAATAATTGTAGCCAATAAAATAGATAGTGTGCAAGAGGAGCAAAATTTGAAAGAGATAGAAAAATTGGCTAAAAAAGAAAATTTAGAAATTTATAAAATTTCCGCAGTAACAGGTGAGGGGTTAAAAGAATTATTTAACTATGTTTCTGAAGTGATAAAAACGCTTCCAAAGGAGGAAATTGTGGATGTGGAAGATAGAATTGTTTATACTTTGGAAGAAGAAGTAGAACCTTTTACGGTTGAAATTATTAATGGAGAATTTGTGGTGCAAGGACCTGCTGCTGAGCGAATTATGCGAAGGGTGAATGTGGGAGATAATGAATCGTTTGCTTATTTGCAAAGAAGCTTGAGAAAAATCGGAATTGATGATGCTTTGCGCGAAAAGGGAATTCAAGAGGGCGATAGTGTTGTTTTGGTAGATTGGGAATTTGAGTGGTATGATTAACAAAATACTCTCTTTTGCATAGTATATGCAAAAGGGAGGTTTTTTTATGAACAATCAAGATTTAAGTTTTGGATTGAGAGAAATGAATAAAATTCCATATCCAGAACTTTGTAATGTTACGCCAGATTATAAATTTGGGAGATTAGTTTATGATAGTTATGCGGGAAGTGAGAGTGAGTTGACAACTATTTTATCTTACGTTTTCCAAAATTTGACTAATCGAAAAACAGAAGATGTGGCTATGTTTTTGGGGATAATTGCTAAGCAAGAAATGAAACATTTGGATTTATTGGGCGAAATATTGATAAGTTTGGGACTTGAACCGTATTATATGAGTACATATGGAAATAAATGGTGTTCGGATAATGTGAGAACCAATTTTTCGAGTTTGGAAGAAATGTTGTCGTGTAATATTGAGTCGGAGAAAGGCGCAATTAAGGAGTATCAGCATTTGATGAAGATTGCTCAAAATGAAAGTATTAAAGCGGTGCTAGCAAGAATTATTATGGATGAGGAAAATCATGTGCAGATTTTTGAGATGTTGAAAGCGAAGTACTCAGATTGTAATTGCAAAGATTAGAAAGAAAAATGATGTAGAAATAGAAACTACATCATTTTTTTAAGAGGAATTATTTTCACATGAAGATTGTATATCTGCAATGACAGCGAGGTTAGAGCCTAGAGCTGAAAAAAAGTCACCTAAAGTACTAATATCATCAGGAGATAAGTTTTTAGAGATGATGCAGGATAAGGTACTTGCTAAAGTAACAAGTTCACAGCCAGAAAGGCAGTTGCGAGATTTCATAAATATCACCTGTTTTATTTTATGTTTAAAAATAGGGTTTATGATAAAGAAAATGAAAAAAATATGAACTTTTGTTTGACAAATCAAATGTTTTGTGATAAGATTATTTTACGAATAAAAGTTTTCCTATAAAGAGAGAAAAAAGGAGTGGTATAGATGAAGAAAAAAGATCCAAATAGTATTAATAAAAGAGAAAAGGCAATTTTAAAATGCATTGAAAAACAAATCAAAGAAAAAGGATATCCACCATCGGTTCGCGAAATTGGAAAAGCAGTTGGTTTAAAATCAACGGCAACGGTGCATGGATATTTGGCAGCGTTAGAGAAAAAAGGATATATTAAAAAAGAAAATCAAAAAGGTAGAACATTAAAATTATTAAAAGGTGGAGCGTTAGAAGAAGAAAAACAAGAAACTTTTGAAAAAGATTTTTATTCTAATCGAGAAATGGTAGAAGTTCCAATTGTAGGAAAAATTACGGCGGGAGAACCAATTTTAGCAGTGGAAAATATAACAGATACCTTTCCAATTCCGTTAGATTTTGTGGGAAATAGTGAAAGTTTTATGTTAGTGGTAAGAGGCGAAAGTATGATTGAAGCTGGTATTTTGAATGGAGATTATATTTTAGTTCGCAAGCAAAATACTGCCATTAACGGAGAAATTGTCGTTGCCTTAATCGAAGATGAAGCAACCGTGAAGACATTTTATAAAGAAGAAGACCATATTCGTTTGCAACCAGAAAATTGTACAATGGAACCAATTATAGTTCCAAATTGCGAAATTTTGGGAAAAGTAACGGGTGTATTTCGAAAAATGTAATTTTGTATAAAATTGAAAAAAAAGTAAATCCTATTAGCATGAAAAAGAAAAATTTTTGGAAAAACATGTTAGTAGGATTTTTTGCTGGAATGATTAGTGGATTTTTTAGTAGTGGCGGCGGTCTAATTTTAGTACCATATATGACTTCAATTTTAAAAAAAGAAAGAGTAAATGCTCGTGCTACAACGATATTTTGCATTTTTTTTATGGTTTTTACAAGTGGATGTTTCTATTTTAGACAGGATTATATTGATTGGGGCATGGCGATAAAATGTGCTGTTCGGTGGGATGATTGGAGGCTATATTGGCTCAAAAATTCTTTGGAATGCGGGAAAAAATTTTTTAGAAATTTCGTTTATCATTTTTTTGTTTTATGCGGGAATCAAAATGATAAGAGGATAAGGAAAATAAATGAAAGAAATTATGTTTGGTGGAATAGCGGGAATTGTTGCGGCAACTGGAATGGGTGGTGGAACGATTTTAATTTTGCTATTAAATTTATTTGGAAATATTGACCAGCATATGGTTCAGGGGATTAATTTGGTGTTTTTTATTCCGACTTCCATTGTTGCGATTTATATGAATATTAAGCATAAAGTGATTGATTATAAAATATCAAAAAATTTGATTTTTTTTGGAATCATAGGTGCCATTTGTGGGAGTTTATTGTCATTTAAAATGAATGCGCAACGTTTAAAAAAATATTTTGGAATTTTTTTGATAATGATAGCAATTTTTCAAATTTATTCATTTTTTAGCCAGTATAGATTAAATAAAAAAGAAAATAATAAATAATATAAAAATATTGTAGAAAGGTGGTAGAAAAATATGAATTTTACAAAAGGTTTAATGTTAGGTACGGTTCTTACAGCAAGTGCGATGATGATGTATTCTGAAGGAATTGACAATGGCAAGAAAAAAATGGTGAAAAAAGGAAAACAATTTATGAAAAAAATGGGTATGTAAATAGACAAAAAAATCTTCCGCTTAGGAAGATTTTTGTTTTAATTAAGATTCTTTTTCCGACCCAAAAATCAAATTTGGAATCTTGATGAATAATTTATAGAAACCTAATTTAATTTGTTTTCTTAATAAATAAAATTTGCTTAATTTGCGTGGACTAATAATGAAAGAATCCTCTAAAGTTAATAATGCATTAGTCGGTTCTAAAGATACGGGTGTTTCTTTGATTACGGTACAAGTAAGAATTTCATCTAAAGTAGAATATTCTTTTAAATTTTCTGGTTCTGCCTCACAAGGAATGGTAGATAAGAAATTACTGATTTCAGTTCCTAAATTAACTGGTTTAGTTGTAATTTGAATGGGAGTTGCGACTGTGGTTTCTAAGGAAGAAGCTGGAATAAGTGGTTCTAACATTTCGTCAATTAGTTTGTTAATATCAAATGTTGGACGTGTTTCTTGCACAGAAACTAAAGCAGGAGCTATGGAAGCGACATAATTGCAATGATGATTGTTATCCCATTCATAATGACCATTTCGAAAACAGAAATGAAATGTCTCAAAATCTAACATTTTAACTTTGACAGAAAAACCCAAATCGGTTTTTTCCATAGGCAGTTCAGTAGTATGGTTCCAAGCTTCACTAAAACCATAAACAATGGTTAATTCTTCCGAATTACATAAAAAACCACGATAATGAAGCTCAAGTTCTTCATGAGCAGTGGGACAATTATTAAATTCAATGTTTTCAGTAAATTCCATACGTTTACTCCCTTTTATAATTTACCTTAATTATACAAATAATGTCAAAAAATAGCAACCCTTATTTGACAAAAAAATATAAAGTTTTCATTACAAAAAGATTACAATTTTATTACAAAAAAATGCATAGAATTTCAAAAATTGTAAAAAATAGGGTAAAAGGTGGAGGTTATAATGAAAAAACGTAATTATTTAATAGGAATTGTTTTAATGATAATGGTTTTGTATTGGATTTTAGCAAAACTGCCAATGGCTTTTGCACTTTCACAATATGGTTCAAATGGAGAAGAAGTAAAACAAATCCAAACAAAATTAAAATCTTGGGGATATTATAATGGAAGCGTGGATGGAATTTTTGGTTCTAAAACGTATGAAGCGGTCAAATCTTTTCAGAAAAAAAATGGATTAACTGCAGATGGAATCGCTGGACCTAAGACATTAGCTGCTTTAGGAATTAATGCATCAAATGGTTCATCTGGGGGAAGTACAAGTAATAATAGTGATTTGAATTTGCTGAGTCATTTAGTTTATGGGGAAGCAAGGGGAGAACCGTATAATGGAATGGTTGCAGTTGCAGCCACGGTTATGAATCGTGTGGCAGATTCTAGATTCCCGAATTCAATTTCTGGTGTTATTTATCAATCAGGGGCGTATACTTGTGTTTCAGATGGTCAGATTAATTTAGGATATGATGATAGTAGCAAAAAAGCTGCCCAAGATGCGATTAATGGTTGGGATCCAACTTCACGGATGCATTTATTATTTTAATCCTGATACAGCAACATCTGGTTGGATTTGGAGCAGACCACAAGTTTTGACAATTGGAAAGCATATTTTTTGTAAATAGAAAAAGAGCCAATAAACGTTTTGTTTATTGGTTGTTTTTTTTGATGCAATGGTAAGGCAATCACCAATTTTAAAAAGAAAATTTTGTAAATAAATTGACAAAATTACAACATATTGGTAAGATAGAAAAGAAGAAAGGAAAATGTATATGATAGTTTACCCAGATTATTATTGTGATAAAGTAACGGATGTAACCCTTGATTTATTGGAAAAAAATCAAATCAAAGGAATTTTACTAGACGTGGATAATACGCTGATTGATTTTGACCGAAATTTATTAGATGGTGCCAAAAAATGGGTTGATAAAATGAAAGAAAATGGAATTCAATGCATGATTTTATCGAATAGCAATCAAGTGGATAAAGTAACGCAAGTAGCGGAACAATTAGCGTTACCTTATATCTATTTTGCTACCAAACCACTTAAAAGAGGTTTTAAAAAAGCAAGAGAAAAATTAGGATTAAAAAGTGAAAATATAGCGGTGATTGGGGATCAAATTTTTACAGATGTTATTGGGGCTAACCGAAATAAAATGTTTTCAATTTTGGTAAATCCAATTGCCAAAAAGGATATTTGGATAACTAAATTGAAACGACCAATGGAAGAATGGATTGTAAAATCTTATGTAAAAAAACAAAAGAAGAAAGAGGAATAAAAAATGTATGATCATAATAATGTACACATTTTAGTATATGTAGCATTTGGAATTTTAGCATTAGTGGTTGGAAAATTAGTTGCTTGGATGAATGTAAGGTTACCAGAAGATAAGAAAATTTTTTCAAAAGATTATGTTAAAGAGAATAAAGAAGGAATTGAGAAAAGTTATCTTACTAGAATCATTATGGTTTTGCTATATCTAGCGCTTTTATATCATTTTGGAATTGGCGATACTTTCATGCAGAATTTAGATTTAATTAAATTTATGGTTTTGATGCCGATGTTAGTGAGTTCTTTTATGATTGATTTAAAGCATAGAATATTACCAAACCGATTAAATTTAACAATTTTTGAAATTGGTTTACTATTTACTTTTATTTATGGAATTAATAATCTAAATATGGCAAAAGATATGTTACTTGGCATGCTGACAGGTGCAGGAATTTTTGGACTGATTACATTGCTTGGTGGTTTAATTGCTGGCAAAGAAGCAATGGGATTAGGCGATGTAAAATTTATGGGAGCGATTGGCTTATATTATGGAGTGAGTGTAATTGCTCAGATTTCATTGTTGGCATTTTTTATAGGAGCCATCATTTCTATTTTGGTATTGATTGTTAGAAATGCAATTTTAAAAAGTGATGATGAATACATGCCATTTGGACCTTTTTTGGTGATGAGTGCGATTGCGTGTATATTTTTACCAGCCAATGCTGTATTTATATGGTTTATGCTGATTTGTAAGGTAATTAGTGATAAGATTTTGAGTATCCTATAAATGGAGGTGTTTATGAATATACGAATTAAGTGGCTTAGGGATCAATTAAAATCCATGGAATTGGAAGGCATGATTGTGTCTAACCCAATTAATGTCAGGTATTTGACAGGCTTAGAAGAAGAGGGAATTTTGGTAATTGCGCCAAAAGAAAATGTATTTTTGACAGATTCGCGTTATATTGAAAGTGTGAATCACAAACTGACAATTGAGGATGAAATTGTGGCATACGATGTAAAAAATATGAGTAAATATGATTATGAAGTGTTTTTTATGTGTGCGAATGATATTGGTTTTGAGGAAAAATATGTAACGTATGAAATTTATAAAAAGTATTTGCAAACGTATCAAGTCAACTTAGTTGAAACAGAAGGAATGATTGAAAATCATAGAATGGTAAAAGACGAGACAGAGATTTCCTATATTCAAAAAGCTTGCGAAATAACAGATGATACATTTGAATTTGTAAAAAATAGTTTAAGATATGGTATGACTGAAAAGGAATTAAGTTTTGAGATTGAGAAATTTATGATTCAACATGGGGCAGATGGATTGGCGTTTGATACGATTGTAGCTTTTGGCGAAAATACTTCGATGCCACATGCTGTACCAACGAATCGTCAATTGCAATCTGGCGATATAATCCAGTTGGATATGGGAGCGCGTTATAAAGGCTATTGTTCTGATTTTTCGAGAGTTATATTTGTGGATTATAGAAAAAATGAGTATGAGGATAGCTATCAGTTTGTGCTAGAACAGCAACAAAAAATCGTGAATGCTTTTAAAAATGGCGTCAATTTAAAACAAGTAATAAAAGATAGAGAAACTGATTATCATTTGAAGAACTTTAGTGTAATGCATAGTTTTGGGCATGGCGTAGGGATGGAAATTCATGAAGAGCCATTTTTAAGTTCTAAAATGGATGTGCATTTAAAAGAAAATTTCGTTATTGCGATTGAGCCAGGTGTTTATAAAGCGGGAAAATTTGGAATTCGCCTGGAAGATACCTATCAAATTACAAAAGATTCCTGTATAAAATTGGGCAAATCTGGAAAAAATGATAGTATCATTTCACTCAAAAGATAGGAATTAATGGAAAAATACTTGATTTATAGAATGCTTTATGATATAATCAAAAAGTTAAAATAAATGAAAGAAATGAGGTAAAAATTATGGCTGATGTATATATGGCTGGAGATTTAAGAAATGGAACAACATTTGAATTAGATAGTAATGTATTTAGAGTAGTTGAATTTCAACATGTAAAACCTGGAAAAGGAGCTGCATTTGTTCGTGTAAAAATGAAAAATGTAATCACAGGAGCGGTTTTAGAAAGAACTTTTAATCCATCTGAAAAATTACAAGGTGCGGAAATTGAAAAAAGAGATATGCAATATTTATACAATGATGGCGAATTATATTATTTCATGGATAACAACACGTATGACCAAATGCCATTAAATGCAGAACAAATTGGTGATGCATTGAAATATATTAAAGAAAATATGAATGTAACGATGTTATCATTTAAAGGCAAGGTATTTGCTGTGGAACCACCAATGTTTGTGGAATTAGAAGTTACTTATACAGAACCTGGATTTAGTGGAAATACAACAACAACTTCAGGAAAACCAGCAACATTAGAAAATGGCTTAGAAATTTCAGTTCCATTATTTGTAAATATTGGTGACAAAATTAGAATTGATACGAGAACAGGTCAATATATGGAAAGAATCTAACTTAGATTGTCAGGAGGGGAAGGATTGTTAATGTTAAATAAAAAGTTTAAGGAAGTTATTAAAAATTTGGAAGGGAATTTGGAGAGTAAAAAAGATTTGATTTATGCAAAATCACAAATTACAGAATTAACGATGGAATATTTGAATGAATTGGAAAAATTGGAGTCTGTGTATAAGCAGAAAATTGCGATATTTGAAAATCGATTAGATGGTTTAGAGATTGCGATGCAAAAAATAGATAATGAGATATTCCAAGATAGTGATGAAGAAGAAACAGATTTAGAACCAATTAAATGTCCTTATTGTAACACCCACTTTTTTATAGAATTTGACAATACCAAAAAAGAAATCAAATGCCCAGATTGCAAGAATATTATTGAATTGGACTGGGGAAATTTTGAGGATGATATGTAATAATGAACGATATAAAAACGATGGATTTGCCATCGTTTTTTTGTTTTGTTCCCCATATAAATTGAAAGGAAAACGTATGAGAGGAAAAATACGATAGTTTATTGAAAATTTAAGGATAAATGACTAAAATTGAAAATAAATCAATTTATGGTATTTTTCTGATTTTTTTAGAGGCATAAAAATAGGTGGTCTGAGGGAAAATGAAATTTAGATGAAGCGCTGAGAGGCTCAAAAAGGCTCTAAAAAATGAGAAGGATACATAATACACAAGTAAGAGGGTAAAATGGCAGGAAATAATTTTTAGATATTTTAAAAAATATTGATGAGTAACTTGACAAAATAAAATTTGTATGATATTATAATAAAAATTAGCATTTGACCTTAAGCTAAGTAATAAAATGTGTTTTTTAAAGAGAGTCTGCGGTTGCTGGAAAGCAGATAAAAACGGTTTATGAAATCTACTTAAGGGAAGCTTCTAGAAAACTAGACCGAGTGATTGCAGGTTATCGCAATTAAAAGAGTAATAAATTAAGGTGGTACCGCGTCTATAACGCCCTTATGCAATTTTGCATAGGGGATTTTTTGCATATTAATAATAGGAGGAAAAATTATGGAAAAAGTAAAAATTGGGAAAATTTATCGTCATTTTAAAGGAAATTATTATTTTGTGGAAAATATTGCATTGGATTCAGAAACAAAGGAAAGAATGGTTGTTTACAAACCGATTTATGATAGAACCGATTGTATGATTTGGATAAGACCTGAAAAGATGTTTTTAGAAGAAATTCCACAAAGACCAGATAACATTACAGGTCAAAAACATCGATTTGAATTGATAGAAGATTTACAAAAAGATTATACCAAATAAATTAGAGATTAAATATAGAAAGGAGAAATTATGATAGATATTAAATTTTTAAGAGAAAATCCTGAAGTTGTCAGGGAAAATATCCAAAAGAAATTCCAAATGCATAAAGTAGATTTGGTGGATGAAGTGATTGAATTGGATAAAAAAGCAAGAGAATTAATTGTAAAAGGCGATGAAATGCGTAATCAAAGAAACAATTTGAGCAAAGAAATTGGGAATTTGATGCGTGAAGGAAAAAAAGATGCGGCAGAAGAAATCAAGGAAAAAGTAAATGCAATTAACGAAGAACTTGAACAAAACGAAAAATTGGAAAATGAATATCGCGAAAAAGTAAATAGCATTATGATGAAAATTCCAAACATGATGCATGAATCGGTTCCGATTGGAAAAGATGATAGCGAAAATGTGGAAGTGCAAAAATATGGAGAACCAACTAAGCCAGATTACGAAATTCCCTATCATGCGGAAATTATGGAGCGTTTGTGTGGTTTGGATTTAGATTCAGCACGTCGTGTTGCGGGAAATGGATTTTATTATTTAATGGGAGAGGTGGCTCAGCTTCATTCTGCGATTATCACGTATGCGCGCGATTTTATGATTGAAAAAGGATTTACGTATTGTATTCCGCCATTTATGATTCGTTCTGATGTGGTAACAGGTGTAATGAGTTTTGAAGAAATGGATGCCATGATGTATAAAATCGAAGGCGAAGATTTATATTTAATCGGCACAAGTGAACATTCGATGATTGGGAAATTTAAAGGACAATTACTTAAAAAAGAAGAGTTACCGTATACGATGACTTCATATTCTCCTTGTTTCAGAAAGGAAAAAGGGGCGCATGGAATTGAAGAAAGAGGCGTATATCGAATTCATCAATTTGAGAAACAGGAAATGATTGTAGTGTGCGAACCAGATGAGAGTTATGAATGGTATGACAAGATGTGGCAGTATACAGTAGAATTGTTTAGAAGTTTGGAAATTCCTGTGAGAACATTGGAATGTTGTAGTGGTGATTTGGCGGATTTGAAGGCAAAAAGTGTGGATGTGGAAGCTTGGAGCCCAAGACAACAAAAATATTTTGAAGTGGGAAGTTGTTCGAATTTGACAGATGCACAAAGTAGACGTCTAGGAATTCGTGTGAAGGGCGAGAAGGAAAATTATTTGCCACATACGTTGAATAATACGGTTGTAGCGCCACCAAGAATGTTAATTAGCTTTTTGGAAAATCATTATAACGAAGATGGAAGTGTGGATATTCCAGAAGTGCTTTGGAAATATATGGGTGGAAAGAAAAAATTGGAACCGAAAAAATAAAAAAATATTGACAAAATGAAAAATTAGGGTATAATATAACTATATGATAAAAAATGTTTTGATTTTTTCATTAAAATTTAAAAGGTAGATAGTGTTGCTGCACTATCTACCTTTCTTTTGTTTATGGACAAAATTCATGAAAAATATCAAGCAATGTTTTAAAAATGTCAAGAATAAGTTTGATACTTTTTAGTAGAGATATACGAAGTAAATTTCGTTTTTTCTTTCGAGTATGTTTTGATTTTCTCATTTTTATCACCTCCTTTCAAAGTTGATAAAAATGTTTAAATAGGAAATTCTTTATTCGAATGAATAAAGTTTCAAGATAATAATGCTTGCATTATAACACATTTTATATTATAATGCAACCAATCATGTAAAGGAAATGGAGTTATTGAAATGATTGTAAAAAATCCAAAATTTGAAATATCTGCTGTGCGGACCGAAACAATATCCCAAAGGAAATTTGCCAGAAATTGTATTGGTTGGAAAATCGAATGTGGGGAAATCGTCTTTTATTAATACGATGCTGAATCGAAAAAGCTTGGCAAGGACGAGCAATACGCCAGGGAAAACAAGACTAATTAATTTTTATAATGTTGACGATAAGTTTTATTTTGTGGATTTGCCTGGTTATGGATTTAGTAAAATGTCAAAACAGGAAAAAGTGACTTCTGGAAAGTATATTGAAGAATATTTGGAGACAAGAGAAAATATTGCTTTGGTGATTCATTTATTGGATATTAGGCATGAGCCGACAGCGGATGATAGATTCATGTATGATTACATTTTGCGTTCGAATTTACCGTTTATGATTTTGACGAATAAAGCAGATAAAATTGCAGTAACGAAAGTGGAAGCAGAAGTAGAACGAATCAAAAAAACGCTGGGTATTTCGTTTAGTACGATTTTGCCTTTTTCTTCGACAAGAAAAATTTATGGAGATAACGTGTGGAAACAAATTGAGCAATTTGTTGTATAAATAAACTTTTTTGGCATAAAATAGTAACGGTGATGAAATATGGGAAAAATGTTTAAGAAAGATAGGAACGTGCTGGATAAAAAAAAGGCGAATAGGTATCAAGAATTGATGAGTCATCTTGAAAAAGTTCAAAAGAATTTAGAAAGGGATTATCAGAATATTCAATTTATTGAAGATCGAAATTTAGTGGATTATTATACGTATCGAATTAAGGCAGAAGAGGCACGATATGACTATTTATTGCAAGAAGCTAAAAAAGTTGAAACAGGAATTTATTTGTAAGGGAAATGGTTAAAATGGAGAAAATATTTGAAGTAGGCTTGGTGTTGGGAAGGTTCCATCCAATGCATAAAGGGCATAAGGAGATTATCGATATTGCGAGAAAATTGTGTAAAAAGACGTTGATTTTAGTTGGTTCAGCACAGGAAAGTGGAACCTTTCGAAATCCATTTAAAGTGGAAACAAGGAAAAAGGTGATTGGTGCGGTTTATCATCAGGAAGATATGATAATTGGCGAATTAGATGATATGACCAATGAAAATGATATTTGCTTTGAATGGGGAAAGTACATATTGGATACGGTGAAGAAAAAATATGATATTGTGCCAGATTTGATGGTTTATGGAAAAGACGAGTCACGCAAAGGTTGGTTTTCGGAAGAAGATAGTAAAAGGTTTTCAGAGGTTATTGTGGCACGCGATAAAATAGAAATTTCTGCGACGCAATTAAGAAAATATCTAAGAGAAGATAAAAGAGAAGAATGGCAAAAATACGTTCCAGAAGAAATTTGGGACATGTATGGCGATTTAAGAGAGGAATTATTGGCGCTAGAGTGTTATAGAAAATAGATGAAAAATACAAAGGAGAAGAAGATGAGACAAGATATTGCGATGAAATATAATCGAAGAATATTTCCAGTATATAAAGGAATTGGTTGGGACCCATTGTTTTATTCGGCGATTTTGTTTTTATTTTTGACGCAAGTAAAAGGAATTGAAGCTTCGGACATATTATATGCAGAATCGGTTTATGGGTTGGCTGCGTTATTATTTCAGGTACCTGCGACAATTGTGATTGAAAGATTGGGAAATTTCGGAATGTACGCTTTTGTATGATGCAACCAAAATTTGTAAAGGAAAAAACTCGATGGAAAATATTGATGCGAAAGGCTCAACAGCTAGTTATATTTTACAAGCAATTACGTCAGTTATGGCTGGTTACTTATTTGTGGTGAATCCATATATTCCAATAACATTGTCAACTTTATTATGTATGCTTACAGTATTGATTGCTTATCGATTTGAAGAAATTGAGTCTGTGGAAAAGAAGCCTACATCAGTTAAGGAAACGATAAAAGATATGAAAGAGGGATTTCAATTTATGATTCATTCTCATAGATTAAAAGCACTGTTACTTTTTACGTCGTTGTTTGTTGGTGTACTAATGATGATTTCTACTTATGAAAAAAGTTTATTACAAGATTTAAGTGTAAAGCCACAATATTTTGGAATTATTTTTGCGATATTGACTTTAGAACAAGGTGTTTCGGTTCAATTCCAAAATAAAATACATAATAGATTTAGAAATAAAACATTAGCGTTTTTATCGATTCCAATTTTTGTGTCATTTATCATAATTGGAATAACGGTTGCGTTAAATCTTAATCGTATGGTTACGATAATAGCTGTAATAGCAATGTTTGCAGTTCAGCATTTTTTTAGGTCACCGTATTGGACATTGGAGAATAAATATATTACGAATTTTACCGATGATTATATTAGAGTAAAAATTTTATCTGCGAATAAAACGTTAAAGGCTATCTTCAGAATTATTATTACATTTTTGGCAGGCTTGCTATTGAACTATAATACGACAAGCGAAGCTTATCTAATTATAGGAGTTGTTGGATTAATTGGGATAGGATTGGTATTAAAATATATGCAAAAAAAGGTGGGATTGGAGCCAGAAAAATATGAAAAAAGTGATATTGATTATAGAAAAGATTAATTTTTTTAAAGAAAAGATTGACTTTTAAAAAAAATTCGATTATAATAATAGACAGGCATTTGTAAATTATAAAATAAATAATTTATAAAAATGTGCCTGTAGTTTAGCTGGATAGAATGGCAGGCTACGAACTTGCAGATCGGGGGTTCGAATCCCTCCGGGTACACCATTGCTTAAATGGTAGTTCTCAAGCTAATTTGAGAACTCTTTTCTTTTTTGGGGGCTTTTTCTTTAAAAAGTATCGTTTCACTTGTGTAGACTGACTTTCAACATTTTTTGTTTTCCCCTGTAATTGTTCAAAATTTACTCTTTCAAATTCCTTTTTCTTTCGTTCTTCTGATACATGTATATAATAAAAATCTGTAGTTTCAAATTCGGCATGTCCCATTAATTCTCTTAAAACTTCTTTATCCATACCTTTTTCACTCATTAAAGTTGCAAAAGAATGTCTAAAACCATAAATTGTCATGTGTTCTAGTTTATGTTTTTTAATAAATTCTGTAATCTTCTTTGTTAATCTTTCTGGAACATAAGGTGTTCCTATTGTATTTAAAAATACATATTCGTTATTATCCCATTCTTGTCCATATTGTAGATTATTCATTTTCTCTCTTTTTAAGTTTAGTAACATTTCTTTTAATCTTGGTGTCATAGGTATATTACGATAACTTTCTGTAGTTTTTAAATCTCCATCAGTCATAATATGTCCTGTAATATTCATTTCATCATCATATAATGTAATATCTTTGTAAGCATTTTCTACTTTGATTTTGTTTTGATTAAAGTGAACTGATTTCCATTTTAACCCACAACCTTCTTCTGGTCGCATACCTGTTTGAAGTAATGTTGCAAAGAGTAGTGCAAATGGTCTTTTATCTTCTTCGCATACATCAAGCCACACTTTTTGCCTATCTTCTGGCAAATAGCATACCTTTGCTGCCTTAGCTCTTTTCTTTTTTTGAAACTTTAAATCAAAGTTTGGAACTTCTTTTATTAATCCTTTCTTATCTTTAGCATAAGTTAATACTGCTCTAATAAGCAAGAATAAATCTTTAGCAAGTCTAGGTGTTTTCTGCCTTTTCTCATTGATATAGTTCTCTACTAAGTCTTTACTAATTTCGCTAACATGATATTTTTCAAAATCTACCATAACGTGATTTTTTATTGTGTTTATGTAAGTTTCTACAGTTTTTAAACTGATAGTTTTATTGGTAGTAGGATTAACTTGATTCTTCTTCCAATTAAGCCATTCCTTTGCTATATTTGGAAATAAAGTATAATCATCTGCCAATATTTCTATTTTTCTTTTAGCTTTTTCCTCATTAAATTCAGTAAATTTATTTAGTTCTGATGAACATTCTTCTGTAAATACTTTCACATTAGGTATTTTACTATTCCTTTTAATATCAAAATATACATCTGTAATTAATTCACCTAATCTCTTTCTTGCCTCTTTTTCACTTCTTGCTGTTCGAGATAATCTCGGATTCTTATCAACTCCCTCCATGATCGAATTAAGGGCTAATGTTACTCTTGCCTCATAACTATTTCCTTTTTTCCTTATCGTAACTGTTCCTTTTGGTGCTCTTTGTCTATTTATCTTTTCCATAATAACTCCTTCCAAATAAGTTTAAAAAATCTAAATAGTTCAAGGGCACAAAACTTAATATCTAAACATATCTTATCACGTTTAAAACAAGAAATCAGCCCTTTTTACTAATTACTAATAATCATAGTCGCCATACTCACCACAGTTCTCCTCAAACCATTTTGGTAACAACTCTTTATTAATAATTATCTTTCGCTTAAATCTAACTGCTGGAAAACCTTTTATTTTAACTAATTGCAACATTAAATTTCTACCTATACCTAACATTCTTCTTGCTTCATCTACAGTTAATCCTAACTTTGTATTTTCTTCATTTGCCCACAATGTAGATTTCCTCCCTTCTTAAATTAGTAAGAGTAAAATTTTTCTCTCTACTAGATAAGTTCCAAAATGGACACTAAAATGTAAACTTTTTAGAAAATTTTTAAAATTTTATCCTTCTAATAAGTAAATGCCATCAAAATTTATAAAAGGTATAATTTTTTGAAAATTTATTGAACTTTTTTCTGTAATTGGAATTTTTACTCTCCTACTAGATAAATGCCATCATTTTTCAAAAAAGTGGTAATTTTTTTGAAAATTTGTTGATTTCTTTATTTAAAATTTTTACTATCCTACTAGGTAAATGCCATCATTTTTCAAAAAAAGGGGAATCTTTTAAAAATTTGTTAAATTTTTTATTTAAAATTTTACTCTCCACTAGGTATATGTCATCTACTATCAAAAAGTCGGAAACCTTTTGAAAAGTTTTTTAATTTTTTTATTTTTATTTAAATTTTAAATAAGATATTAGTATGAAATTTGCTTATTTTTATATATTTTGTAAAGAAAATATGTTATAATGCAATAAAGTTTTATAGGAGGTAATCCAGATGACAGATGAACAATATATTGATATTGCAATAAATATATCTAAAAAAGCTAAATATCCTTATGGTGCTATTGTAGTAAAAGATGGAGAGATTATTGGCAGAAGTGATGATAAAACTTTAATGGAAACAACTATATATTCTCACGCAGAATTAGAAGCAATAGAAAGTGCATCAAAAAATAAAAATCTTTATGGAGATTTAAAAGGTGCCACACTATATGTATCTTGTGAGCCTTGTATGATGTGTATGGGAGCAATACTATATGAGAAAATTTCAAAAATAGTATATGCTGCAACACTACAAGATAGTAATGATAATTATTGTCCAGAGATGATTACTGATATAGATGAGTTAGTTAAATATGCAAATTCTAAAATTGAAATAATAAAGGAATTACATAGGGAAAAGGCAGTAGAAGTTTTGAAAGAAAGAGGAAAATAATATAAATAAAAAATAGTAATTTAACTAATGGAGGTTATTATATATGGGATATTTATTTGCAATAATATCATCGTTATTTTTTACATTTTATGTAGTACCTAAAAAAATATCAAAACAAACACCAACAAAGTATAGTCTTTTTATGGGATTAGGATTTTTTATCATATCAATTATAATGTATATTATAAACAAAGTATTAATCTATAACCCTCAAGAAACTATTTTGAATCCAATATTAATTTTATCAGGTATTGGTGGAATTTTGTGGTTAGTAGGTTCAATATTCTTCTTAACAGCAATAGATAAAATCGGTTTGTCAAGATCAAATCAGTGGAAAAATTTACAAGGACCAATTGGAGCAATTTTAACATTGGTATTTTTATCTGAATTTACACAAACGAAAGTTATTTATATTATTTTAGCAATTATCTTTATATTAGTATCTGCCATGTTATTTACAATTAAAAATAAAGGTGAAAAAAATGTAGATAAAAAAGGAATTATATATGCAATATTATCAGCATTATTTTTTGGAACAAATGCGTTAATACAAAAATATGCAACTAATAATGGATTAGTATATTCTCAACAAGTATACTTTTCTGGATTAGTATTTATATCTGCATTTGTATATCTTTTAGTCAAGGAAAGAAATATTAAATTTTTAGGAGATATAAAAAGTAAAGACAATATTTTAGGAATTGTAGGTGGGTTTATATATTTCTTTGCATCGTTCTTTTCAACATTAGCTTATAAATACATACCAGGTTCAATAGCTTTTACTATAGTTCAGTTAAATGCAGTTTGGACTGTATTAGTAGGAATAATAATATTTAAAGAAATCAATTTCAAAAAGAATTGTCCAAGAATAATATTAGGAATACTCCTAGCAATTATTGGAGTAATCATGCTTTTATTTGCACAAAATTAAATAAATAGTATTATAGAGAGGTATTAACTATGAAAAATAAATTGCTAATATTGGCATATATGGGAATAGGAAAAACGGAACTAGAATGTCGTTATAATAATGTAATAGACTTGGATTTTCAAGATTATAAATATATTTATGATGAATCAATAAGGAACTTACCATTAGAACAAAGAAAAGGTAATACTTCCTTGCGTACTGAAAATACACAATATCCTAATAATTTTATTAATGCTATTATAACAGAGCTTAAGTCAGATAAAATTGTGGTATCACCATTTATAGAACATGTTTTTAAGGCAATTGATAGCCAAGTTTTAAAGGATACTAGGATTATTCTAGTTTTTCCACAATCGAATAATTTTGATGAGTATGTAAATAGATTTAAAAGGAGAGGAAATAGCGAAGAATTTATATTAAGGCGAAAAAAAGAATTTGCTTCTTTAATTGAATTATTTAATAATGCTTCTAATGATAAATATGAAAAAATTATTATTGAACCAAAGCAATTTTTATCAGAAGCACTTATCGAATATGGAGTAAATTTAAAAGAAAGGTAGAGAAAAATGAATAATTTTATTTATGAAATTCCAACAAAAGTATATTTTGGAGAAAATCAATTACAAGGAAACTTAAGTCAAGAAATAAAAAAGTATGGTAATAGAGTATTATTAGTTTATGGAGGGGGTTCTATAAAGAAAATAGGACTTTATCAAAAAATTATAAAAGAACTTCAAGAAGCTAATATAGAGGTGTATGAATTTTCTGGAATTGAGCCTAATCCAAGACATACATCTATCAACAAAGCAATTCAAATATGTAAAGAAAATAGTATTGATACTATTCTAGCAGTAGGTGGAGGAAGTGTCATAGATAGTAGTAAACTTATTTCTACTGGAAGATATTATGATGGAGATGCTTGGGATTTTGTGATAGGTAAAATCCAAATTAAAAAAGCTATGCCTATAATTACAGTAGTAACTTTAGCAGCAACAGGCTCCGAAATGAATGGAACAGCAGTTATTTCTAATATGGATACAAAGTATAAAAAGAGTATAAAATCATCATTAGTGATACCAAAAGTCTCTTTTTTAGACCCAACTATTACATATTCGGTAAATAAATATCAAACTGCTTGTGGAAGTTGTGATATTTTATCACATATATTAGAAACATATTTTTCAAGAAATAATGGATTATATATGTTAGATACTGTGATGGAAGGATTAATGAAAACCGTAATAAAATATTCTAAAATTGCTTACAATGATCCTGAAAATTATGAAGCAAGAGCAAATTTAATGTGGGCATCATCCTGGGCAATAAATGGATTTGCTAGAATAGATAGACAACCTAATATATGGGTTTGTCATCTATTAGAACATCAATTATCAGCTTTTTATGATATTACTCATGGATTAGGATTAGCTATTTTAACTCCACGATATTTAAGATATACATTAAATGAAAATACTGTAGATAGATACTATAGTTTTGGTGTGAATGTATTGGATATAGACGCAAGTTTACCAAAGATGGAAGTCGCAGAGAAGTCAATAAAATGTTTAGAAAAATTATTTTATGAAGATTTGGAATTAATAAATAATTTATCTGACTTAAATATCGATGATAGATATTTTCAAGAAATGGCAAACCGTATATGCAGTAATGGTATTGTAGAAGGTTTTATAGATATGGATAAAGAAGATATAGTGAAAATTTTTAAAGACTGTTTATAATAGAAATAAAACAATTATAATGTATGAAAGGTGCAAATTACAATAATTATGAAATATATGATGAAATTAAATGCGAAATATTTTGAATATATGAAAAATGGAACTAAAGAAATAGAAATTAGATTAAATGATGATAAAAGAAAGAACCTGAAAGTTGGTGATGAAATTATATTTCAAAAAGAACCAGAATTAAAAGAAGAATTATATACAAAGGTAGAAATGTTATTCATAAAAAAATCATTTGAAGATATAATAATGAATTTAGATGTTAAACAATATGCAGATCAAAAAGAAACAAGAGAAAACTTTTTAAATGACTTATATAAATTTTATACAAAAGAACAAGAAAATAAGTATGGAGTAGTAGCAATAAAAGTAAGGAAGGTGTAAATTTGAAAGAAAGAATATTATTAGATACAAATATGCTAATTTATTTATTAGATAATGAAGTATTAGATGACAAAGTCGCAAAGATAACAAAATCATTATACGATTCAGATAAATATAGTATAGTAATTCATCCTAAAACACTAACTGAAACAGACAAAATAAAAGATGAAAAGAAAAAGTCTATATTTAAATCAAAACTAAATGTCTATAATATTATAGATAATCCGCCTAGGATTACTGATGAGTTTAATAATTTAGTAGGAATAAAAAATGAAAATGATAAGATAGACAATGAAATGTTATATGCTGTCTATAAGAATTGTGTTACATTTCTCATAACAAATGATAAAGAACTTGTAAAAAAGGGAAAAAAACTAAACTTAAGTGAAAGAGTCTTATCTATTGATGATGCACTTAAAATATTCAAAGAAGATGAAAAGGTTATTATTCAGACACCAGTATTTATAAAACAAGAATATTTATATAATCTTAATTTAGAAGATGAGTTTTTTACTAGCTTAAGAATGGATTACAAGGAATTCGATAAATGGTTCGAAAGCAAACAGCGAAATAATTTTCAAGCATATGTAACTCAAGATCAGCAAAATAAAGTTACATCATTTCTAATGTTAAAAGAAGAAGATAAAGATGAGGATTATTCGAGTTTTGATACTCCACTTAAACCAGCAAAGAGATTAAAAGTTGCTACTTTTAAAGTAGCTGATACAGGTAAAAAAATAGGTGAATGTTTTATAAAAATAATGACAAAAGAAGCAATAGAAAAAAATATAGATGAAATCTATGTTACTACATTTGAAAGGCAAGAATCTTTAATTTATTTATTAAAACAATACGGTTTTAAGTTAGTTACATATAAAAATACACCTAAAAGTGATGGTACGACTGAAAGAGAAGCTATTTTTATAAAAAATATAAAAGATAAAAAGGGATATCCTTTTGTACAATTAGATAATCAAGATATATTTATTATTCCAGTACAACCAAAATATCATAAATTATTATTTGAAGAGGCTGAAAGTGAATTTCAAATAAGTATTGATGATACACAAGGAATAAATACATCTGCAAATGCAATAAAAAAGGCTTTTATCTCAAATGCTAAAATTAAAAAGATAAAACCTAATGATATATTATTATTTTATGCATCGCATGATAAAAAAGCAATAACAACTCTAGGTATAGTCGAAACAACATGGAATAAATTTGAAAGTCAAGAAGAAATATTTAATATAGTTAGAAAAAGAACAGCTTATAACGAAGATGAACTTCAGTATGTTACTTCTTTAGATAGCCTTGTTATAATGTTTAAACATTATATTACTTTTAATAATCCAATTACATACGATTTTTTACTTGATAACGGCATTGTTAATGGTTATATTCAAGCTCCAATAAGTATAAATAAAAATGATTTAGAAAAAATAATTATAGAAGGAAATAGTAAAGAAATGTTTTCTATACAATAAATACACTTGAAAAAGTGTATTTTTTTTGAAAAGTATTTACAAATTATTTTTTTTATTATATTATATTAACAAATATGCTTATAAGCATGCTTGTTAATAAGGAGAAAAAAGTGAAAGAAAAGTTTGGGGATTTGGTAAAGAAGTATCGAGGCGAAAGAAGTCTAAAAGTTCTTGGAGATGAGTTAGGAATATCTGCAGCATACATTTCGGATATAGAAAAGGGAAATCGATTACCTTCTAAAAATATAATAGATAAATTTGTGAAATGCTTTAATTTACAATCAAGAGAAAAGGATGCTTTCTATGATTTAGTAGCACAAGAAAGTCCTAATCAGTATAAAGTGTCTAATGATATAGCAGAATATATTATGGAAAATGAATTATTAAGAGAATTTATTAGAAAAGCGCAAAAACAGCAAGTAGATAAATCATATTGGAAAAAAATAATAAAAGAATTAGAAATTATAGGAGGTTAACTATGTGTAGTATATTAATTTCAATAAATCCAGAACATGTAGAAAATATATTTAATGGAACAAAAAAATATGAATATAGAAAAATCAAGTGTAAACAGGATATTGATAAGATTATTATTTATTCTACGTCTCCAATTATGAAAATCGTAGGAGAGGCAAAAGTTGAAGAAATTTTAGAGGGTTCCCCTGAAAAAATATGGAATATTACAAAAAAGCAATCTGGAATTACTTCAAAATTTTATGATAAATACTTCAATAATAGTGAAAAAGCTATTGCTTACAAATTAACTGATATAAAAAAATATGAATTTCCAAAAGATTTATCAACATATGGCATAAGAACAGCTCCACAATCATTTATATATGTTTAATTCATAAATTAACGGCAAGCAATTATTTAATAGTTTGCTTGCCATTACTGTTTCAATGCTATTTACTTATACATTCTAATATCAAATTGATTGCATCAGAAAATCCGTATTTTATAGAAATTTTCATTCTCATAAGCTCCAATAATGTTTATTCTGTCAATATAACTGTCTAAGCTATTTTTAATCTTTTCTAAATCCTGTTGTGTATGAGGTAAATTTTCTATTATGCTAAATAATTTTTCATAACTATCATTATCTTTTGTTAAAGTTGCAATTCTTTCCTTGTCTGTTTCTGTTAAAGCATACAAATTCTCCTCTCTACATTCAAATAGTGTGTTTAAAACAGTTTCTTTTTCCTCTGACATATTTACTACCTCCAATATTAATTTGATAGTAGTATAACGTGCTCTTTTTGATTTGTCAGCCCATTTTTAAAAA
>OFHM01000894.1_pt1 | contig 22195 bp, 17 predicted proteins | sample 1521311 | NCBI WGS metagenome assembly OFHM01 (sample SAMEA3504083, study PRJEB24116) | mouse gut metagenome | biome: mouse gut; feature: mouse-associated habitat; material: faeces | place: Denmark | collected 2011 | reverse complement strand
GAACAAACTAACTAAATTTCTTACATTTAGTTAGTCCGAATTCTTGACATAGGACTAAATACAATATCACTCAATGATGAAACTCCAGAAACATTCAAAGGCAGAGCTGAAAAAAAAGGAACTCAATTCACTCATCAGAAGAATGATGATTTCAAATATACCAGAAATGATTGATTGTGCAAAAACACTAAAGAACTGGGAAGAAGAAATACTGAATTCATTCATCTGGTTTGAAGGAAGACGATTATTGTCAAATGGTCCAATTGAAGGAAAAACCAACTATATTAAAAAAATTATCAGTAATGCAAATGGACTACAAAACTTTGAAAGATCTAGAAACAGATTCATATATTCGCAAAATTTATATGAAAAATATACTGTGAGTGAGCATCAAAAGAAAATAAAAAAACCAGGGAAACAAAGAGGAAAATATAAGAAAAAAGATGACAAATAGTCATCAACAAAAATATTGTCTGTATACCTTTAAAATTACAGCGGGGTAATTTTACCCCGTTATTCATTTAAAGCTTTTTAGGTTAAACCCCGTGATTATTTAAAGTGCCTATCTTATCAATTTAGTCGTCTTTTTTAAATACACTTTATTATTTGGCGTTTACAAAATAAATATAAGATTTCTATGCTCTCAAAAAAGGATAAAAAAATAAAAAGAGAATTGAATGATAAAAAAATAGGAAGTATAATGCAAACCTGCTTAAATTAAAAAATTTATTCTTCAAAGCTACAAAGATACTAACAATAATTACAACCAGTGCAATAATTGCTATAATAATTGTTTTTTAGTTGATTTCTTTTTTGTTTTTTGGTATTTTATAATTCTGTTATGTCCTTCGTTTTAGTAATTTTTTTGAAATTAATTAATTTCTTTTTTTGATAAATCTGTTTTTGATTGGGGAAAAAACTTATCTAGTGTTTTTAGATGTTTGTTTTTGTAAAAAATAAAAGTAAAATTAATATCAGATTATATTAATGATAAGAGCTATTACAATGCTTGCAATAATATCACTTATATAATGAACTCCTGAAAGTAATCTTGTTATGGTTATAAAAATAGTAAGTGTAAATAATAATAATCCCATATTTGGACCATACCTTAAAACAGCCAAGGCAATTGATAATGAAGTTGCAACATGAATACTAGGAAAAGAGTGTCCAGTTTTTTTACTTCCATCAATAGGAAGGAGATTGTATTTTTCTGATGGTCGCTGACGATTTATTATAATTCTTAGAATCAAAGTAATTGAAATAACTCCAATTGGTTCAGCCGCTAAAATAAATAAATTATTAGGTCGGTCTAAATAAATTTTTAGTAAAAATAACATATAAAATATTGCAACCATATAAGGGCAAAACCTTGATAAAAAGTGAGTGCATGATTTAATAAATGGATGAGCCCACATAGATTTATTTATACAAGTGTAAAATTTTTTCATTTTTTGTCTCCGTTATAAAGATATATAAATATTATACTATATTTATAATTTTAAACAATTAATAATAATATTTAAAATTATAAAAGATAGAAATAAATAGTATATTGGGGTATAATTATTCTATGAATGTTGAGGTGAGTTTATGAATAGGAAAATAATGCCGATTATGTTATTTGGAATTGAAATAGTTATGTATTATTTCATCTGTTTATACTTTCATATGGATATTGATTTAATACTTGGTTCAGGGACATTATATTTTTTATTCTTATTTATATATGGTCATTATTCATTAAATACATGTTTAATTTGGAATGAAATACAGCAATTAGTTAAATCAAGTTTTTGTTTTTTTATTGCTTTATTAGTATTAGTGCCTAAAGCAACTGGTTATGAACGCAGGATGCATTTAACATTAATGGTTGTTTCGATGTTTATAATTAGTTTATTAGCTTCGAGATTTTTAAGAATAGCTTTTAGAGAACAATTTGCTAGAAGAACTTTGGTTATTGGAACGGGATATGAGGCGGCTAGACTAGGAAAAATCTCTAATAATAATCGTTTTGCATTAACTAATGTCAAAGGTTATGTGGATGTAAATAAAACTAATAAGCTATATGGATTTAAACAAGAAAATGTTATCAAACATAGTAAAGTGTATGATTATTGTAAAATAGATGAGGCTATCAGTAATTTAGAAATAGAACAGATAATAATTGCTTTACCAGAAGCAAGTCAAAGAGTAACAGATAAGGTGATGAGTGATATATATGGTAAAGTAGAAGCTGTTAAATATTTACCAAATGTAAATGGCACAATGACTTTTTCATCAGAGGTACAGGATTTTGATGGGCAATTATTGATTGCTACATCTAATGATAAAATAAGTACACTGGATAAAATTATCAAAAGATTAATTGATATTTTAGTTGGGATAGTAGGGGTTTTATCATTATTACCACTGATACTGTTTGTTAAATATAAATATGTTAAAAGTGGTGATTATAATAATATAATGTTTTCACAAGAGCGAATTGGTAAAAATGGAAAGCTGATTAAAATATATAAGTTTAGATCGATGGTCCCTAATGCAGAGGTTGAACTTGAGAGAATGATGGAGGAAAATTCTAGGATAAAAGAGGAGTATTTAACTAATAAAAAGTTAAAAGATGATCCTAGAATTACACCAGTAGGGCATTTTTTAAGAAAGACTTCTTTAGATGAATGGCCACAGTTTGTAAATGTATTAAAGGGAGAAATGAGTTTTATTGGACCAAGACCCTATTTACCTAGAGAAAAAGATGATATGGGTCAATATTATGAATCAATAATTCAATTGAAACCAGGTGTTACAGGAATGTGGCAGGCAAATGGTAGAAGTGATGTTGAATTTGGTTATCGGTGTAAACTAGATGACTACTATTATCATAATTGGTCAATATGGCTTGATTTAACAATTATATATAAGACTATAAAGAGTGTCGTATATGGAAAAGGTTCGTTGTAGAAAAAGTCTAATTGAGAGTAAAATTGGATATATCCATAATTAAAATTATGGATATATAAAGAAATTGAAAGGGGTGAATTGTTAGAAATTAATTGTTATACTTAAATAGAAAGAAAAGGGAGGATGTTATGAAAAAAATAAGTGGATTTTTATCTTTTATTATAACTATATTGCTTTGTATATCTCAAGTTTATTTTACAGATGTACTTGCGATAAATGATTCTGAAACAAATGTGGATGAAAATAAATATGCAATACCAAAAGTTATTGATGAAAATGGACAAATAAGAGAAATTGATAGTAAAGGTGGATTGATAGTAACTAATAAAAACTTAAAAGTAATTGCAGATCCTGTTATAGTGAATTTTAATACAAAAGTTAATGATGTTACTAATTATACTGAAGAATCAACAGGTATTTCGGGTTATACTAATGGCGATTATGGTGCAGATGCAGCATTTTTAGGTTATAATGATGATAAATCAAAAGTTAAATTTATGCTTTCAGGAGTAATTGGCTGGGTTAACGCATCAGAAGTACAATGTTTAACATATTCAAATATTATAAACCTTAATCGTAGTTATTATAAGGTTGAAAAAAAATTATTAAAACATGTTATTTATCCAGATTTACAGAAGAATATAAGTAGTGTTTTAACACTTGGAAATGCACCAGACTATTTGGTTGAAGGAGAACAATATTACAGCTATGATGGACATTATTTTTACCGTTCATCAAATGAAAATGAATTTAACTTAATGCTTAATGACTATAAAAATGGAAATAGAAAAAATTCATTAAATAGAAATAATCCCTATTATAATTATTTTCAATATCTACCATTAAGAAGTAAAACAAATTACAGTGCGACTGAATTAAATACAATAATTGAAAAAAATACTAAATCAACATCAAAGATGCGAAATTTAGGACAAGTCTTTATTGATGTACAAGAAAAATATGGAGTTAATGCATTAATTTTGGTTGCAATTGCTGCTAACGAATCTTCATGGGGAACTAGCAATATTGCAATGACAAAGAATAACTTATTTGGATTAAATGCAATTGATTCTAACCCTGGACAATCATCTAATTATTACTCAAATATAAACGATTGTATCAAAGATATGGCACAGCAATATATGTCAAAAGAATATTTATATAGTGCAAATTGGAAATATTTTGGTGGTTTTTTAGGAGATAAGGCAAGTGGATGCAATGTAAAATATGCTTCAGATCCTTACTGGGGAGAAAAAGCAGCTCATTTTGCATGGTTGATGGATAGAAATTTAAGTAAAGATGCAGAATTTTATAGTATAGGTATCAAAGATACTATTAATACTAAACATACAAATTTAAATATTCGTAAAGAAGCGACTACATCATCAACTTCATTATATCAAACAGGAATACAATCCAATCATGCTTTTATTTTAAAAAATCAGACATCAAGTTTTTATAAAATACAAAGTGATTCAATTTTAAATACTAATCGTACTGCAATAGACAAGGGAAATGGTGAGTATAATTTTGAAAATAATTATGCATTTGTGTCAGTAAACTATATCGATAAAGTTATCAACGGTAATGGAATTTGGTTAGGAAATATAGCTTATATTTTAAAAAGTGATGGTATAGATATAGGTATTGATTATGAATCGCAAATGCCTATACAGTTTAAATGGCAATCATATAATTTAGATACAGGGAAATGGGAGAGTATTACAGATTGGACATCAGGAAATTGGGCAACATGGAAACCAAAAAAAGGAAACTATTGGCTGCATGTTGAAGCTAAAACAAGTGATGGAAAAACAGACAGTGAAACAATATGCTTTGCAGTAGGAAAAGATTATTGATGAAATTGATAAAAAGTAAAATAGTAGCAAAGTAAATTAATAAAAGAGATTGAACGATTCAGTCTCTTTTTGGATTTATTAATAAAAATGGAAATTATTTTATTAATATTATAATTTATATAGTATAATAAACTACGAGTTAATACAAAAATAATTATTGAGTTATATTCTATTATTATGGATGAATAAATCAAATCTATGTTGATAATAGATTTGGAGTAGAAGCGAGTAAATATGTACATGATTATAGTTATAATATTATTATAAATTAACATTAAATAATGAATATAGTATAATAGATTTAACAGGTTAATAATATAGATACAAAGGGTTGATATTAGTTGTATGTATAATCATATGGATAAATGGATATTAATATAATTAATTGCAGAAGCCAAATTGAAGTTGAGTTGAAATATTAGAAACGGATGCCATGGAAGTTATTAAAGGAAATTAAGGGATTGCAATTACATATAAATTTTGGATGTTTTTTAACAGAAAAAATACAATATATTTTGGAGTTGCTATCGTTTTTTAATAAAATATATAGTTTATTGATTAATTCTAGCGTGATATAGTTAGTTAAAGAAGAAAAAAAGTATGACTAATATTTAATTTATTTATAGATGTATTTTATTAGTAAAAAGGTATTGATTAAAAATGTTTAGATTGATATCAAATGTTAAAAGTAATTTAAATGAATGATATTTAGAATTTATTGAATAGATTATATTATAATAAAATTAGGAAGATATGAAAATTTGAATATATAAAATTTCATGATATTAGAACATATCAGGTAAGATAGTGGTATTATTTCTGTATATGGAGTTTTATTATAATAAAAATAAGTTTGATTTTTTATATTAATACCTATTAATACTGTAGTAATAGAAAGGATAATTGTTATATGTTGAACGTTAATATAGCTTTTACAGGAGTATATGATATAGATAATTTTGGTGACCATTTATTTCCTATTGTATTTAAAGAAGCATTAAAATTGAGAAATATAAATTGTAATCTAATTTTATTTTCACCAACAAATAGGGAGGTTCAGGGGTTTAATCAAAATAATAAAGTATACTCATTATATGATATAGATAAAGTACATGAAAGGTATTGTTTTGATGCAGTAATTGTTGGTGGTGGAGAAGTACTACATTTTCATGCATTTAAACACAAGATGTTGGATAATGAATACTCTACATATCCGATTTATGATGTATGGACTATTCCATCAATTTTTTGTAAGGAATATGGAGTACCTCTTTTATGGAATAATCCTGGAGCTCCCTTTAAATTTGAAGGAACATATGAATTACTTGCAAAACAGCTGATAAGTAATGTTGATTATATATCGGTTAGAAATAGGTTTACGTATAATAGCATAAAGTTATTGGGAATAGAAGATATAAATTTATCTGTAGATACAGCATTTTATTTACCAGAAATTATTAAGAAAAAAGATTTGCCTAAAATGATTAGGAAATTAAATCTTGAGGATAATTATATAGTATTTCATTGCAATCGATTAATATCTGATGAATATTTGAATATTGCTATTAATGAATTATTATTATTGAATGAGCAAGGCTATAAAATTGTTTTATTACCATTAGCGTATACTAATGGTGATGATGATTTTGCTAAAAAAATAAATAGTTTGGCATCAAATAAGTTTATAATATTCGAAGAAGAACTATCAATAATTGAAATTATTGCGATATTAGCTAACACAAAGTTATATATAGGAGTTAGTTTTCATGGAGCAATTACATCGTTTGTGTATGGAAGAAAAGTTATTGGTTTTGATTTTTTTTCAAATAAAAAAACAAAAGATCTTTTTGAATTAATAGGATTAGAAAATAATTATTTAAATGATGCAAATAAATTAAATATTGTAATTAAAAATGTATTAAATAATGTTAATAATTATGATGAAAAATATAATGAAATTATAAAGATATTGGATAATCATTTTAATCATATAGAAAAAGTATTAGTAAATAAAGAGGTAAAAAGTAGTGAAAATAATAAATATAGCAATTTTTCTAAGCTTTTGACTTATTTATCATTAGACAATCAGAGATTTATTGAAGAAAGAACAAATCTTACAAATGAAAATAATTATAATTTACTAAATTGGCAAAAGTGTTCTAAGGAGATGGTACAAATTTTTAATGAGTTAGAAAATGAAAAAGAAAAAAATAGAATTTTACAAGAAATAGTTGACTATTATAAACCAGCAATGGAGTCAAGACTTGTAAATAGACTGATTAAGATTAAAAAAAACAAATAGAGCTAGTAATAGATGTTTATCAGTAAAAAAAGTATTGTGAAGCTAATGACCTAAAACAGGCAATTTTTTATGATTATTAAAAAAAGATCAAACAGTTGTTATACGATGAGCTTAATTCATAATCTTCTACCTATGAGATTATCTCTTTTATGGAGTATCGAAATCTATGACTAGTCAGGTTGACAGAATTATGATCATTAAAGGCAGTATTAAAATTTAATTTGATTCAAATACAGATTATCAAAATATTGAACTAGTACTGAGGTCATTATTATGTTAGGAGATATTTCAAAATCTGATTATATTTATATAGCTATTGGTTATGTAACTATGAGAAATTATGAGAACTAATTACTCTTGGGAAGTTTTTTGAAATTTTACTATTGTAAACAACACTATATTTTATAAACTTCCTATAAATGAGATAATAGTATCCTATAAGGAGAACAATGTTGTCAATTTAACGACATGATGTATATTAGTGCATATATATTATTTAATTTTAATGTTTAAATGATATTTCGCTATTTAGCTTTTGCCACGCCGTTTATGTTGGGGAATTTTGCTTTGGGGTTAATATAGTTAAATATATAATATTTCTTATATATTTATAATGCTAGTGATTAAGAAAATATTTTTATGCAAAGGTCATTTAATAAATGATAAAGTAATCTACAGTATATTTACGTAGATATTGATTTAAAATAAGATGGTTGAGAGGGGGATTCAATTGTTTTAAATCGATAGTATTTTTTGACAAAAAATACTAAAAATTTAATAAATGGTAGAAATTTAATAAATTATAAAATATTTGTTATAAAAATGGAGCTTAAAAGATGATGATATTGATGATAATGAAACAGTGTGTTATAGTGTAGCTAAAGATTACTAATGGAATCTATGAATAGATTTTTATGGAACTAGGAAATAACAATGATAAAATGATGTAAAAAACTATATGATTGTAGATAAGGAGAATATGAATTGAAAATTATGATAACAGGTTCTAATGGACAGTTAGGACGAGAATTAATAAAGTTTTACTCTCAAAACTCTAGTATAGAACTTTTGTGTACTGATGTAAAAGACCTTGATATTACAAAAGCAGATAAAGTCAAAGATTATATTATTAGACAAAAACCGGATGTAATTATCAATTCAGCTGCATATACTGCTGTTGACGACTGTGAAGATAACCAAGAAGTAGCATACAAAGTTAATGTTGAAGGTACTAAAAACTTAGTGGATGCAATTAAAGATAAAAATATAATTTTTGTTCAAATTTCCACAGATTATGTTTTTAATGGAGAAAAAAAAGAGGCTTATGTTGAAGATGATTTTTTAGATCCTAAGACTGTTTATGGTAAGACAAAAGCAGCAAGTGAAAAAATTGTTTTAGAAAATTTGAAAAAATATTTTGTGATTAGAACCGCATGGCTTTATGGAGATGGGAATAATTTTGTAAACACTATGCTTAAGCTAGCTAAAAACAATAAAACAATAAAAGTTGTTAATGATCAACTAGGAAGTCCAACCAGCACAAAAGAATTGGTTAAAGTAATAGATATTCTTATCAAAACCGATGATTATGGTATTTATAATGCAACTTGTGAAGGGTATTGCTCATGGTCATATTTTGCAAAGAAAATATTTGAACTTACAAATTTACCAATATATGTAGAAGAAGTAAGTACTAATGAGTATCAATCAAAAGCTAGACGTCCGTTATTTTCTGTTTTAGACAATAAGAATTTGAGGGAAAAGCAAGATTACCAAATGGCAAATTGGCAAGATGCTATAAAAGAATATTTAGTAGATAAAATAATAAATAAGGAGAAAAAATCAATGAATGAAAAAAAAGTTTTAGTTACTGGTGCAAACGGTTATTTAGGAAGACATGTTGTAAATTCACTCTTGAAAAGAGGTTGTAAAGTAATTGCTTCTGATTTAAAATTTGATGGATTAGACAAAAGAGTTATTAAATGTGAGGTACCAATTTTTTCAGGTGATGAGAATTTATTTAAAAACTTAGGGAGTCCAGATGCTGTTATTCATCTAGCATGGCGCAATGGTTTTGTGCATAATGCAGATAGCCATATTTTAGATTTGCCATTACACTACAATTTTTTAAAGACATTAATGCAAAGTGGATTGAAGAGATTAAGTGTCATAGGATCTATGCATGAAATAGGGTATTGGGAAGGTCAAATAGATGATAAAACACCAGCTAATCCTACATCTTTGTATGGAATAGCTAAAAATAGCTTACGTGAAATGTTGACAGTTTTAAATTCTGAAAAGAAAGTCGAAGTAACATGGTTAAGGGCATTTTATATTATGGGAGATGATTTAAAAAATAACTCTATTTTTTCAAAAATTGTTCAAAAAGAAGAAGAAGGAGCAGAAAAATTCCCTTTTAATTCAGGAAAAAATAAATACGATTTTATTAATGTAGATGATTTAGCAGAACAAATAGTAGAAGCTACGTTACAAAATAAAGTATTAGGTATTGTTAATTGTTGTACAGGGAATCCTTGTTCATTAGCTGAAAAAGTAGAAGAATTTATTAGGGAAAATAATTATAAAATTAAATTAGAATATGGTGCTTTTCCAGATAGACCATATGATTCATCTGGTATATGGGGAGATCCATCTAAAATAAACTCTATCATGAGTAACAAGAAATAGATAATGTTTAGAAAAGTTTGTAAAAGTATTATTTTTAATCTATTTTATATATGTTAAAAAAGAATAGATATTTTTCAATTTTTTCTTATTATCTAGAGTTTTAAAAGATGTTTTTAAGACTTGTTGGATTGATTAATAGAGTAAATGGACCTTTTTTACCATTTATTTTAAAGATAATGGGGATAATAAAAATATTTATATTTAAAAATTTTATTGGAATAAGTCACTTGGCTTCTACATGATGAATATATAAATATATTATAGGATTAATTTATGTTAAGAAATGAATTCTTTGAAGTGTTTTTGATTTTATATAGCTCACGTTGCAATTGAAATATACAAATTGTGTTTGACATAAATTATAGTGATTTATTAAAAAGATAAAACAGTATCATAACTAAATCTAATGTGTGTTAAGTAATGTAGAATAATAACAGGTGCTAGTATATGTATACGTGGAGGAAGGTAATGAAGAAAGAAAGATTATTTTACTTAGATTTCGTAAGGGCAATAGCAGCATTATCAATAATTATTATACATTTTAATGCTAATTATCTGTATCGTGTTCCACAGCTACCAGAAAAGATGGTTTTTACAGCAAATGTTGTAGGAATATCATTAGGTAGTTGGGGTGTTTCTCTGTTTTTTATAATATCAGGAGCTGCATTAATGTATACGTATGATAGAAAAATCAATATAAAAAGGTATATGAGAAAAAGAGCATTTTCAATTTATCCAATGTTTTGGATTGCATATTTCTTTGCGTTTTTATATCTATTTTACACAACTAAAAGTATTCCTGGTAGTGGAGTACCTAAAATGAATTTTATAGTAACGCTAATTGGATTTGATGGGTATTTAGCTGAAAATATGCAGACTTTTTATATTTTGGGTGAATGGTTTTTAGGATGTATAATTTTAATGTATGTTTTATTTCCATTACTTAGGAAAATGATATTAGAGCATCCAAAATTATTAGTGATTATAACTATAATAATTTATATAATGATTATTTTATTTTATAATATTCCTTTTAATAAAGAAAAGTTTGTATTAACAAGATTACCAGAGTTTATTTTTGGAATGTATTTTATAAAATATATAAAGAAAGTTAATATAGTACAGTTAATAATATCTATTATTATTCTTGTTGGTAATACACTGTTAACTCCCTCATATGAAGTAATTGATCTATGTTTACAGATTACTTATGTTGGAATTGCTTCTTTCATTATTTTGGTATTTATTTCCAAATATTTAAAGAATAAATTATTTGAAAAAATATGTGGTAAATTAAGTAAATATTCATATGCAATATTTTTGGTTCATCATATAATAATTTATGCTATTATGGGACAGTTTAATTTAGATACAGTAAGTTTAGTAGGAAGTTATATATTGTTCATATTATGTTGTGTTATTATATTTTTTTTAGCTTTTATTCTAGATAGATTTCATGATTATATATTGAAAGAGTTGAATGATATTATGATAATATAATTTTGACTAAGTCAAATTTTAATGATATAATCATCTGGATTTTAATTTTCAAGCTTGAAAGGATTGATTAATTTAATGATATTAGACAATGAGAATTGTAAGAGAATTGCAATATATTTCTTTTTTGACAAATATGGTGTAGTTGATAAATATGTATCTTATTTTTTAAATGATTTAAATAAAAATGTGGATAGAACTATTATTGTTGTAAATGGGAAGTTAACAAAAAATGGAAAAGAAATCTTATTAAATTATGGTGAAGTGTTGCAAAGAGATAATAAAGGTTTTGATGTTTGGGCATATAAAACAGCTTTAGAATATATTGGGTGGGAAGCTTTAGAAGGATTTGATGAGGTTATATTATTAAATAGTACTATTATGGGTCCAATTTATCCATTAGAGGAGACTTTTGTAAAGATGTCTAAAGTTGATTTAGATTTTTGGGGTTTAACAAAATATTTTGAATATGATAAGGATCCTTTTGGATGTATTCCCTTTGGATATATTCCAGACCATATCCAATCACATTTTATATGTTGTAGAAAATCTTTGGTACAAAGTTCAGAGTTTAAAAATTATTGGGAAACAATGCCAATGATAAATAATTATAGTGAAGCAGTTGGAAAACATGAAGCTATTTTTACTAAGCATTTTTCTGATTTAGGATACAATTGGGATGTTTCAGTAAATGTTGATGAGTTAAGAGATTATAGTGGTTATCCATTAATGATGTGTCCACGTAAACTTATAGAAGAATATAGGTGTCCAATATTCAAAAAGAGAAGTTTTTTTCATGATATAGATGATTATTTAGTTAATACAACTGGAGAGCAGACATCTGAAATGTATAATTATATAAAAGATTACACTAATTATGATGTGGATTTTATTTGGGAAACAATTTTAAGATGCTATCCACAAGCTGATATTGTTAAAAATTTAAATCTAACATATGTACTTCCTAAAGGCAGCAGTGATAAAGAAAAAGTTTCTAAAACTTTAGAAAGTAAAAAAGTTGCATTAGTGATGCATGTATATTTTCCTGACTTGTTAGATGATACATATTTAAGAGTTTTATCAATGCCAGAGCAAGCAGATATCTATTTAACAACAGATACTGATGAGAAAAAAGTTGCTATTGAACAAAGATTTGAGAACAATGACTTCAATAAATTTGAGGTAAGAAAGATTAAAAATAGAGGTAGAGATGTAAGCAGTCTACTTGTTGGGGTTAAAGATGTTATTATGGATTATGACTATGTTTGTTTTGCTCATGATAAAAAAACAGCACAAGTCAAACCAGGGACTTCAGGATCATCTTTTGCGTATAAATGTTTTGAGAATACATTAGGTTCTAAAGATTTTGTATATAATATAATTGAGATTTTTAATAAAAATCCTAGATTAGGATTATTGACTCCTCCTGAACCTAATCATGGTAATTTTTTTCCAACTCTAGGGTTTGAATGGGGCCCAAATTATACAAAAACAAAAGAATTGGCGGATGAATTAGGTTTAACAATTCCTATTAGCGTTGATAAAGCTCCAGTTGCACCATTTGGAACAATGTTTTGGTTTAGACCAGAAGCAATGGCTCCATTATATAAAAAGGATTGGGATTATGAAGATTTTCCTCCAGAACCAAATAAGATAGATGGTACATTATTACATGCAATAGAAAGAATTTATCCATTCATAGTTCAAGAAGCTGGTTATTATCCAGCAATAGTAATGACAGATTCTTTTGTAGGGATAGAGTATAATAATTTGAAACATTATGTACGGGGGTATAATCAAGTATTAATTAATCATGGTATCGGACCTCTATATACTCAAATGAGAGGAGAAATGAATTATAGATTAATTGTTATGGCAGGAGTAACATCAGTTTTTAAATTATTAATAAAAAATATTTTAAAGAAAATATTACCAGAGAAAACAGGAAAAAAATTAAAAGCCTTATATCAAAAAGTAAAATAGACTATACATTAAGATTATTAATAATAATTTTAATATTAAAGTAAGAATTACTAGGAGAATAGTGATGAATCAAAATAATGCGATAGAAATAAGAGATATGCATAAATATTTTAAGTTGGTTTTTGATAAACCTCAGACATTGAAAGAACGTTTAGTTTTTTGGAATAAAGCAAAACCTGAATATCATGAAGTATTAAAGGATATTAATATTGATATAAAAAAAGGTGAAACTGTTGCTTTAATTGGAACCAATGGGAGTGGTAAATCAACTTTATTAAAACTAATGACCAAGATTCTTTATCCAAATAAAGGAACAATTGAAACTAATGGAAAGCTTACATCGTTATTGGAGTTAGGTGCAGGATTTCATCCTGATTTTACTGGGCGTGAAAATATTTATTTTAATGCTTCTATTTTTGGTTTAACAAGACAGGAAATTGATAAGCGTATAGATCAAATAATTGAGTTTTCTGAATTAGGAACATTTATTGACAACCCTGTTAGGACATATTCTTCAGGAATGTACATGAGACTTGCTTTCTCTGTTGCAATCAATGTCGATGCAGAGATATTATTAATTGATGAAATTCTATCTGTCGGTGATCAGCATTTTCAAGATAAGTGCTTTAATAAATTAAAAGAATTGAGCCAAAGTGAAAAAACAATTGTAATCGTATCCCATAGTTTAGGTCAGATAGAACAACTATGTAGTAGAGCTATTTGGGTTTTTCAAGGTGAAATAAAAGAAGATGGTAATGCTAAAGATGTTATTAATAAATATTTGAAAGTGTGTCAGTAGGTGATAGAATGAAACTATTAAAAGATTTATATCAATATCGTGAGTTATTGAAAACTAATGTAAAAAAAGAAATTAGAGGTAAGTACAAAGGATCAATTTTAGGAGTATTATGGTCTTTCTTTAATCCTTTATTAATGGTTGTTGTTTATGCAATAGTTTTTCCATACATTATGAAAGTACAAACTTCTAATTATTTAGTATTCTTAATAATTGGTATTATACCATGGAATTTTTTTGTTACGGTTATGAACCAGGGAATGATTACAATTAGAATGAATGCAGGAATAATTAAGAAAGTTTATTTTCCTAGAGAAATATTGCCAATTTCTGTTGCATTAAGTGGTTTAGTTAATTTTTTCATTTCCAGCTGTATTATTTTAATATTTTGCTTATTTGGTGGAGTTGGTTTTTCATGGCATTTAATATTTTTCCCATTAATTGCTATTTGTCAGTTTTTCTTTACATTAGGGCTAATTCTAGTTTTAAGTGCGGTTAATATTTATATTAAAGATACAGAATATATTATACAATTTTTTGTGAATTTATTGTTTTATGCAACACCAATTTTATATACAGCTGATTTATTACCTGGAATATTTCAATGGATTATTAAACTAAACCCATTAGCACAAATGATTACAGCGTATCGTGATATTTTTATGTACCATATAATGCCAGGAACCTGGGGAACACTTTATATAATTTTAATTTCAGCTTTTTCATTTGTTATTGGATTAATTGTATTTAGAAAATTAGAACGTGGTTTTGCTGAAGAAGTATAGAAATATGAAAAAAATTAAAGCAACATGTATTACATTAATAAAAGGTTTAAAGTATTTATGGAGTGAGCATCATTTTATTGTGCCGTTAACAATGTGGAAAGATTATTATAAGAAATTTAAAAGACGTGTTATACATAGAAGTGGAATTTTATATTATAATCCTGCTGATACAAAAGATTATAATTGGTGGTTGGAGAAACATATCTCAACAAATAGTAAAATACAAGTATTAACGACAAATGTTAAGTTTTTAATTTTTGTAGATGCAATTAACTTTAATCAAGTAAAACTTGATATGACATTATCAAGTATAAGTATGCAAACCTATAAGAACTATAAAGTATTTGTATTTTATAATAATACGCTAGAAATTAATAAAAATTATTCTAAGTTTCTAGTATATGGAATGGAAGATATGTTAGAAATAATAAATAAGGTTTCTTATGAAAATAAGAATAATTACATATCAATATTAACAGCTGGTGATTTATATGAGCAATATACATTAAATTTGGTTGTTAGAACTGTAAATAAAAATAGTGATATTGCACTTATCTATGGAGATGAAGATGACATTTGTGGTGAATATAAAATTAATCCTTTGTTTAAACCTGATTATTCGCCAGACACATTACTAAGCTATAATTATATTGGAGATGCAGTTTTTTATAAAAGTAATTTAATCAGCGAACTAGGGGGATTAGATAAAAATCTTGGGAAGAGTGCGTTATATGACATGGGGTTAAAAATATTTTCGCAAAACTATATTGTAGAACATATTCCATCAATTATTTTTCATAAAGGAGATTATTCTAAAAGAGTAAAATCTGAGATTAAATTGGTAAATAGATTTTTTAAAACTAATAATATAGATGCTGATGCTAGTACAAATGGATCTAAAGAATATATGTTAATACATTATAAATTAAAGGAAACACCATTAGTTTCAATTATTATTCCAACAAGGGATTATAGTGAAATAACAAGAAATTGTATTACTTCTTTATATGAAAAGACACAATATCATAATTACGAGATAATTATTGTTGATAATGGGAGTGTAGAAGAAAAGACTATTAAATTATTTGAAGAGTTTAAACAGAAATATAATAATTTCAGGATAATAAGAGATGATGGAGATTTTAATTTTTCTAGATTAAATAATTTAGCTGTAAAAATTTCTAAGGGATCCGTTTTGGTGTTACTGAACAATGATACAGAGATAATAAGTGGTAATTGGCTTAATATATTAGTAGGATATGCTTTACAACCCCATATTGGGGCTGTTGGTCCTAAACTTTTGTATAAAGATAATACAGTTCAGCATGGTGGAATAATTTTAGGATTAGGTGATGTTGCGGCACATGCATATTTAAATGCAAGTGATGATGAAAATGGTTATATGTATCAGTTGAAAAGTTCACATGATTGTGCTGCGGTCACTGCTGCATGTTTAGTTATAGAAAAGAAAAAATATTTAGAATGTGGAATGTTGAATGAAAAATTGAAAGTTGCTTACAATGATGTTGAGCTAAATATAAAACTACTTAAATTAGGCTATTATAATGTGCTAGTACCAGAAATTAAAATTTATCATCTAGAGTCCAAGTCAAGAGGGTTAGATACTACAACTGAGAAGTACAAGTTATTACAAAGAGAAAGAGATTATATGTATAGCAACTATACTGAGTTTATCAAAAGAGATCCTTATTATAATGATAATTTTACTAAGCTTGAGTTTGATAGCAATTTTCTTTTAAAGGAGATAGAAGAATAGTGATTTTTTGATCCACAAATTGTGGATCAAATTCCTTGTTTAGAAAGGAAATTATTTAATTTATCTATTTTTAATAGAGAAAAATCTATTTTGAAAGTTAGCACAACAAAGACAAAAGTAGTTTGGCTAATGAAAGGACAGTTTTTGGGATTTATATTTTAATTATTGTTTTATTCTTTTCATCATTCTTTTTGCAGTATTGATTTTACAATCTTGCTTAGCATAAATAATTCCAACATTTTCTATTGGCTTAAAATCAAGAGGTATGACCATATTATCTCTCTCAATAACTGCAACTAACATATATGTATGATATGAAATATGATTATCGTGTGCTATTTTTATACTTTTTTCTATGTGATTCTTATCATATGAATAGATTTCTATACCATCAATAATTTTAGCACCAATTTCTAAGTTCACCAATATGAACATTCTTAAGATAATAATTGATTATTATCCATGAGGAGCTTCATCCAAAGTTTCATCAAATAGTGGACGACAGTTATTGATGAAGTTTTTATTATTAAAAATTTCACTTATATGTCTCATGCTTTGACAATGAGAAAAGAAACCAAACATTCTCACAAGAATAAGTAATATAACTTGGATGATGTGGATCGCTGATAGAGGAAAGCATATCAATGAAATCAGGAAAATAATGTTTGACAATTTTAAATAAATCCTCATATGCATTATATTTTTGTTTTAAGTTACGTATCATTTTACTATATTTATCAATATTTTTCTCTAATTATCTATCTTGAAAAATATTTATTCTTCAGAGCTGTATAAAATTTGACAAAAAGTCTTAATTTATAAGCACATTCAAAGATTTATTTAATTGAAACTGTAAAACGTCCGTGATAGTTAAAATGATTATCAAAAGTTATAGACAATATAAAATTTATATGTAAAATATAATGTAGAAAGGAATAGATGTATTTGAATTAAATGGATTATATAAGGAGGATAATAAGTGGCATTTAAAATAAAAAAGTATAATATAGTAATTAGTATTATGACTGCATATCTTAGCTTAATAGGACTTACACAGAATTATATAGTGAATAACAATCCACTAGTTCCAGCTAATAGTTTTATAACAATTATATTTTTTATATTATTATTTTTTATGTTTAAATTTACTATAACAAATTTAAACAAGCGAAAACTAATATGTAGTGCTGTCCCTGGAGCTATTCTAGCTATTTGTCATAGAATAGGAGCAGAATTTTCTATGGCAGGACACATTAATTTTAAATCAATGAGTTTATATTTTACTACAATGATTTTGAGTTTGATTTTTACTTGTATGATTGCTATTGTCATTTACTATAAAGAAAATATATTAAGTATGCTTGAAAATATTAAGATATTTAAGAGAGTAAATAAAATATTTAAATTTAATAGATCATATTGGATTATTTTTATTTTAATTATTATAATGTGGATACCAGCATTTTTAGCAGTATTTCCAGGAATTTATTCATATGATGCAGGGCCTCAAGTTTTGCAAATATTTGGTCGAATGGGGTTAAATGCACATCATCCACTTATACATACATTTTTATTGGATGGATGCTTATATCTAGGTAAGTTAATAGCAAATGATTATAATATTGGATTAATGATATATACTATTATTCAGATGTTAATAATGGCATCTATATTTTCTTATGCAATAAATATAATAAAAAAATATAATCTTCCAAGTTGGATTCAACTTTGTGCATTATTATTTTTTGGCTTAAGTCCTATCAATCAAATTTGGGTTTTATTAACTACAAAAGATACTATTTTTGCAGGTTTTTTATTACTGTTATTAGTTGAAATAATTGACATGTTAATTTATACAACCGAATTTTTTACATCTAGAAAAAGGACGATTAGGTTTTCTATAATAGCTATTCTAATGTGTTTGTTTAGAAACCAAGGTATTTATGTTTTTCTTCTAGTAATTCCTTTTTTAATTTTTGTTTTGAAAAAATATAGAAAAAAAGCAGTTATAATGATGATAATTCCAGTGGTTATTGTAAAAATTATTACTGGCCCTATCACATCTTATTTTAATATTGTTCCCTCTAATCCACGAGAAGCATTAAGTGTTCCTATACAACAAATTGCACGGGTTTTGACATTAAAACCAGATAGCGTATCTCCAGAAGAAAAAGAAATAATTTATAAATATATACCTGAAGAAAATATTAAGCAGTACATACCAATAACATCTGATACTGTAAAAGAAGGATTCAACGTAAAAAATTTTAAAGAAGATCCAATACCATTTTTTAAGGTATGGTTATCTATATTAATTAAGGAGCCAACAATTTATATTGATTCATTTTTGTATGGTAGTTATGGTTATTTTTATACTGATACATCGCCTTATTGGATGACCTTTATTTTATTTGATGGTGCTTGGCTTACAGATGGTTACAATATACTTGGAATTGAAAGAAATTCATTATTTCCACAATATGAAAACTATTTAAGAAATGTATCAGTGAATTTATTGCATGAAAGGGTTCCTATATTATCTACTTTATTAAATCAGGCTTTTCCATTTTGGTTAAGTATGTTTGTATTAGCTTTTATTCTATATCAAAAAAAATACAGACTTTTAATTCCATTATTAGTAGTAATTGGTTTTTGGGGAACTATGTTGTTAGGACCATTGATTGCTATTAGATATGCTTTCCCAATAATTGTGTGCATACCAACTATATTCACATTAATTTTTGTAGATGATAAATCTAAATTTACTTTATATAAAAAAGAAATGGAGAAGATAAAAGGATATGAGAAATAAAAAGATAGCATTTTTAATTCCGTGTTATAATGAAAGTAAAACAATAGCAAAGGTAGTAAATGATTGCAAGAAAGCAATTCCTGAGGCTGTTGTCTATGTATATGATAATAATTCAAGTGATGGGACTGATGAAATAGCAAGGAAAGCTGGAGCTGAGGTTAGATATGAATATCAGCAAGGTAAAGGAAATGTAATAAGAAGAATGTTTAGGGAAATAGATGCTGATTGTTATGTTATGCTTGATGGTGATGATACAAATCCGCCCGAATTTGCTCCTGAAATGGTAAACCTAGTTTTAAATAAAAGTGTAGATATGGTGGTAGGAGATCGTTTATCGTCTACTTATTTTGAAGAGAATAAACGACCATTTCATAATATTGGGAACTCAATTGTAAAAAAATCAATAAACATGTTATTTAAAAGTGATATTAAAGATATAATGACAGGATATAGAGCGTTTAGTTATCAATTTGTAAAAACGTTTCCCGTAATTTCAAAAGGGTTTGAAATTGAAACAGAGATGACAATACATTCTGTAGCAAAAAATTTACATGTAGAAAATGTTATCACAGATTATAGAGATCGCCCAGATGGTAGTGAATCAAAACTAAATACCTATACTGATGGAATAAAAGTATTAAAAACAATATTTAGACTTTTTAAAAATTATAGACCACTATTATTTTTTAGTTTATTAGCAATATTTTTAACAGTTATTTCATTATTATTATTTATACCTATTTTAACAAACTTTTTTAAAACTGGGCTTGTTCCAAATTTTCCAACTTTAATTGTTAGTGGTTTTATATTAATGGGTGCCTTAATATCTTTCTTTAGTGGGGTTATTCTTGATGTTCAAGTTGAAAAAGGAAGGCAAGATTTTGAATACCGTTTACAAGAGGTCAATTATCAAAAAAAAATGGTGGAAAATTATGAAAAAAATAATTAATCAAATTTTGAAATTTGGATTAGTTGGGGGAATTGCTTTTATAATAGATTATGTATTTCTATATCTATTTACAGAGTATTTTAATATATATTATTTTATTTCGGCTATATTATCATTTAGTATTTCAGTTATCTTTAATTATATTGCTAGCATTATTTGGGTGTTTGATGTAGATGGTGAAAAGAGCAAAATAAAAAATTTTATAGTTTTTATTGCTCTAAGTGTAGCTGGATTAGGAATCAATCAGGTAATAATGTGGTATGGTGTTGAGGTAATTTCTTTATACTATATGTATGTAAAATTAATTGCAACAATAATTGTTATGATTTTTAATTTTATTACTAGAAAAATATTTTTGGAATAGCAAGTGTTTAAATTTTTACGAAATAGCTCCCTCGTTTTATAATTGAGGGGATTTTTTGTAAGCGATAAATAAAATAGTGAATTCTCAATTATGATTAAAAATTCAATTTTCCGAAATCCCTTGATTTTTCAAGGCTTACCGCCTATCAAATGTTCAAACCTTATGTATTTTCCCTTGTTTTTGCCCTTATGAGCCGAAACAAGGGAAATTTTTATGCTTCGCCCACAACCCTGTCCAAGAGCCTTGCGGAAGTTCGCTTTGCTTCTCTGGTAGAGTGGGCGTAGATGTTCATTGTGGTACTGACATCAGAGTGTCCAAGAAGTTCCTGCACATCTTTTGGCTTTGCACCGCCCGAAAGCAGATTGCTTGTGTAGGTATGGCGGAGTGTGTGGAAATGAAAGTCCTCCAATCCTTCAACCTCTGCCTTTGCCTTGCGGCAAATCTGACCGACTGCACTTGCAGAAACAAAAGCACCGTCCTCCTTTAAGCAGACAAAGGATAATTCCCTGTCATTTTCGGGCGTTTCCTGCGTTCTTTGCAGACTGTAAACCTCATAATAAGTACGACCTTTTTCTTTGACCGTCTTACAGTAATTCAGATGATACAGTTCGCCATAACGGAAACGGTTTTTATGCTGTTCTGTTTTTGCTTTTCGTAAGATGTCTGCCAATGTGTCGCAGAAATCAACGGTACGGACTTTACTGCGTTTTGTTGTGCCGACTTCGTGCTTATGCCTTGTGCCATTGTACCGCATACTGCGTCTTACAGTTAGATACTGCTCGTCAAGGTTGATGTCCTGCCAAGTCAGACCACAGACCTCTCCGATACGCAAGCCTGCATAATAGGCTATCTGCACCGCAAGCAGAGCAGGGTGTTTCTTTGCAATTAAGAAGTCCGTCAGTTTTTGGTATTCCTCGTGTGTAATGGTAGGAATAGGGGCAACATCTTCTTCGCTGTCCGAGAAAATATCGGTTTCCTCTTTTCTGCCACGCAGTTTCACATACTGCATCGGGTTAAAGGTTATCAGCCTTTTCGGAAATACAGCAAAACGAAATGAATTTTGCAGCACCGCCGAGAATTGCAGCATATAGCCTTTGCTCATCGGTTTTGAAGTTGTACCGTCAGGGTTTACCCCTCCGTAACTCATAAGGTCGATAAACGCCTGTAAATGGTCGGCGGTCACGGTTTTCAGTTTTCGGCTGCCAATGGGATATTTCTTAATCTTTTTGACTGCCGCCATATATGCCATAACCGTACCGTTGCTAAGACTGCCGGGCTTCAGTTCTTCCTCTACCCACATATCCAGCATTTCTCCAACCGTGATGTTTTCGGCTTTCCCGACAAACTTCTTTTCCTCATAATCGGCAATCGCCTTTCTGAGCAGGGCTTCTGTTTCAGACTTGCTTTCTGTTCCCACAAACTCTT